>ERZ772861.362-NODE-362-length-52467-cov-6.586278_pt1 | contig 52467 bp, 38 predicted proteins | sample MGYA00512135_ERZ772861 | MGnify/ENA primary metagenome ERZ772861 (study PRJEB29015, sample SAMEA2737700) | human gut metagenome | biome: human gut; feature: human-associated habitat; material: faeces | place: China | collected 2012 ...
TCACGCAAACTATGGGGATAACGACTTTAACCGGACGGATCGCCAGAGGGCTGTGCTGGCACAGGAGCCGCCGGAAAAGGACAACCCATTGCTGACTATGGACAACGTGACCATCACTTCTCATATGGGCGCGGAGACCCGGGAAGCCATCGACCGGTCCCTCATTATTATGGCCCAGGCCATTGACGACTATCTGGAGGGGAAGACCCCCAAATTTGCCCAGAATGCAAAAAAGCTTCAGGAATATGGAGGAAAAAATCAATGAGCAACGAAAAATACACCGGTATCTTCCCGGCATTTTATGCCTGCTATGATGACTCCGGCGCCATCAGCCCCGAACGGGTCCGTGCATTGACGGAGTATCTGATTGGCAAGGGCGTGAACGGCCTGTATGTGGGCGGCTCCTCCGGAGAGTGTATCTACCAGGGGGTCGAGGAGCGGAAGGTTGTTCTGGAGAATGTTATGGCTGTGGCCAAGGGCCGTGTCACGGTGATTGCCCATGTGGCTTGCAACAACACGGCGGACAGTATGGCCCTGGCGGCACATGCGGAGCAGATGGGGGCGGATGCCATCGCCGCCATTCCGCCCATCTATTTCCACCTGCCGGATTACGCTGTGGCCCAGTACTGGAATGATATTTCCTCCGCAGCTCCTCATACGGATTTCATTATTTACAACATTCCTCAGCTGGCAGGAATCTCCCTGAACGAGGGCCTGCTGAAAAAAATGCTGGAGAACCCCTGTGTCAAAGGCGTGAAGAACTCTTCTATGCCCACCCAGGACATTGAGACCTGGCGCAGGACAGGAGCCCTTGTCTTCAATGGTCCGGATGAGCAGCTGCTGCCTGGTCTGGCGGCCGGAGCCGTCGGCGGCATTGGCGGGACCTACGCCGTGATGCCGGAGTTGTACCTTGCCATCTACCGGCTCTACAAGCAGGGAGATCTGGCAACTGCCCGGGAGATCCAGGACGCCTGTCTGCGGGTCATTGAAAAAATGTGCTCCTGCAAAGGCAATATGTATGCCGTTATCAAGGAAATTCTGCGTATTCAGGGCGGGCCTGATATCGGCGGTGTCCGCAAGCCGCTTTACGCATTGCAGCCGGAGGATATGGATACAGTCCATGCCTGCGCCGAAGCCATTGACACCCTGATCGCAAAGTATATTCACTGACCGCCTTCGATTTTTCGCCGGGTAGGCCCACTACCGGTGGAGGAACGGTTTTTGCCCCACAGCCCTTGGGCCGTGGGGCGTTGTTGACAATAAGGAGAAAATGCTATGAATATTGAACAGTTTCGGGAAAAGGTTGGCGGAAAGCTCATCGTCTCCTGCCAGGCTCTGCCGGAGGAGCCCCTGCACAGCTCCTTTATCATGGGCCGGATGGCGCTGGCTGCTGCCTGGGGCGGTGCCGCCGGTATCCGTGCCAATACGGTGGAGGACATTCTGGAGATCCGCAAAAATGTAGATCTGCCCATCATCGGTATTATCAAGAAGGTCTATGAGGACCATCCGGATGTGTACATCACCCCCACCATGGCGGAAATCGACGCGTTGGCTGCCGCTGGAGTAGAGGTTATCGCACTGGATGCTACCAAGCGGACCCGGCCCCAGGGCAAAAGCCTGGACGAGCTTTTTGCCGAGGCCAGAACAAAGTATCCGGACCAGCTGTTTATGGCGGACTGCTCCAGTATCCAGGAGGGCCTCCACGCTGCCGAAATCGGATTTGACCTGATCGGCACGACCATGGCCAGCTATACCCCCTATACTGCCGGGTGCCAGCTGCCGCCCTACGATATGATTACCACCCTGGTGGAGCAGTCCGGAAAGCCTGTGGTAGCGGAAGGCAACCTGACCACCCCTGAGGAGCTGCGCAAGGCCATGAATCTGGGTGCTATGACCGCCGTGGTGGGCTCCGCCATTACCCGGCCCATGCTCATCACCAAGCGCTTCGTAGCGGCTCTGGAGAAGTAAATCATGCGGATTGGAGCATTGGATATTGGCGGCACCAATATAAAGGCCTGCCTGTTTGAAGACGGTGCAGCCGGTCCCCTCCGAGAAGCGCCGACACGGGCAAAGGAACCGGGCCTTTTGGACCGGGCGGCGGGACTCCTGTCCACCCTGGGGGACTTTGATGCCATTGGTGTCAGCACCGCCGGACAGGTGGACCCGGATACCGGGGTCATCCGTTACGCCAATGAGAATATTCCCGGATATACGGGGACAGATGTAAAGGGCTTTTTTGAAGGCAGGTTTGGAAAGCCTACCGCCGTTGTCAATGATGTTTATGCCGCCGCTTTGGGGGAGGGCGCCCGGGGAGCGGCCATGGGTACGCCGGACTACATCTGCCTGACCTACGGCACCGGCATTGGCGGCGGTGTGGTTCTGGACGGTAAGCCCTACTATGGCAGGGGAGCCAGCGCCGGTGTGATGCTGGGAGGGCTGATTACGCATCCGGAGGCCGTAGTGGCCGGAGACCCCTTCTCCGGGACCTATGAGCGCTATGCCTCTACGACGGCCTTGATCGCCGGGGCAAGGCAGGTGGACCCTGCCATCGAAAATGGCAGGCAGCTCTTTGCCCGCCAGGAGGACCCGGTGCTGAGACAGGTCCTGGACCGCTGGCTGGAGGAGGTGGCGGCAGGGATCTGCGCCCTGGTCCACTGCTACAATATCCCCTGTGTACTGTTGGGCGGCGGCATTATGGAGCAGCCCCTTGTGTTCGCAAAGGCCAAGAATCTGGCCGAGGAGCGGTTGATCCCTGGCTTCCGTGGGGTGACCATCCGGCAGGCGGCCCTGGGCAATATGGCGGGCCTCTATGGCGCGGCACAGCTGGCCGGGAAGGGGTCATTGTTGCAAAGAGGGTACGTGTCATTCTAAAAAATGTTGGGCACTGAACCAATACCTGTTCAGTGCCCAACGTACTCATTATACCACAGACTGTGGATCTCGTCCATCCGCAGACGCTACAAGATTTTTATGTCTTTTCTGTGCAATATCCCATCTTGCAAAGTGGAATCTTTCATGATAAGATACAGACACAAAAGGAGTGAGTCCAATGTACTAAGCAGTCTCTCCTTCTAAACCGCAGAAAGTAGAGGTTACGTAAATGACAGAACCCAAGACAGAAGAGAGATAGCCCTTGATCTTCGAGAAAGAAAAGAAGATCAAGGGCTATTTCTTTTTGTCTTGAAAAAAATACAAATTCAGGGTATACTGGCCCTATCATCTGCTGATATAAGGAAGTCGATACATATGGACGGGTTTGAATCTTATTTTTCCTCTTTGAAGGGTAAAAAAATAGCGGTGCTTGGGCTTGGGGTCAGCAATCGGCCTCTGGTAGAGCTGCTGCTGGAATACGGCTGCGATGTGACGGGCTGCGACAGGACCCCTCGGGAGAAGCTGGATGCCCAGGTGCTGGAGCTGGAAAATCAGGGATGTAAGCTCCGGGTGGGAGAAGGATATCTGGACGGTGTGGAGGCGGATATTCTCTTCCGGACCCCCGGTATGCATCCGGGAAACCCTGCGATCCAGGCTCTGCGTGCTGGGGGGGCTCAGGTGACCTCGGAGATGGAGGTATTCTTTGAGGTCTGCCCTTGTCAGATCATCGGTGTGACGGGCTCTGATGGGAAGACCACCACCACTACCCTGGTTTCCGAGATGCTGAAGGCCTCCGGCAAACGGGTATGGCTGGGAGGCAACATCGGCACGCCGCTGCTGCCTCTGTGCCGCCGGATGGGCAAAGAGGACTTTGCTGTGGTGGAACTCAGCTCCTTCCAGCTTATGGACATGAGGCGCAGCCCTCAGCGGGCGCTGATCACCAACCTGGCACCCAATCATCTGGATATCCACAAGGACATGGAAGAATATGTGGATGCCAAGAAGAACATTTTCAAATATCAGGACAAAACCGGCATCCTGGTGCTGAACGCCGACAATGCCATTACGGCCTCCTTCACAGGCAACGGGGAGACCCGGTTCTTCTCCAGAACGAAGGAGACCAACTGCGTTTGGGAGGAAGATGGCGTTATTTACCGCCGGGGGGAGCAGCTGCTGGAAACCAAGGATATTCTGATCCCCGGCACCCACAACATTGAAAACTATATGGCTGCCATCGCTTTGGTGGAAGGGCTTGCTTCGGATGACGCCATCCGTCAGGTGGCCAGGACCTTCGGCGGAGTGGAGCACCGCATCGAGCTGGTGCGGGTGAAGGACGGAGTCCGGTTCTACAACGACTCCATTGCCTCCTCTCCCAGCCGCACCATTGCGGGGCTGCGGAGCTTCCCGGAAAAGGTGATCCTCATTGCCGGGGGCTACGACAAGCACATTCCCTACGATGTGCTGGGGCCGGAAATATGCAAGCACGTGAAGAAGCTCTTTCTGGGCGGTGCCACCGGACCCAAGATTCGCCAGGCGGTGGAGTCGGCTCCGGAGTACAGGCCCGGCTCCCCGGAAATCACCGACTGCGCCGACTTTACCGGGGCCACCCTGGCGGCTGCCCAGGCGGCGGAAGACGGGGATGTGGTGCTTATGAGTCCTGCCAGCGCGGCCTTTGACCAGTTCAAGAACTTTATGGTCCGGGGCGAATACTATAAAAAACTCATTAAGGAGCTGTGACTATGACCCTGAAGGATGCGGCGAATAGGGCAAGGAAGGTATTGCCCACCCAATACTGCGGGGCGGTGATCGTGGCGGCGGGCTCCGCTTCCCGGATGGGAGGCATCGACAAGGTGATGGCCCCCCTGGGGGGAGAGCCTATGATTTTGCGGACGGTCCGGGCCTTTGAGGACTGCGAGGCTGTGAAGGAAATCGTGATTGTCACCCGGGAGGACCTGATGGGCCCCATTGCGGAGCTTTGCTCCGGATTTACCAAGATCCGCTCCGTTGTGCAGGGCGGAAGCAGCCGCCAGGAGTCGGTGAAGCTGGGGCTGCTGGCCTTTTCCAAAGAGGTCCGGCTGGCGGCCGTCCATGACGGGGCCCGGCCTCTTGTCTCTGGGGAGCTCATCGACAGGGTCATCCGGGCGGCCCACAGCTACGGGGCAGCGGCCCCGGCCATCCCGGTGAAGGATACCATCAAGGTCTTTGAAGGGGGCTTCATTGCCGCTACCCCGGACCGCTCCACCCTTCGGGCGGTACAGACGCCTCAGGTGATGGACCGGGACCTGCTTCTGGGGGCCCTGGAAAAGGCGGAACAGGAGGGCATAGCCCTGACGGACGACTGCTCCGCCGTGGAGCACATCGGTATGCGTGTCCGCCTGGTGGAAGGGGAGGAGCGGAACCTGAAGGTTACCACCCCTCTGGATCTGAAAATTGCCGAACTGCTGTTGGAGGAAAAGAAATGAGGATCGGACACGGATATGATGTACACGCCCTGGTGCCTGGGCGGAAGCTGATTTTGGGCGGGGTAGAGATCCCCTATGAGCTGGGGCTGGATGGCCACAGCGACGCGGATGTGCTGCTTCACGCCGTCATGGATGCCCTCCTGGGGGCGGCGGGCCTGGGGGACATCGGCCTCCATTTCCCGGATACGGATATGCGCTACAAGGGGGCGGACTCCCGGAAGCTGCTGGAATGCGTGGGAGAGAAAATCAAGGAAGCGGGCTACAAGGTGGGCAACATCGATGTGACCATGATCGCCCAGCGCCCGAAGCTCCGGCCCTTTATCCCCCGGATGCAGGAAAACATTGCCGAAACCCTGGGGATCGACCTGAGAAAAGTGAATGTCAAGGCCACCACGGAAGAGCACCTGGGCTTCACCGGTGAGGGCAAAGGAATGTCCTGCCACGCTGTGTGCCTGCTTGACGAATTATAAGAGAATATAGCAAAGGCGACCTCCCATGCATAGAATGTGCCTGGGAGGTTTTGCTGTATGAATCAGAATTTGATCACCTTCCGCTCGGTGACCTATGCCCAGAGGGGAGAGCGGAGTCTGACACGCCGTGGCATTGGCTGCACGGTCATGCGCACCCCAAAATGGATGGAGGACCAGGGCTGCGGCTACGGCCTGCGGCTGCGGGGAAAGGACCTGCACCGGGCTCTGGATATCCTGCGGCAGGAAGACATCTCCTGGAGGAAGGTCTATGGCTTCACCCGGGAAGGAAGAGCGGAGGAGCTGGCCCTATGATCTATCTGGACAACGGGGCCACCTCCTTCCCCAAGCCACAGGAGGTCTCTCAGGCTGTTGCCCGGGCTATGGAGCAAGGAGCCAATCCGGGGCGAGGAGGCTACGGCGCGGCTATGGAGGCGGGCAACCTGGTGCTGAACTGCCGGGAGGCGGCAGGGCGGCTCTTTCATTGCAAGCCGGAGCAGGTGGTGCTGACCGCCAATTGCACCCAGGGGCTGAATATTGCCATCGGCAGTCTTGTAAAGGAGGGGGACCGGGTGCTGATCTCCGGCTTTGAGCACAACGCCGTGGTCCGGCCCCTATACGCCAGAAAGGCGGACCTGCGCATTGCCGGAAGGCGGCTCTTTCAGTGGGAAGAGATCCTGGAGTCCTTCCGGCGGGAGCTTCGACGGGGTGTGGACGCGGCGGTATTTACCTATGTGTCCAATGTCTTCGGCTACATCCTGCCTGTGGAGAAGCTGGCAGCCCTCTGCCGGGAGGCGGGGGTGCCGTTTATTCTGGATGCCGCCCAGGCGGCGGGGAGCCTGAAGGTCAGCATGGAGCTGGGGGCGGACTTCATTGCCATGCCGGGGCACAAGGGCCTGTTGGGCCCCCAGGGGACAGGGCTGCTGCTGTGCGGTCAGCCGGGGAAGCCCCTGCTTTACGGCGGCACCGGCAGCCAGTCCAGAAGCCATGAAATGCCCCAGGATCTGCCGGAACGTCTGGAGCCGGGGACACTGAATGTCCCCGGGGCGGCAGGGCTGGCGGCTGGGATATCCATAGTGGAAAGAAAAGGCACGGATGCCATTTTCCGCCGGGAGCACACCCAGGCGGAAAAACTATCCCGGGATCTTCGCGATTTGGGCTTCCGGGTCTTTGCCGGGGAGCACCAGGCGGGGACTGTGTCCTTCCAGGGCAAGGGGGACTGTGAGGAGATCGCAGCCTATCTCGGCAAACGGGGCATTGCCGTCCGGGCGGGACTCCACTGCGCTCCTCTGGCCCACGAAAGCGCCGGGACCATTGCCCAGGGTACCGTCCGGGTCAGCTTCGGGCACGAAGCGAATGACGGCCAGAGAAGGGCATTGGTAAAGGAACTGGCGCAGATGGGATAAAATCCTTAATTGAAAAGAGGAGGGGAATGTGCTAAGATAAGGCGGAAACCAAAACAAGAGGTGGATGCGTTGAAACAGATCATCAAATATATGAAGGGCTTCGAGAAGCAGTGCATTCTCGGACCGCTCTTCAAGCTGCTGGAGGCGGGGCTGGAGCTGCTGGTGCCCCTGGTGGTGGCGAGCATTGTGGACACAGGCATCGGCGGCGGGGATAAAAGCTACATCATCCGGATGTGCCTGGTTATGATCGGCCTGGGGCTGGTGGGCCTGCTGTGCTCTGTGACTGCCCAGTATTTTGCCGCCAGCGCGGCGGTGGGCTTCTGCACCCGGCTGCGGCATGCCTTATTGGAGCACGTGCTGGGGCTGAGCTATACCCAGATCGACGGCCTGGGCACCTCTACCCTCATTACCAGAATGACCTCCGACATCAATCAGGTCCAGAGCGGCGTGAATCTGACGCTGCGGCTGCTGCTCCGGTCTCCCTTTGTGGTCTTCGGCGCTATGATCATGGCCTTTACCATCGATGCCCAGGCGGCGCTGGTCTTCGTTGGGGTGATCCCGGTGCTGTGCGCCATTGTCTTTGGCATCATGCTCATTACCATGCCCAAGTATAAGAAGGTCCAGGGCGGGCTGGATCAGGTGACCTCTGCCACCCGGCAGAACCTTACCGGTGTCCGGGTCCTGCGGGCCTTCTGCAAAGAGGACAGCGAGATCGAGGGCTTTGAGGAGCGGACCCAGGCCCTGACCAGAAGCCAGCTGGTGGCGGGGCGGATCTCCTCCCTTATGAACCCTGTGACCTACGTGGTCATCAACCTGGCCATTGTCATCCTGGTGAATGTGGGTGCCATCCGGGTCCAAAACGGCATCCTGACCCAGGGCCTGGTGATCGCCCTTTACAACTATATGTCCCAGATCCTGGTGGAGCTCATTAAAATGGCGGACCTGATCATCAACATGACCAAGGCTGCCGCCTGTGCCGACCGGATCGGCGCGGTGCTGACCATCGAAAACGATCAGCGGGAGGGCAGCCAGAGACAGACCCTTCGGGGTGCTGTGGAATTCCGGAACGTAACGGCCCACTATGCCGGTGCCGGTGACGCCTCCCTGACGGACATTGATTTCTCCGTCGCGCCGGGGAAGACCGTGGGTATCATTGGCGGCACCGGCTCAGGCAAGACTACCCTGGTGAACCTGATCCCACGGCTCTACGACGCTGCCCAGGGGCAGGTGCTCCTGGATGGGAAGAATGTGGCGGACTACGACCTGGAGAGTCTTCGCGGTCAGATCGGCCTGGTGCCGCAGAAGGCGGTGCTGTTCCAGGGCACTATCCGGGAAAATCTGCTGTGGGGCAATCCCCAGGCTACGGAAGAGGAGCTGTGGGATGCCCTGAAGGTGGCCCAGGCCGAAGAGGTGGTCAAGGGAAAACCCAAAGGACTGGAGGAGCCGGTGGAACAGGGGGGCATGAACTTCTCCGGCGGCCAGCGCCAGCGGCTGACCATTGCCCGTGCTCTGGTGCGGCGCCCCAAGATCCTGATCCTGGACGACAGTGCCTCCGCCCTGGACTACGCCACCGATGCCAATCTGCGTATGGCCATCCGGGCCATGGAGGATCCCCCTACCACCTTTATCGTCTCCCAGCGGGCGGCCTCCGTCCGATTCGCCGATGAGATCCTGGTGCTGGATGACGGCCGGTTGGTGGGCAAGGGCACCCACGAGGCACTGCTGGAAAACTGCCCCGTGTATCAGGAGATCTACTATTCTCAGTTCCCAAAGGAGGCAGCGGAAAATGGCTGACGCAACCCAGACTTCTACCTTAAAAAAGGTCCTTCGCAGATTGAAGCCCCATACCTTCGCCATTGTGCTGTCACTTATTAGCGCGGCAGTGTCGGTGGTCATGTCTTTGTATATCCCGGTTCTCATCGGCCGGGCCATTGACTGCATTGTGGAGGCGGGAAAAGTTGACTTTTCGCTGATGAAGGGCTACCTTATGGGCGTTGCGATCTGCGCTCTGGCCGCGGGCATCGTCCAATGGGGTATGCGGGAGATCAACAACCGGATCACCTTCCAGGTCACCCGGGACATCCGCAACGAGGCCTTTCGGCACATCCAGGTGCTGCCTCTGAGCTACCTGGACCAGCAGTCCCAGGGGGACCTGGTGAGCCGGGTCATTGCCGACGTAGATACCTTCGCGGACGGTCTGCTCATGGGCTTTACCCAGTTTTTTTCCGGAGTCATGACCATCTTGGGCACGCTGATCATTATGCTGTCCATTCACCCCATCATTGCGGTGGTGGTCATTTTGGTGACGCCTCTGTCTCTCGTGGTTGCGGGCTTCATTGCCAAGCGGACCTACTCCATGTTCACCCTACAGAGCTCTACCCGGGGGGAGCTTACGGGCCTGGTGGACGAGGCCATCGGTCAGATCAAGGTGGTTCGGGCCTTTGGCCATGAGGCGGCTTCTCTTGAAAAGTTCGATGAGGTCAACGGGCGGCTGGACAAGGCCTCTCTACAGGCGGTTTTCTTCTCATCTCTGACAAATCCCTGCACCCGGTTTGTAAATTCCGTGGTTTATGCGTTGGTAGCTCTGACCGGTGCCCTCTTCTGCCTCAGCGGCGGCATCAGTGTTGGCAGCCTGACGATTCTGCTGAACTACGCCAATCAGTATACCAAGCCCTTTAACGAGATTTCCGGTGTGGTCACCGAGCTGCAGAACGCCCTGGCCTGTGCCGGTCGGGTGCTGGAGCTCATCGAGGCCCCGGCCCGGACCCCTGAGCCTGTGCATCCCCGGAAGCCGGAAAAGACCCAGGGCAGTCTGGAGATCCAGGACCTGAAGTTCTCCTACACCCCGGACAAGCCCCTGATCGATGACTTCAATCTCTCCGTCAAGCCCGGCCAGCGTATCGCCATTGTGGGTCCTACAGGTTGCGGAAAGACGACATTTATTAATCTTTTGATGCGGTTCTACGACCCCCAGGGGGGGACCATCCAATTAGACGGCGTCAATACCCGGGATATGACCCGTGCTGACCTGCGCCACAGCGTGGGCATGGTCCTCCAGGACACTTGGCTGAAGGCCGGGACCATTCGGGACAACATCGCCATGGGCAAGCCGAAGGCAACCATGGAGGAGGTGGTGGCCGCCGCCAAGCAGGCCCATGCCCACAGCTTCATCAAGCGGCTTCCCCAGGGCTACGATACGGTGATCGGGGAATCCGGCGGGTCCCTCTCCCAGGGCCAGAAGCAGCTGCTGTGCATTGCCCGGGTCATGCTGTGCCTGCCGCCCATGCTGTTCCTGGATGAGGCAACGTCTTCCATCGATACCCGGACGGAGATCCGGATCCAGAAGGCCTTTGACACCATGATGCAGGGCCGCACCACCTTCATCGTAGCCCACCGCCTGTCCACCATCCGGGAGGCAGACGTGATCCTCGTCATGAAGGATGGCCACATCATTGAGCAGGGAGACCACGAGTCCCTTCTCCGGCAGGGCGGCTTCTATGCCAAGCTGTACGAGAGCCAGTTTGCCCATTAAGAGGGCAGACGCACAAAAAATCCGCACCCATCATCGGGTGCGGATTTTTTGGACAACTCAGGAAATCACGAATTCATTGCTGGCCACGGGGGCACCGTTGAAATAGACGGTGACGGAGTAGCTGCCGGAATCGGTGGGGGCCTTGGGCAGATCCAGCTCGCCCAGCTGGTAGTTTCCGTCAAAGAACAGATCGTACCAGTCGATGGTGCTCTGGGAGACCAGAGCGGGGATGGGGTTGCCGGCGGAATCCCGGTAGACATACATCACCTGGATGTCCTCGTGCTGGACGTAGAATTTCACGGTGGCCTCCAGAACCATGGAGATCTTGTCGCCGGACTGGAAGACGGTGGTGTAGTCCTCGCTGGCTACATCATCGGCCAGCCAGCCGCTCTGGCTGGGTGTCTTCAATAGCTGAGACTTGATCTTGTCGGCGGACAGACCCTGGGTGGAGAAGGGCTCCGCCGCGGTGGTGGTGTAGGAGGTGCTGCTGTTGAAGATGGAGGTATCATCGGACAGCTGCAAGGTCAGGTGATAGGTGGTGTCCGGGATCATGGGGGAGATGCTGCCCTTCGGCTCGCTGCACTTGACCACGCTGGAGGTCTCGGAGTTATTCAGCGAGTATACCAGCAGCCAGCCATCGGCGGGAGCGGTGCCGTCAAAGGTCCAGCTCACGTCCAGGGTGCCCTCATCGGACTCCGTCACATCAAAGGAGGCAACGGTAATGGGATTGGCGGAGATGGTCAGCCGGGTGGGCTCGGTCTGCCCGGCAGCGGTGACCTCGATGGTGTAGGCTTTGTCGTTGCTGGTGCCGGTAAAGGTGGCGATGGTGCCGGTAACGGTCTGGCTCTGGTCATAGTTGTCGGCATAGCACCGGACGGTCCAGCTGTCCACGGTGATGTTCGCGGGACCCTCCCAGCCAACGGTCAGATCGCCGCCCAGCCGGGAGATGACCTCCATATTGTTGGCGGTGACCAGGCTGACGACCTTGAACCGGGTGCTGGTCTGACCGGCCAGCTTGGAATTGTCGGAGGTGTAGAGCTGGAAGGTGTATTCCTTGCCCACCGTCAGGCCCTTCAGGGTCACGGAGTGACCGGTGAAGTTCTGCATGATGTTGTCTTCCCCTTCACAGCTGGCGGAAACGACCCAACTCTCCGGGTCGTGGCCGTCGACGGTCAGATTCAGCATTACGTAGCCTTCGTCCTGGCCGGAGGTGGCGGTGAAGTTTACGATCTCCGTCTGGCCCTCGGTGGTGAAGACGTCGGAGATCTGGCCTGTCAGCTTGTGCAGGCCTTCAGTGGTGACGAGGATGTTATATAGGGAGTTGGGGGACAGGCCGGTAAACAGGGCCTTGCCGTTCTCTACCTGGGATTCCAGGCTGTTGCCGTAGACATCGGTGCAGTGGACGGTCAGCAGACTGTCGGAAAGGGGGGTGTCCACGGTGACCACCAGCTCGTCCTGGGTGCCGGAGACGGTGAGGGCGTTGATGGGCTGGAGATAGAAATTATTGTAGAACCAGTGGGCAAAGAAGCCAACGGCGCAAACCAGCACCACCAGGATGAGAAGCACCAGGGGGGCCTTGCTGCGGGGCTTGTCCGATATGGTGACGGGAGTCACATTCTCCATGACCGGCTTGCGGACAGGCCGGGGAGTCATGGTGGGGTAGCGGGGAGCCTGGGGTTTCAAAATGTCGTTGACTTCGCTGAGCTCACTGTCCAGGTCGAAGACAGGCTGGGGAGCCTCGGCGGTGACCACGGGGAAGATCACATCCTCCTGGGGATCCGCCGGAGGGATCTCCGGGTCCTGGGGGAGGGAGATGTCCGGCCCGGCGGCCTCCGGCACATCCGCTACGGCGGTGGCACCGGGGGTAAAGCGCATGGTGGACCGGCTCAGCACCGGGGCCTGAGGCCCGGCGGGCTGAGAGACCGGGATATCCATTCGGATGGTGGAGTCCTGGGTCACGGCAGGGTCCGGCTGAGGCCCTTCCGGCACTGCCTGGACCGGTGCTTCCGGTACCGGGGCGGCCTCCGGCTGAGCCGCGGCGGCGGGCTCCTGGCCCGGCTGGCTGATGGGGGTATCCCCAACGGTGCCCAGTTCCATGTAGGTCACAATGGCCTGACCAAGCTCTGCCGGGTCCTGCCACCGGTCCTCCGGCTTGGGAGCGCAGGCCTTGAGGATGATCTGGGTCATGGCCTCGTCGGCGTTGGCAGGAGCGGGAAGGGGCCGGGCAGGGTCATCGGGAAGCTCCGGCAGCACACCGCCGTTGAAGAGCCGGTAGAGGATCATGCCCAAGGCATAGGTATCCAGGGTGGTGTTCAGGGGAGACATGGGATCTTTGACCTCGGGGGCTGTGTAGGCGCTGACGTAGCGCTCCGGCATGGAGCTGTAGTTCAGGTACTTGGTGGATACAAAGCCAAGGTCCGCGATTTTGAAGTGGTCGCCCTCCACCATAATGTTGGAGGGCTTCAGGTCGATGTACAGGTAGCCCGCCCGACGGCACAGAGACAGGGCGGCGCATAAGTCAATGGCCAGATTCACCGCCTGAAGCTGGGTGATGGCGGTACGGCGGATGGCTTTTTCCAAAGTGCGGCCGTAGGTGCTCACCAAAAATACCTGGTAGCCCAGCCGGTTGGTCTTCATGGGCACCACCTGCCAGCCCTCAAAGCCAGCGAAGCCCTCCAGCTTGGAAAGGCTTTGGAGGAACTCCGCCTCCGCTGCGGTGTCGTCTGCCTGCTGGCGGAAATAGTCCAGGGCAGCGGCAGGATCTTTGTAAGCGCCTGTTACCAGCAGAGCATCCAGCTGAACCTGGGATGCAGGCATGGACAGGATCTTTACGATATATTTTTGATCGGAGTTCTCCTTCATCGCCGGGCAGCACTGAACGCCCGGGCGCTCACTCATGGGGGCTCCTAGCCGGAACCCATCCAGAAGGGGAGAGGCCAACGATTCTTGGGACATATAGATCGCCTCCTTAACCCCCATATCATACCGGAAAACCTCCGAAAAATCAATACTTTTCTATATACAAACTGCGGCTGTGCCGCTTTTTGGGAGGAAGAAAAAACAGGCAGAGGCAGAAAAGCCCTCCAAAGGAAAAAATACCAGAAAGGATTTGGGCTGTCCCTCTTGTAATCCGGAAAAAATGGTGATATAATTTGACGATAAAAGGGGACCTGTGGCATGGGCCACGGGCAAAGAAAAAACTTGGGTCATCTGTCGCCTGCCCGGCGGGGAGCCCATGGTGAGGAGGAACATCCATGAGTAAGATCACTTGCGAGGTTTGCGGTACCGTTTTTCCGGATACGGCATCGACCGACACCATCATCCGATGCCGGTAATAATCGAACCCAAGGCAGAGGCAAATATGGGGGACTTTGATGTCAACACCCCTCGGGAGCCGAAGATGGGCGGGGCCCAGCAGGGCAGACGGATTTTTGACTTTGACGAGGCCAACGGCCGCAAGTCCGTTTCCACCGAGGCGGAGGAGGACGATACCAGCTACTATGGCAGCGGGAATCCCGGCATGGGAGAGCCTCCCCGGAAGACCAATACGGCCCTGGTGGTGGTTCTGGTCATCTTCATTGTGCTGGTGCTCATTGCCACCGGTGTGCTGGTCGTGAAGTTCCTGCTGCCCGGCAAGAAGGCAGACACCAAGGCAACTACCACCCCTACCATCGTGGCGGAGACCGTGGAAACCGTCGCTACCGAGGAAGTCACCGAGCAGACCACCGTGCCCTGCACCAGCCTGTATGCCCCCGCTGTGGATACGCTGACTGAGGCCGGCCAGATGTACCGGCTGAACGCCAGCGCCAGCCCTGACAACACCACCGACACCATCACCTATGCCTCTGAGGATGAGAACGTGGTGACGGTGGACGAGAACGGCAACCTGACCGCTGTGGGCAACGGCAGCACCAATATTGTGGTTACCTGCGGCGAGCAGCAGATCAAGTGCGCCGTCACCGTAGCCATCGAGGAGACGGAGCCCACCACGGAAGAGACCGAGGCCCCCACCGAGGAGACCGAAGAGACCAAGAAGTCCTCCTCCGGCGATGTGACGTTGAAGCTGAAGCGCTCCGACATCACCTTCTCCCGTCTGGGCGTGTACTACACCCTCCAGCTGGACTGCGACCTCAGTGCCGAGGATGTTACCTGGAGAACCAGCAACTCCGCCATTGCCAACGTGAACAACGGCGTTGTCACCGCCATGGGCCGGGGCATCGCCAAGATCACCGCCAAGTATGGCGACCAGGAGGTCAGCTGCATCGTCCGCTGCAAGTTCTAAAGAGCAAAGAGTTCCCTTCGCGCACCGGCGACTCAGCCGGTGCGCGATTTTCTATCCTTGCAATACCCCAGAAAATAAGATATAATGTCACCAAACTGGTTTTACGCAAAGGAGACAAACACTATGGAATACCGTTACGATACCCAGCTCCTGATCGCTGGCAAGGATCTGGACCGTCAGGCCCGGGGCCTCCAGGGCTGAGGTGAGGCTATGGAAGAACTGGAAACCTTTCGGCACGAGTATAAGTACATCTGCTCTCAAGGAGACCTGACGGTCCTGGAGCACCGGCTGAACGCCGCCATGGAGCCGGACGAGCATGCCGGAGCCGACGGAATGTATCATATCCGCAGCATCTATTTTGACGATCCCTACGATTCCTCTGTGCTGGAGAATCTGGCAGGTGTGAACCATCGGGAGAAGTGGCGCATCCGGGCCTACAACTGTGACGATTCCCGGCTGGCTCTGGAGCGGAAGGTGAAGGAAAACGACATGATCCACAAGGACATCTGCCCCCTGACCCGGGAGCAGTTTGACCTTTTGACGGCGGGCCGTCCGGTGCCTGTGACCAAGGACACCCCGCAGCTGCTCAACCGCTTCTCCTATCTGATCGCCACCAAGGGCTTTGCCCCCAAGGTGATCGTGGGCTACGACCGGCGGCCCTATGTGTGCAGGGCAGGCAATGTGCGGGTGACCTTTGATACCCATATTTTCTCCTCTCCGGATATCGGCTCCTTCTTTGAGAAGGAGTTGTGCCGCCGCCCTGTCCAGCGGACGGGTCAGCATCTGCTGGAAGTGAAATACGACGAATACCTGCCGGACTGGCTCCTCCATGCCATCCAGCTGAAGGATATGCAGCGGACGGCCTTCTCCAAGTACTATCTGTGCCGGACCTATGACGTTGGCGGGGTGGCCTGGGCGGCAACCCGGCTGCCGGAAGAGGAATGCGTGTAAAATGGCGAGAAAGAGATTCGCCGTCTTTCTGGTGCTTCTCAGTGTGCTGACACTTACGGGAGTGCTGCTCTATGGCCATGCGGTACGTTTTGCCTTCTCCAGACCCTCGGGCTTTTATAACGAGCCCTTTCTGCTGGAGATCCAGGCCCCCAGCCGGGAAGTTTATTATACCCTGGACGGCTCCGAGCCGGACCGGACTTCTTTGCAATATACCAAAAAGAAGATCCCCGTCGGGGATGCCTCCGAGAATGAAAACACCCTCTGCGCCCGGGAGGATCTGGATTCCTACGGGCAGGACCATCCAGAGATGATCGATACCCAGATCCCGGAGGAAAAGGTGGACAAGTGCACCGTCATCAAGGCTGTATACTACGATGCTGCCGGGAACAAAAGCGAGACCATCTGCGCAAGCTATTTTGTAGGCTTCCGGCATAAGACCGGCTACGGCACCACCAAGGTGGTCTCCCTGGTCACAGATCCTGAAAATCTGACGGATTACGACACCGGCGTTTTTGTTCGGGGCCGGACCTATGACGAGCTGAAAGAGGGCTGGGGAGACCAAGCCCCGGGAAACTACTCCAACAAGGGCCGGGAATGGGAGCGGGAAGCAAATTTTCAGTATTTTGGCACCGACGGCAAGCTATTGTATGAGACCGACTGCGGCATCCGCATTATGGGAGGCTGGCACCGGAAGGCTGTGATCAAGAGCTTCAATCTCTACGCCCGGGAGGAATACGCCGGGGCCAATGAATTTGACTACGATTTCTGGGGCACCGGCTACGATCCCCACAAGATCACCCTCCATTCCGGCTCCAACGACTACTATGGCAAGGTCCAGAATATGCTGGTCTCTGATTTGACCCGGGGACTCAGCTATGGCACCATGCACTATGAGGTCTGCCTGGTGTTTCTGAACGGAGAATACTGGGGCATTTATAATCTTACGGAAAAATACGACAAAACCTACATTTCCGATACCTATCATGTAAAAAAGAGGGATGTTCTCAGCGTCAAAGCGGGAAAGCTGGAAAACGGGGAAGAGGAAAATTTCAATCTCTATGAAGACGCAATGGAGTTTGTAGAAAACGCCGATATGACCCAGGAGGAAAACTACCGCCGGTTTCAGGAGCTCTTCGATGAGCAGAGCCTGCTGGATCTCTATGCGGTGGAGATCTACTGCGGCCGGAACTTCGATTGGCCCAAGGGGAACATCCACCTGTGGCGGACTGTCACAGAGGGCGGCCCCGGCTATGCCGACGGGAAGTGGCGGTATCTCCTCTATGATATGGATTCCTCCGGCCTGACCCGGGGGCAGCTGACTTTGGACACGGTGCAGACCGCCATGGACGACTCCGGCTTTTTCCGCAGTCTCTGCCGGAACAAGACCTTCCGCAAAAAGCTGGGGGCGGACATCCTGCGCATCGGTCGGGAATACCTGACGGGGGAGAAGGTCAGCGCCTATATTGACGAATACGAAGCCTGGCTCACGGAGCCAATGAAGACCTATTTCCAGCGTTTTTTCAATTCCGACGAGACAAAATTCCATGAGCGGCTGCAAAGCAACCGGGATTTCTTCAATGGCCGACTGGAAATCATGGAGAAAATTTTGGCGGAGCATGATATGCTGCCGTAAGCCCCTGCCTTCTCTGGGCAGGAAAGAATGGTATCCGGTATCATAAAACTAGAAAACTACAAAAGGAGACTGACTATGACGACCCTTTATGAAGGCGCTTTTGCCAAGGTGAACCTGACCCTGGATGTACTGGGCAAGCGGGAAGACGGCTACCACGACCTCCAGAGCGTGATGCAGACCCTGTCCATTCGGGACGATGTGGAGATCGATGTGGGCACCGGCAAGCCCTGGAGCCTTTCCTGCTCCCGGGAGGATATTCCCCAGGATGAGCGGAATCTCGCCTGGAAGGCGGCGAAGGTGTTCTGCGAGCAATTGAAAATTGACCCTCAGGGCCTTGCCATCCGCATCACCAAGCGGATCCCGTCAGAGGCCGGCCTTGGCGGCGGCAGCGCCGACGCGGCGGCGGTGCTCCGGGCACTGAACCGGCACTATGATTCTCCCCTGTCCATCCTGGCTCTGGCGGAGCTGGGGGCGCAGGTAGGCAGCGATGTGCCCTTCTGCGTGCTCTGCGGCACGGCTATGGTGGAAGGCCGAGGGGAACGGCTGCGGAAGCTTCCGGATCTTCCTGACTGTGTGTTTGTGGTTTGCAAGCCGGACTTCTCCGTATCTACCCCGGAGCTCTACGGAAAGCTGGACACTGTGGCCATTGCCCACCATCCGGACAACCGGGCCATGGAGACGGCATTGCTGGCGGGGGATATGGAAAAAATCGCTGAGAATGTGTACAACGTCTTCGATCCGGTGGTGACGAACGACCATCTGGAGCTAAACTACATCAAATCCATTTGCAATACCTATGGGGCTATGGCCCAGCAGATGACGGGCTCCGGCAGCGCCGTGTTTGCCATTTGCCCGGACTTTGAGGTGGCCGCCGTGATTTGCAGCATGCTGAAAGACAACTATCCCCAGGTTTTCCTGGCAAGGCCTGTATAATTCTACCAAAATCCGTCCAGAATGAGTACAAATCTCTCTGGACGGTGTTTTGTATGAAAAAGCTGCTTCATTTTCTCCTGTTCTGCGCTCTGGCCGCGGGCTGCTTTTATCTGGGCGGCATTGCGGCGGACCGGCAGATGCTGTCGGATCAGTGGGTCCGTATCCACGTAGTGGGGGCTTCAGACGATCCGGCGGATCAGGCGGTGAAGCTGCAGGTCCGAAACAGGCTTTTGGAGGCGCTGGAAACGAAATTGTTGGATGCTGACTCCGAGGAAGCCTGGGATGCCCTGGAGGCAGAGCTGCCCCAGCTGCAAGAACTGACCCGGCAGACTTTGGCGGAATCCGGCAGCACGGATGCTGCCAGCGTAACCCTGGAACGGGAGACCTTCCCCCAGCGCCGGGGTGACGGCTTTCGCCTGCCGGCGGGGGTGTATCGAACCCTGCGGGTGACCATCGGCGAGGGCCGCGGCCACAACTGGTGGGGCGTCCTTTTTCCACAGGCCTGGGAGGAGGAGTCTGTGAGTACGTCCTTGACGGAGGAAGAGCCGAAAATCCGCTTCTTCTTTTTGGAGAAACTTGGGGAGCTGGAGAATTGGTGGGAAGAACGCAAAAGCCCTCTCCTGGGAGAGGGTGGCAGGGCGAAGCCCTGACGGGTGTGGGGCGGCAAGGAGAACCGGGGCTGTACCGCCCCTCCTGCGCCTGAACGAAGCACCTTCCCCCAGGGGAAGATAAGAAGACAAGAAAGGAGCGAATCCATGCTTCGTTTACTACTGGGAAAAGACTGGAAAGCCCTGAGGAAACAGGTGCTTTCTGAGCTGGCGGATGATGTCCGGCAGCGAAAGCCCGGGCGGGTGTATATGGTGCCGGAGCTCGTGAGCCATGAGGCGGAGCGAGCCCTGTGCGCCGCGGCGGGGAATACCGCCAGCCGGTATGCGGAGGTCCTGTCCTTTACCCGGCTGTGCCGCAGTGTGTCCGATGCCGTAGGGGCCCTGGACCGGGAATGTCTGGACGGGGGCGGCCGGGTAGTGGCCATGGCGGCGGCGGCCCGGATCCTGTCCAGCCGTCTGAAGGCCTATGCGGCCCTAGAGAGCAAACCGGAATTCTTGAAGGAACTGGTGGACGGGGTAGACGAATTCAAGCGCTGCTGCATTACGCCTGAGGACCTGAAGCGGGCCGCGGAAAAGAGCGAGGGAGCCTTTGCCCAGAAGCTGGAGGAGCTGGGGCTTCTCATGGAGGGCTACGACGGCCTCTGCGCCCAGGGCAAACGGGACCCCAGAGACCGGATGACCTGGCTCCTGGAGCAATTGGAGGACTGCGATTACGCGGAAAACCATGTATTCTACATAGAGGGCTTTCCGGACTTCACCCGGCAGAATCTGGCCATCCTGGAGCACCTGATGTGCCTTAGTCCTTCCGTTACCGTGGCGCTCAACTGCGATGAGCCGGGAACGGAGCTGCTTGCCTTTGAAAAGGCCGGGGAGACGGCCCAGGAGCTTCTGAAAATCGCCCACCGGCGGGGAGTAAAGGCAGACATTCAGCGTTTGCCCCAGGGGCCGGATCCTTTGTCTCCCGTTCGTGAGAAACTGTTCCAGGGAAGTCTGCCGAAAAATATCCCGGCTCAGCGGCTGGGGGTCTACCAGGCTGCTGACCCTTGGCAGGAGACCATGGCGGCGGCGGAGCAGGCGGCGGAACTGATCCGTAGTGGCTGCCGGTGCCGGGATATCTCCCTGGTGGTGTCGGATATGGGGGCCTACGGGGGGCTGGCTGGACTGATCTTCAAGCGCATGGGCATCCCCATTTATCAGGCGGGTACAGAGGAGATCATGACCAAAAGCGTCATCGCAACGGTGCTCTCCGCCCTGGACGCGGTGGTATCCGGCTTCGAGCCCCGCGGCGTTATGGGTTATCTCCGCTCCAGCATGTCCCCGCTGACGGCGGACCAGTGCGACAAGGTGGAAAACTATGCCTTTATCTGGCGTATCCGGGGCAAGGATTGGCTATCCCGCTGGAAAAGCCACCCGGATGGCCTGGCCGGAAAATGGGAGGGGGACGCCGAGGCCAGGCTGGAGGAGCTGAACACCCTGCGGGAAACGGTAATGGTGCCTCTGGCGAGGCTCAGCCGGGGCTTTGAATCGGCCCGGGATCTGAAGGGGCAGGTGCTGGCCCTGTACGCTTTCTTGCAGGACATCTGTCTGGAAGAAAAGCTGGAGGCCCAGGCCAAGGAAATGGACGAGGCCGGGGACAATCGGAGCGCCCAGATCCTGAACCAGCTGTGGGAAATTCTTCTTTCCGCTCTGGAGCAGATGTATGATGTGCTGGGGGAGACCCACTGGGAGCCGGAGCACTTCCTCAGGCTCTTCCGGCTGCTGCTCAGCCAGTATGATGTGGGCACCATCCCTCCTGTGCTGGATGCTGTGCAGATGGGCAGCGTCAGTGCGCTTCGGTGCCATCCCTGCAGGCATCTGCTGGTATTGGGGGCCCAGGAGGGGGCTATGCCCGGCTACTCCGGAGCGAAAGGCGTATTGACGGACCAGGAACGGGTGGCGCTGCGGGCCATGGGACTGACCCTCACCGGCGGCGCTATGGAAGGCATTCAGGAAGAATTTGCCGAGATCTACGGCGTGTTCTGCGGGGCGGCGGAGTCCGTCCGGGTCTATTGCAGCGCCGAGCAGCCCTCTTATCTGTTCACGCGTTTGGGAGAGATGGCCGGAGGCGTGAAAACCGTCTCCCCCACTATGGAATTTGCCTGTGCCGACAGGCGGCAGGCGGGGGCCTGGCTGGCCAGGTGGGGCCAGGAGGCTCTGGCTAAGGACCTGGATGCGGAGGAGGGCTACCGGGATACCCGGGCCCGGGCGGACTATCGGCTGGGGGGACTGGAAAAGGAGACGGTAAAGGCTCTCTACGGCCAACGATTGGAGCTCTCCGCCTCCCAGGTGGATACCCAGGAGGATTGCCGCCTGCAGTACTTCCTGAAATACGGCCTGCGGGCAAAAGAACGAAAGGCGGCGGAGGTGGACCCGGCGGAGTTCGGCACCTATGTTCACGCCGTGTTGGAGCAGACGGGCCGGGCTGTGATGGACCGTGGGGGCTTCCATGCAGTGTCATTGGAGGACACCTTGGCTCTGGCCAGAGGCTTTGCCGATGCCTACGCCAGAGAACGATTCCGGGACATGGACTCTCAGCGGCTTACCTACCTGTTTCAGCGGAACAACCGGGAGCTGGATATGATCGTGGAGGAGCTGTGGAAGGAGCTTAACGCCGCCGCATTTCAGCCTGTGGGCTTTGAGGTGGCCTTCGGCAAGGGAGGGCAGATGCCCGCCATTGCCATTCCCAATTCCGCCATGCCCGCGGTTCTGCGGGGCTTTGTGGACCGGGTGGACCTGTGGGAGGATACCACGGGCAGATTCCTTCGGGTGACGGACTACAAAACGGGACAGAAAAAATTTGACTACTGCGATATCTCTCAGGGCATTGGCCTGCAGATGCTGCTGTATCTCTTTGCCCTGGGGCATGGAGGCAGGGAACTCTTCGGGGAGGGCCTGCGGCCTGGGGGAGTGGAGTATTTTCCTGCCCGGGCCCCCTATCTGAAGGCCGATGCCCCCTTGGATCCGGCGGAGGCCGAGGAGGAGCGGGCCAAAGCCTTTTCCAGGTCCGGACTCTTTTTGGAGGACCGCCGGGTCCTGGGGGCTATGGAGCCGGAGGGCTTGGGGGACCGGCTGCCGGTGGTGGAGAAAAAGGACGGAAGTTTGACGGGAAGCCTGGCTACTTCGGAGCAATTCCGGCTGCTGGAGGGATACGTATTTCATTTGCTGGCAGACATGGTGTCGGAGATTGCCTCCGGAAGTGTTTCACCCAATCCCTACAGCCGGGGTACGGCTCATGATGCCTGCCGGTTCTGCCCCTATGCGCCGGTGTGCCACCCGGAGAAGGAGGCCCAGCGGCGGAATTACCGAGCCCTGAAAGCCCAGGAATTCTGGGAGCAGGTGGAAAAGGAGGAGACCCATGGCTGAAACATTGACCCCTGCCCAGCGGGAGGCGGTAGAGAACCGGGGCGGAAAGCTCTTGGTCAGCGCTGCCGCCGGCTCCGGCAAGACCAAGGTCCTGGTGGACCGGCTCATGGGCTACCTGATGGATCCCGCAGATCCGGCGGACCTGGATGAATTTCTGATCATCACCTATACCCGGGCAGCTGCCTCGGAGTTACGGGCCAAAATCGCCAAGAAGCTGAACGAACACATTGCGGCGAACCCGGAGGACAAGCACCTGCAAAAGCAGCTGCAGCGCCTCTATCTGACGGAAATCTCCACAGTCCACGGCTTCTGCGGAGACATTCTGAAGGAATACGCCTACCGGCTGGATCTGGATGCCGATTTCCGGGTGGCAGACGAGAACGCCTGCCAGGAGCTTCGGGAAGAAGTGCTGAAGGATCTGCTGGACAACGCCTACATAGACCTTTTGGAGGATGCCGGATTTCGGGCCTTCGCGGATACGCAGGGCCTGGGCCGGACGGACAAAGCCCTGCCGGAGCTCATCACCAAGGTCTATGACAGCGCCCGATGCCATCCGGACCCGGAGAGCTGGCTGGATGGGTGTCTCCTTGGCAATCTGACCCAGGCAGAGGGTGCGGAGGAAACTCCTTGGGGGAAATTCCTGATGGAGGACCTCTTTCGTTTTCTGGACGGACAGATCGCCGCCCTGGAGCACTGCGTGGAGCTGGCCGGGGAGGCCCCCACGGTTCAGAACAATTTGGCGGACACGCTGCATCAGCTGAAGCATCTGCGGCAGAGCTCCACCTGGGATGAGGCAGTGGACCGGATCCGGATTTCCTTTGGCCGGTTGGTCTTCCCCAGGAAAGGAGACCAGGTGCCGAGAAAAGAGGAGATCAAGGCGGTGCGGGAAGCCTGCAAGGAGGGACTTGCCAAGCAGGGAAAGATCTTCTCCCGGAACTCGAAATCCCTTCTTGAGGACCTGGAGCAGATGGGCCTTGCTCAGCAGGGCCTGATCACCCTGGTGCGGCGGTTCGGGAAGGAATATGGGGCCCTCAAAAAGAAGCGCCGGGTCCTGGACTTCGGAGACCTGGAGCACAAAACCCTGGACCTGCTGCTGGGTCTTCGCCGGGACGGCCCAACTGCCGCTGCCCGGGAAATCGGAAAGCGGTACCGGGAGGTGCTGGTGGACGAATACCAGGACTCCAATGCCGTCCAGGATGCCATTTTCGGCAGCATTACCCGGGAAAAGCAGAATTGTTTTTTGGTGGGGGATGTGAAGCAGTCCATCTATCAGTTCCGGCTGGCGGATCCGGGGATCTTCCTGGATAAGTACAACCGCTACGGCCCGGCGGCCCAGGCCCAGCCGGGGCAGGGGCGGCGGGTGCTCCTCAGCGACAATTTCCGCTCCGGCGGAGAAGTTGTGGAGGCCGTCAATCAGGTGTTCTCCTGCTGCATGAGCCAGGATGTAGGAGGCCTCCGGTACGGGGAGGCCGAGGCCCTGCGGGAGGGCATTCCCCATGAATCCTTACCCAATGCCGGAGTGGAATTTTACACGCTGGATGCCCAGGAGGATGCCAACCGGGAGGAGGCAGCCTATGTGGCCGGACGCATCGGAGAAATGCTGAACCGTGGAACGCTTGTGCGGAGCAAAGAAGGGCTGCGCCCTGTCACACCGGAGGACATTGTGATCCTGCTCCGGTCCCCGGGCTCCCTGGGAGCGGCCTTCCGGCAGGCGCTGGAAAAGGCGGGCATACGCTGCGCCACGGGGGCCGGGGAGGATCTGCTGAAAACCCCGGAGGTGGCTACCCTGCGGTCTATTTTGCAGACTATTTCCAACCCCCGGCAGGATATTCCCCTTCTCAGCGCCCTGGCAAGCCCAGCCTTCGGCTTCACCGCCGATGACCTGGCACGGATCAGAAGCAAAAAAAAGGATGGCTCCATTTACGACGCCATACTGGCTAGTGTGGATACAAAGGCGGTTTCCTTCCGGCAGGAGCTGGAAGAGCTGCGGAAAAAGGCGAGGAGAAGCTCCCTGACGGAGCTCATGGAGTACCTGCTGCTGGTGACCAACCTGGATGGAGTCTATGCCGCCCAGCCCGGAGGGGACGGAGCCAAGGAGAATCTGCGGACCTTTTTCCAACTGGCGGTGAACTATGAGCAGGGAAACCTATGCACATTGGAGCAGTTCCTGGAGCACCTGGAGGCCCAGGAGGAGAAGGGACTGCTCCGGGCCGGGACGCCTCAGTCCGGAGCTGTGACCGTTATGAGTATCCACAAGTCCAAGGGCCTGGAGTTTCCCGTGGTATTCCTGTGCGGCCTGTCCCGAAAATTCAACCAGGAGAGCCTCCGGGAGGGAGTGCTCTGCGATCCGGAACTGGGCCTGGGGCTCATGGTGGCGGATACGGCGGTACGGGTCAGGTATCCCTCTCTGGCAAGATTGGCCATCTCAGCGAAAATGAACCGAGAGGCCGTCAGCGAGGAACTGCGGGTACTGTATGTGGCGATGACCCGGGCCAAGGACCGGCTGATCATGACCTACGCCGCAAAAAAGGCGGCGGAGGATGTGCGGGAGTTGGCCCTGCGCCTGGGCCTGACAGGCCGGGAGGACCTGTGCCGGGAGGCCCGGTGCCCCGGGGACTGGGTGCTGCTGTCGGCTCTGCACCGTACAGAAGCAGGCGCGCTTCGGGGGCTCAGCGATGTGACCCTACCGGGTTCTGTCAGCGATCATCCCTGGGTCATCCGCTATCTGGACACCCATGAGGAGGGGGAGACGGTGGAGGAGCAGGAGCCCCAGGAGGCAGCCGCCATCCCAAGGGATGCGGCGCAGACCCTGAAAAATGCCCTGGCCTTCGTCTATCCCTATGCCGCCGCTACCCGGGCGGCCTCCAAGCAGACGGCCACCGGACGGAAGGGCCGGGAAAAGGATCAGGAGGCGGCCCAGGACGCGCCGGAAGAGAAGAAGCCCCAGCGGGTCTGGCGGAGGGCCTCCTTCACGGCTGCCCGGCAAGACGGCAGAAGCTACGGCAGCGCCATGCACCGGGTCATGCAATATCTCCACTTCGATGCCTGCGGCAGTACAAAGGGCGTGAAGGAAGAGGTGGGGCGCATGGTCACCCAGGGCTTTTTGACGGCGGAAGAGGGCAGAAAAATCGATTGCGATGCCATTGCCCGGTTCTTTGAAACGGACCTGGGCTGGCGCGTCCGTCTGGGAGGCAACGTACTCCGGGAATTCAAGTTCTCCATTCTGGACCAGGGCGAAAAGTACGGCCCCGGCCTGGAGGGGGAGCAGGTCCTCCTCCAGGGCGTGGTGGACTGTGCCCTTTTGGAAGAGGACGGCATCACCATCGTAGATTTTAAAACGGACCGCATTGAGGAAGAAGATCTGCCCCAGGCTGTGGAGCGCTATCGCCTTCAGGTGGAGACCTATCGGGAGGCCATGGAGCGGATCTATGAAAAACCCGTGAAAAAGTGCCTGCTGTATTTCTTCCGATTGGGAAGGTTTGCTGAGGTATAAGAAGACCCCGGAGGGCGGCTGCCTTCCGGGGCTTTTGGTTACTGCCGGTTCTGATCCTGGCCTTTGCTCTGCTGGCTCTGGTTCTGACTCTGATTCTGATTGCGATTTTCTTTGTGATTCATCCTGAAGAACCTCCTGAAAATATCCGCGGTATTTGGCCGCGAAGGTAGTTTGCCCCAATTTTCATGATTTATCCTTGGGCCGGAACAGAAGGCTTGCCAGAAGCCCGGCGAAAATGGCGGCGGTAATGCCTCCTGCCGTGGCTTTGAGTCCCCCGGTGAAGATGCCGAGAAAGCCCTCCCGGTCCACGGCCTCCCGGACGCCCTTGGCCAGGGTGTTGCCGAAGCCTGTCAGGGGCACTGCTGCCCCGGCCCCGGCGAAGTCGGCAAAGGGCCCATAGAGCCCCAGGCCGCTCAGAACCACACCGGCCACCACATAGCTTACGAGGATCCTGGCCGGAGTCAGACCGGTTTTATCGATGAGAAGCTGCCCGATCAGACACAGAGCGCCCCCGCATACAAAGGCCTTTACATAGTCCATGTTTATTGCCCTCCTTCAATGACCACGGCGTGGCACACCCCGGGGATGGGCAGGCCCTGCTGCGTTGAGGTGGGGGAAAGCAGAGCACCGGTGCCGCAGAAAAGAATTCGCTTCAGCTTCCGGGCGGCCAGCTTCCCCAAAAGTTCGCCGCAGAGTGTGATGGCGCTGCACCCACAGCCGGAGCCTCCGGCGTGGACATCCTGGGCGGTGTTGTCAAAGACCATGCAGCCGCAGTCCAGAAGCTTGCCTCCCAATGGCAGCCCACCCCGGCGGCCCAGTTCCAGCAGCAGCTCCTTGCCGTACTGGCCCAGGTCTCCGGTGACGATGAGGTCATAGTCCTCCGGCTGCTTGCCCAGGTCCTCCATATGCTGCTGGATGGTGGCAAAAGCCGCCGGGGCCATGGCGGCGCCCATATTGTTGGCATCCTGGATGCCCAGGTCTGTGACGGTGCCTACGGTGCAGGCGGTGATTTTCGGCCCCTTCCCCTGGGCGCAGAGCAGAGCCGCCCCGGCTCCGGTGACGGTCCATTGGGTTGTGGGGGCCCGCTGGCCGCCGTAGCCCAGAGGGAACCGGTACTGCCGCTCACTGGAGGCAAAATGGGAGGAGGTCATGGCCGCCACCCGGTCAAAGGTTCCGGAGCTGACGAGCATGGACCCCAGAAGCAGACTCTCCGCCATGGTGGAGCAGGCTCCGTAGAGCCCCAGGTGGGCAGTGCCTGTATTGCGCATGGTGAAAGCGGAACCAATGCACTGGTTGAGCAGGTCTCCGGAGAGCACCAGGTCTAACTCCGACCGTTCCAGCTGCCCCTTTTCCAGCAGCAGCCGCAGGGCTGTTTCCTGCATGGCTTTCTCTGCCAGCTCCCAGCTGCTCTGACCGAAATAGGTGTCCTGGCTGGTTTTGTCGAAGGTGTGGCTCAGGGGACCTTCCGATTCTTTTTTTCCCGCCACGCTGGCCCAGGCGGTGATCACCGCCGGCTCCGGCAGAATAAAACTGTGCCGCCCCCGCTTGTTTTGCGCCATGTAAGCACCCGCTTTCCTGTTTTAGACTATTATTACCGAGATGGGGAGCATTTATACAAAGGAATGGGCGGTTTTTGGGGGGGAGGAATGCCGTAGGTGCTATGAATATGTGTAAATGATTGTGCAGCAGTACAAATATTGACAATAGACATCATTCCTTTGTCGTGTTGTTGGGCGTGTGGTAACCTCAGTATACACGATTTTGGGAATGATGTCTTTTCGTCATTTTAACAAATTTGCTCTTTTATAGGAAAAGGGCGTTGAAAAAGCTCCATTATTTGGATATAATGGGGCGCATCAAGGAAAAGAGGCGGAACGAAGTGTATCATGTAGCGGTTTGTGAAGACGAGGCGGTTTTGCGGCGGGAGTTGTGCGGCCAATGCGAGGTCGTCCTTGGGGAAATGCAGGTGAGCCACAGGGTCACGGCCTTTTCTTCCGCCGAGGAGTTGGAGGCCGCGTTGGCCTCGGGGGAGACCTTCTCTCTGCTGTGCCTGGATATTCTCATGGGGGGCAAAAACGGCATGGAGCTGGCCCGGGAGCTTCGGGCCCGGGAGGACGAGACCAGCATCCTGTTTATCACCGGCTCCACAGAGTTTTTAAGGGACGGCTACAGCGTCCGTCCCATCCAGTATTTGCTAAAGCCCGTGGAGCCGGAGGCGCTGCGCAGGGCCATAGAAACGGACCTGCGGCTCCATCACCGCCCCCACAGCGTCACCTTTTGCGCAGGGGGCCGAACACTGGTGCTGCCCATCGGGGACATTCTCTACGCCGAAAGCCGGAATCACGGCTGCGTGCTCCACACGGTCCGGGGAGAACAGTTTTTACCCATTTCTTTGAGCCAGGCCGAGCAAACGCTGCCGGGGGATCGGTTCTGCCGCTGCCACAATAGCTTTCTGGTGGATCTATCCTCCATCCGCCAGGTCAACGGCCGGACGCTGTATCTGACAGACGGCACGGACCTGACCATCGGACGACGATATATGGACCAGTTTAAAAATCGGTTTGTGCGATATTTGAATCAGGATTAAAGAAACCGCAGACGATTTATTCAGAGTTTCCTCAATAGAATAGGAGCTGCCGCAAAGGGTCTTTCCTGTGGGAAAGGCGCATTTGCGGCAGCTCCGTTTTTTATATTTTGAGTGCGGTCAGGACCGTGAAGCGGCCGTCGGCATGAGTGATGTCCAGGACGCTGCCGTATTTTTCCGCCACGGCCCGCATTTTGATCAGCCCGAAGCCGTGGTCATTGGGGCTGTCCTTGGTGGTCAGCAGGCCCCCGCCGGAGTCGGTGCGCAGGGGCCCCCAGTAGGTATTTTCACAGCGAATGGCAAGGTACTGCTGCCGGATCTGCAGCGAGCAGAAGATTTCTCCCGGCTCCGTTTGGGCTGCGGCCTCCAGGGCGTTGTCCAGCAGGTTAAAGAGGAAGGCGCACAGGTCCTCATCCGGAATGGACAGCCGTTCCGGCAGCATGGCATTGACCCGGAAGGTGACCCCCGCCTCCTTTGCCTGGGCTGCAAAGCGCTGGAGAATGGTATTGACGGTGGTGTTGGCGGTGAAAACCTGGGGGGAGAGCTGCTCCAAGGCTCCGTCCAAGCGGTTCAGATAATTCTGGATTTCCGCCGTGTCCTGCTTCCGGGCCAGAAGCTCCAGGGCCGCCACATGATTTTTCAAGTCATGGCGAAAGGCCGCCGTCTGCCGCAGGGTGGCCTGGGCCTGTTCAAATTTCTCCTGAACCGCCTGAGCGCTGCTTTTCATGGCCTGCATCTGGCGCTGGCGCAGCAGCATTCCCCGGGGAAAGCCTGCAATCACCCGCACGGTACAGATCACCCCCAGAGTGCCGCACAGCAGGGTGTAACCCCTCTTGGGGTAGCCGCTTACCAGGGCGGTCACGGAATTGGTCAGGGGATAGAGGGCCCCGGGGCCGGTGCGCCGGGTGATGCCCCAGAGTGCAGCCAGTGCCCCCATCAGCGCAAAGAGAAGAAGGCTGATTCGGCGGGAGGTTTTCTCTTTGGAAAAGCACATCAGCACCAGAGCCCCCAGCAATACCCCAAAGCATAGCCAGTCCCCGAGGGTTTCTGACAGCCGCAGCAAGCCAAAGCTTCCGAGACCGCACAGCAGTCCGTGGGCCAGTGCGGCACCAAGAAGGCTCCACCGCTTCCAGCCATCCAGCTCCATGGCGAGATAAAGATACAGCAGGTCAATGTAGCTCCTGTATATCCAGTTCAGCATCCCGCTGTCAGAGCGGAGGCCTGTGAAGGTCTCCAGGTTGGTGCAGCAAATGCCGGACACCGCTCCCAGCAGAAAATATCCGCTCAGGGGCAATAGCTTCCGCCAAAGGTTTTCCTCTCGGGCACCGATCCCCAGAATCAGCAGCAGAAAGAGCCCCAGAAGAAGCCGGGCCGTCATGACGGCCACCGGTTGGACCATGGCGGTGGTCTGCACCGCGGCATCGGAAAACCGGCTGACCAGAGTGGGGAGCACCGCCTGACGGAGGCCGTCAAAGGAGCGCCCGTAGGTCACGATCCGAAGCTTTTTTCCGGCTGCGTTTTCCGGCAGGGGCAGGCGCAGCCCGTCATAGGCGATGCCCTCCGGGTCTGCATCGGACAAAAAGGCATCCGCCCGGTTTTCCAGTTGCGGGAAATCCGTATAGAGAAGGGCATCGTCCAGAAAGACCTGAAGCCCCTGATCATAGCAGCTCAATTGCAGGAACTGCCGGTGTTCGTCCGCCTCCATTACCCGCTCCGCCGCCACGGGGCCTGACCCCTGGGCGGGAATGCCGTCCAGATACCCGCCAAAGCCGAATACGGGCTCCGCCGGGCCAGTCTCCGTAAAAAACATCCAGCCGCCGGGGTCTGATTCCATGCACCCCAGGTATCGTCCCCGCTGGGTGCTGTCCGGCCGGGAAAGCCGCAGCAGTAATACGCCCATCGCCGCCACCCCGGCCAGCAGCAGGGCAAAAGCCAGGCATCGAAGCCTCCGATCCTTCATTCCACCGTCCCCTTTCTGTATGTTTATTGTAACAGGCGGAATGGGATTTCACAAGCGGCAAAGAGGCCCGTCTCCTAAACGACAGGATTTTCAACCTAAACGACACGAAAAAAATCTGGCCGCTATGGTAAAATAGAGGAAACGGAAAGGAAAAGGAGAGATGTGCGATGAATAAAAACTGTTTTTTTCGGCGGGGGATCGGAGTGCTGCTGTCGGTCCTTCTGACGGCGGCCTGCGTTCCGGTGGCGGCCCTGGGGGAGGACGGGGCCCAAGAAGCGGATTTTTCCGGGACGAACCTGATGGATCTGGAACGGGTGCAGCCCAGCGGATTTTCCAGCACCACCAACCCCTATGGCTACGATGTGGGGATGCCGTTCCTCATGGTGGAGCAGAACGAGCTGATGTATCTGAATGTCTGGGGAAATCAGGTCCGCCAGGCCTCCTATTTTGACATGGGTACGGAATCCTCTTTGCCGACCTTCGCAAGAAAGAAAAGCGGTGCCAACGGCACGTTTTTCGTTGACACCTACGCCCTGATGGAGGCAGTGGCCTTTGACCCCACCGGCAGCGGACGGAAAGACCATGTGGCCTTTGTGGGGATTTCCAACAAGCGGGGCTATCTGTGGGTCATCAATACCAGGCAGGGGGCGGGCTCCGACCGCAGCGAGCCGGTGGACATCGGTGATTTTCAATACATGTATGACGGAATGAGCTTTAAGGTGCCCACCTACGCCAACCGCAGCTTCCTGAACATCGTGGCCGGTGACTTTGACGGCGACGGCAAGGAGAGCATCCTGGTCTATACCCCGGAGTCCTACCAGGCCGGAGGCTGCCAGATCCAACAGTGGGACTATGACGGCGGAGGTCTTACCCAGCGGGGCAAGAGCAACAGCCTGCTGATGCGCTACTACAACGAGCACCCTTGGTATGATGTAGAGAACTCGGGAGGCAATCAGCGGCGCAAGCTGGGCGTTTCCATGGCCGTAGGCGACTTTAACGGGGACTGCGTAGACGATCTGGCGGTGCTGTCCTACTGCCACCGGCTGCCAAATGATGAAGCCAAAGTCGACTACTATCTGCCGGAGCTCCAAATCGTCTATGGCTCCAAGGACGGCGGTGCCATTGTCACCAAGTCCGCGGCGCAGAAGGAAATCTTCTGCGCCTACATGGGCATGAGTGGAGGCCGCCATCGCTACGAGTTCCCCGTAGGTGCCAGCCTTACCTGCGGAGATCTGGACGGCGACGGTGATGTAGACCTGTTCCTGGCCGGTATGCTGGGAAAATTCGGCACCTGGAAAAAAGATCCCAGCATGGTCAACGAGACCATCGACATGTATGCCCCATATGTGTATGTGGGAAAGATGACCAACGTCGGCGGCACCTTTGTCAAGTCTATAAGCGGCACCATCCGCTCCAACGGCTGGACCTACGGCGGCTACCATGATGCGGACGATGTCTGGCAGCGGCTTGCCGTAGAGGCGGTGGCCGTCAACGGCAAGGGCCGGGGGGCAAAGGAACTGGTTTTTGTAAGCGGTACTCTCTATGATGTCAGCAACAATACCCCGATGGAGGTGTATACCGGAGGATACTTCGGCAGCTCCGATGACGGCGCGAGCAGCACCACCCGCATCTCCAACTGTGACATCCAGTCCATTGCCGTGGGCAACTTCGACGGCAACAAGGCCGGGCGGGAACAGGTGGTCTTTACCATCGCCCTGAAGCACGCCAACAACAACCAGTCCCATCTGCTCACGGGCTACATGCGGGGCACCAACTACTCAGACCGGGTGGTGGACGGCCAAATCCAGGAGTACGGCACCGCCGGAGGCTATGAGAGCTTGGTTCCCACGGACAGCTATGTAAACACCAATGCCCAGAACGCCGTGAGCTTCCTGGTGATCCCCGTGGACAAAAACAACGACGGCGTACTGGCCAAATACCGGGGCGTGACCTATGCCTACACGGACCCGGACGTAAAGGCAGTATTGCAGGCGGCCCCATACTTTGAGGACATTATGGATGCAGGCAACAACGAAACGGAGTATGTGCTTACCGAGAGCTACGAGCTCTCCGACTGGGACTCCGACAATGTGTCCTTCAGCGTGGGCTTCACAAGCGAATTTGGCTTCCTGGGGGGTGAGACCTCCATTGAGACGGGCTATGCCTTGGACTGGTCCAAAACTTTTGAGCGTTCGCTGTATGAGGAGTGGAGCCAGAGCTTTTCCGCCCAGGCCTACAACAGCGTGGTGGTCAACCGCACGCCGGTGTTCGTCTATGAATACGACATTCAGAACGCCGACGGGACCTGGAACGACAAGACCGTGATGCAGACCGCCATCCCCCAGGGGCCGGTCTACGAGCAGATGTCCGTGAGCACCTACAACCGATTTGCGGCGGAATACAACAAGTATATTGCCGACCGGGCGGGCAGCGCCACATGCTATGAGCTGCATCAGATCGACCCCGCCGAAAACTGGCTGGAGGGCAACGAGGGAAATCCCTACCGCTACAACCACGACGGCTGGGGCTATACGGACCGCAACGCCGGGGCCATCAGCAAGTCGGAGTTCGCCCTGGGCTATAACGGGTCTTTGGACAAGGTGGCCTGGACCAAGGAGAACACCACCACCAAAAGCGTGGAGATGTCCCACGGCTTCTTCTTCAACAGCTCCATCAAGTGGGGAATGAAAAATAACGGCCCCAAGTTCGGCGTGACCACCAGCCTCCAATATACCGACGGCAAGGGCAACTCCACCTCTAAAGGCACCGCGGTAGGCGCCAGCTGCACCGTTACCAGCATTGACAAGCAGGGCCTGGTGGCGCAGGGCATCCCGGCCTCGGTGGTGGATTCCTACGGCTTCCATTGGAACTTGGGCCAGTGGCAGCGGCACCTGAGCGGCGCGGAGGGCAATCAGACGCCCTTTATCGGCTATTGCATTACCAATCTCTCTTCCCCGCCGAACCCGGTCACGGACCTGGACGGCGTCATTGATCCGGAGAACAAGACCATCACCCTGACCTGGTCGATGCCGGAGAGGGAAGAGGGCTGCCCGGAGATCACCGGGTTCTATGTCTACCAGGTTGCGGGCGGCCGCTATACGAAAATATCGGAGAAGCTGTCCCCGGAAACCGGGGAATACACGGTCACGGACCTGGATATTAGTAGTGAATATACCTTCGTCCTGACGAGCGTAGCCACAAAGGATGGGAAAGACCTGGAAAGCGTCTGGTCCAACGAGGTCAACTACCGGGCGAACAGCACGCCTTATATCGGCAGCAACGGCAACTGGTGGGTCGGGGATACCGATACCGGGGTCAAGGCCGCCGGGCAGGACGGAAAGGACGGAAAAGACGGCAATACCCCCTACATCGGAGAAAACGGCAACTGGTGGATCGGCCTGACGGACACCAAGGTCCGGGCCGCGGGCACTGACGGCAAGGACGGCGAGAAGGGCGAAAGCGGCGATACCCCCTTCATCGGCGATAACGGCAATTGGTGGGTGGGGGACGTAGACACCCAGATCCGGGCCGTCAGCAACATTCCGGAAATCGGAGAAAACGGCAACTGGTTTGTTGACGGCGAGGATACCGGCTATAGGGCCGTGGCGACGGAGGCCGTGACCCCCACCGTCGGTGACGATGGCAATTGGTGGCTGGGGGAGCTGAATACCGGCATCCCCGCCGCCGGGCAGGACGGCGGTCAGGACGAAGAAGGCGAAACCCCCTATATCGGCGACAACGGGAACTGGTGGATCGGTTCGGATGATACCGGTTACAAGGCCCCGGGGGAGGAGAATCAGGACAGCCCGGCCCCGGCCCCGGTCGTTGGGGACGACGGCAACTGGTGGATCGGGGAAACCAATACCGGCATTCCCGCCGCCGGACAGGGCGGAGAAGAGGGCGAGAATGCCGAGACACCGGTCGTCGGGGACAATGGCAACTGGTGGATCGGGGATACCGATACCGGCGTGGCCGCCAAAAGTACCGCACAGGAGAGCTTCACCCCGGAAATCGGTGAAAACGGCAACTGGTGGATCGACGGCACGGACACCGGCCACAAAGCCCCGAAGAAAAGTGACCAACAGGGGGATGGCAGCGAAGATGCCCAGGCCCCGTTCATCGGAGAAGACGGCAACTGGTGGATCGGCGGTGTGAACACCGCGGTGCGGGCCGCCGGGCAGGAAGGCCTGACACCCCACATCGGTGACAACGGCAATTGGTGGTTCGGTGATCATGACAGCGGCCACAGGGTCATCAGCTACGGAAAAGATGGAAAAGACGGAAAAGACGGAGCCGACGGTATCACCCCCCGGCTGAAAATCGGCGAGGACGGCATCTGGTATGTTTCCTACGACAATGGGAGCAGCTGGGAGTCCCTCAATGTCCAGGCCATGGGCCAGAAGGGAGAAAAGGGCGATAAAGGCGATAAGGGCGATAAGGGCGATAAAGGCGATCGGGGCGAGCAAGGCATCCAGGGCATCCAAGGCGCCCAGGGTATTCAGGGTGTCAAAGGCGACAAAGGAGACAAGGGCGACCAAGGCATTCAGGGTATCCAGGGCGTACAGGGCATCCAAGGTAATAAGGGCGATACCGGTGCAACGGGAGCCACCGGCGCAAAGGGCGATAAGGGCGATACCGGCGCCGACGGCAAGGACGGCGCAGCGTCGAGCGGCATCAACGGTGCGAAGATCGACGCCAACGGCAACCTGATTCTGACCCTGGCCGACGGAACCACCATTGACGCAGGCCTCGTCCGTGACACCTCCGCCCCGGAGCCCACGGAACCCCCCGCTGCCTCCGTCGATTCCACCCCCTCCGCTGACCCACTCACCGTGGCGTCCGCCTGCATCGCAGTGGTCTCTCTGCTGGGCTTCATCATCACCCTTGGGGTGCTCCTGCTGAAAATACGCAGGCATTGACCGCATGAGGAGAAGAGGGGGTCGAGCCCAGCGGAACAAAAAAGGGGCTGTTAAATAGCCCCAAAAAGAAATCGCAGACTCTTTCCCGAAATGGAAAGGGTCTGCTTTTTCTTAGCCATCAAAGCTGTGGATAACTTTTCTGCAAAAATGTGTACACCAACCTCAACTGGCTGCAGCCGTTTCTTAATACTTTTTGTAGCCAGCGCCGGGTGGCACTGGCTACTGTGCTGATAGGGAGAGTTTTCTAACAGCCCCTGAAATCATTATTTTCCCAGGTGCCAGATGTCCCGGTCGTATTCCGCTATGGTGCGGTCGGAGGAGAACAGGCCTGCATTGGCGATGTTTATCAGGCACCGTCTGCGCCAATCCAGAGGGTTGGCGGTATAGTCTGCCAGTGCCTGTCCCTTGCGTACCACATAGGCACTGAAATCCGGCAGAGTCTGGAACCAGTCCTTGTTCTTCAGCTCCGTCTGCAGGCGGCTCAGCAGCTCAGAAGAGCCGGCGGCGGTCATTTCGGGGCCGGTGAGGAAGTCGATGGCCCGGCGCAGGTTGGGGTCGCCCTCGTACCATTCGGAGGCCTTGTAGTCCCCGGCGGCGTAGCGGCGGATCACCTGATTGGAGGTCTGACCGAAGATATAGATATTTTCGTTTCCGACCTGCTGGCTGATCTCCACATTGGCGCCGTCCATAGTACCTAAGGTAAGCGCACCATTGAGCATGAATTTCATGTTGCCGGTGCCGGAGGCCTCCTTGGAAGCAAGGCTGATCTGCTCGGACAGGTCACAGGCGGGAATCATCTTCTCGGCAGCGGTGACGTTGTAGTTTTCCACGAACACGATCTGGAGCCACGGGGATACCACAGGATCTGCGGCAATGACCTTGGACAGGGTCAGCAGTGCGTGGATGATGTCCTTGGCGATGATGTAGGCAGGGGCTGCCTTGGCACCGAAGATGGATACCAGGGGCACCGGGGGCAGGTGTCCGGCCTTGATCTCGAAGTACTGGTGGATGAGGTACAGCAGGTTCAGCTGCTGCCGCTTGTACTCATGCAGCCGCTTGGACTGGATGTCGAACATGGCGTCCGGGTTCACGGTGATGCCCTGCTCCTGCTTCAGCCACCGGCACAGCTCCCGCTTGTTCTCCTTTTTGATGGCGGCCAGCTGTTCCAGCACGGAGGTATCATTCTCATAGGCCAAAAGCTTTGTAAGCTGGGCTGCGTCCTTGTGGAAGCCGGTGCCGATGAGGTTCTCGATCTGGCCGGTCAGCAGGGGATTGCACTTCATGAGCCACCGGCGGAAGGTAATGCCGTTGGTCTTGTTGTTGAACTTCTCAGGATACAGCTTGTAGAAACCGTTCAGCTCGGAATCCATCAAAATCTGGGTGTGCAGGGCGGCGACACCGTTGGTGGAGTGGGTGAAGTGAATGTCCATGTGGGCCATGTGCACCTTGCCGTCCTTGTCGATGATGGCAAGACTCTTGTCCTTGGTGCGCTTTGCAACCACTGCGTCCAGCTTTTCGATAATGGGCATCAGCTGGGGTACAACGACTTCCAGATAGGTTCGGGGCCACTTTTCCAGCGCCTCCGCCAGAATGGTGTGATTGGTATAGGCGCAGGTTTTGGTGACGATTTCCACGGCTTCCTCAAAGGCGATGCCTTTTTCGCCCAGCAGGCGGATCAATTCGGGAATCACCATGCTGGGGTGGGTGTCGTTGATCTGGATGGCAGCGTAGTCTGCCAAGTTGTGATAGTCGCAGCCCCGGGCGGCGCACTCCGCCAGAATCAGCTGGGCACCGGCGGAGACCATCAGGTACTGCTGATAAATCCGCAGCTGACGGCCTGCCTCGTCGGAGTCATCGGGGTACAGGAACAGGGTCAGGTTTTTGTCGATGGCAGTCTTGTCGAAGGAAATGCCCTCCCGGACGATGCTTTCATCCACGGTGTCGATATCGAACAGGTTCAGGGTGTTGGTGCGGCCCTCATAGCCCGTCACCGCCAGCTTGTAAAGCCTTGCGGTGAATTTCTTCCCGCCCAGCTTGACAGGGTAGGTGATGTCTGTCTTTTCCGCCCAGCTGTTTTCTGTCAGCCAGGGGTCGGGCAGCTCCTTTTGCACGCCGCTGGACAGAGACTGGTGGAACAGGCCGAAATGATACCGCAGGCCAATACCGTCACCCGGCAGATTCAGGGTAGCCAGGGAATCCAGGAAGCAGGCCGCCAAACGGCCCAGACCGCCGTTGCCAAGAGAAGGCTCCGGTTCCACCTCTTCAATGTCGGAAAGCTTCTTTCCGGCGGACTGCAAAGCAGAGCGTACTTCGTCATACAGCCCCAGATTGATCAGGTTATTCGACAGCAGCTTACCGATGAGAAATTCCGCGCTGATATAATACAGCTTCCGGCCCTGTACCGGGCGGATCTGCTGGGCGGCCTTCTCGTTTACCAGCTTCAGAAGGGAAAGGTACAGCTCGCTGTTGGTGCATTCACCAAGGGGTTTTCCTGTCAATGCGGTGAGCGTGTCTGTCATAGTCATGAAAGGGTTCCTCCTTTTTCTGTTTGTATACCCATACTATACCACGAATATTCTATAATATCTTGTACTTAACAATCAATGTATGATACAATACTAGCATAGGAGCGTGATTCTATGTCAGATACAGCGTCATTGCAGGAGAATAAGCGCCACGGCGAAAAGTGGTTCCCCTTTGACATTTATCCCTGCACCATCCCAAAGGATTTCCCGCAGGTGGCTTTGCATTGGCAAAACAGCGTGGAACTGGTTTTTGTCAAGAGGGGAATGGGTACCGTTCAGGTAGGATTGGAGTCGGTGACGGCTATGGCGGGGGATATCTTTGTGTTTGCCCCCGGTGTTCTTCACGGACTGGGCCAGATTCCCGGAGAGACCATGGAATATGAGAACATTATTTATGAGGTGGATCTGCTGGGCGGTTCCGGGGATTTGTGCTATCGGAGGTATTTGCTGCCTCTGCAAAGCGGACGGCTTCCTCTGCCGCACCGGCTGACCCAGGGCCACCCCTGCTATTGTGCGGTTTTGGAATGCCTGCGCCGGCTGGAAACGGTGAACCGGGACCGGGTACTGGGGTATGAGCTGCAAATCAAGGGATTGCTGCTGTGCCTGCTGTCGGTGCTGGTTGCTCAAAGCGATGGCCTGCCCCCCAGCGAAAATGCGGATACCCGACGTCTAAAAACGGTGCTGCAATATGTGACCGCCCATTTTGCAGACAATTTGCCCGTGGCGGAAGTTGCCGCTGTCTGCCAGTGCAGTCCCAGTCATTTTATGCGCTGGTTTAAGCAGATGACCGGGCAGCGCTTCACGGAGTACCTGAACATTTACCGTTTGAACGCTGCGGCAGAAGCACTGCGAACTACCGATGATACCGTGCTGACTGTGGCGGAACGGTGCGGATTTAAGAATCTGTCCTATTTCAACCGGGCGTTCAAGGCCAGCTTTGGGCTGACACCAAGAGAGTATCGGCTCAGGTAGAGATGATACACCACAATATGTTCATTCCTGGAGATTCCAGAGTGCTCAAGCAAATTAGATGGGGTCGGTTGGAGCATCTGGCAACAACAGAGGATGAAACAAAGATATCATAAGGCAGAATTATCATAATCGCATTACAAGTCTATACAGAAAAGTCCTTTTGCTTCCCGTTTGAAGTCAAGAAGGGCTTTTCTTGAAAATACCGGGGCGCACACAGTTTTCATTAATAGCTATTTTCAATTATCTACTGTTTTATTTTCAAACTGACTGTTATCCGATCATTATTGATAACTCTGCATCCCCCGCATTGATCTCTCAAATAAAGTATCTATGAATGACTTATCGTGCAATGTGCGGCTCTAAGGTGCTTTTCCTTATAAAGAAGCCCGCTGGTATTGAAGAACTTTTTCAGCGGAAGCCCGCTTTTTTGATACCACTGCCGGAGTTCTGCTTCGGTTGGGTTTTGCTCCTTGATGTGGCGGGTCACATATGGAATTCCTTTCGTGTCAAGCTATTTCTGGGCTTTCTGGCAAGTGGTGCATTTGGGGTAGCAAAGAAAGATCATGGTGGGAGTCCTCCTGTAGTTGGGTATTTGCGTGTTTCGCCGTTGGAAGTCTTATACGCCATTGCTGCATGGAAAACAATGGGGTTCGCAGCGATACTGCGTTTATCTACATCTCTGCCGTACCAAAACCGTTTCGCAAACCCGGTCGGCAATCAGCTCCCGGTCACGGGTGGGGTAGTATTCCAACAGTGGCTTCACCATCTGCGCAAGCTGTTCCCGGGTAAAAGATGGAATTTTCAGCTGTTTTCCATAAAGATTTTCCATAGTGTGGACCTGCCGGTTAAAGGTGGCTTGAAAAGGCCGTGCTTTTGCCTGAGAAATCAAAGATTTGGGGACGATTTCAAAGGGACTGTACATCACATTGGAAAGCAGCCCTGCGCCCTGGTCAAAGATGGGGCAGTAGTCAAAGGCACCATCCCTGGCAATGACCGCAATATTGTTCAGGTGGCGGTCGTCATTGAGGACAAGACCGTCGATTTCAAACAGCAGCGTCAGGTACTGGGGGAACAGGGATAGTCCTGTGATGTTTGCCGTTTCCTCTGCCAGATAGGCCATTCGTTTTTTGTCACTGGTCAGCCGATTCAGCATTTCCGAAAGAGGCTTTCCTGTGTATTGCAGGAACAGATGGGCCAGCGTTATGATCGACTCGCCATCTCGCAGAAAATTCCAGCTGCTGCAGCCGGTGCGTTCCTGACCGTGTACCTGCAAACGCTCCATTTGATAGCGCACAAAAGTGAAGGGAAAGGCCGCTTCGATGTTGCCGTATTCCAGCAATTGGGAGGTGAATACCTCCGCCAGTGCCTCGTAGCCAAATTGATCCAGCTTGTACCAGATGCCGCTGTCCAGCCATTTTTCCTGATTGCCTTTGGAGGAGGTTTCCGCAATTTTTTGATTGGATACCAAGTGTACAGTCATTTTACTTCCTCCACGGTCAGCCAAAGATCATCCTCGGCCATCCGGCCCTGTGTTTTCCGGATAATTTCCAATGGGTCGTAACGGTCTACGCCAATGGTTTCCAGATATTCCCGGAGCCCAGCCCTGGTTCGTGGAATGCAGCGACTTTCCAGAAAATACAGATAATCCTCCCAACTGGGATTCCGGTTGTTCCCAAAGGGCAGCTTTAGAAAATCGGAAACGAGATTTTCTACACAAAGTTTCTTTGCTGTTTCATCGGCGGCGATTTGAGCACAGAGAACGGCACCGGAATAGCAGGAAATCAGAAACAGCTTATGGCCGGTTTGACGATGGGCTTCCAGAAATTCAGAAAAGGAAAGCTTCCTGGTAATCGTAATGGATGTTCCGTCAAAGCTCAATTCCATTTGCCGATTCTTGGCATCCAGCCCCAGTTTCTGTACCCATGTGGACGGCAGGGAGATTTTATAATTGTTGGCCTTTCCACCGGCAGTGCCGCCGGAAGTGCTGATGATTAAATTTCCTGTTCGTGTTTCCAAAGGATTCACCTCACAGATAGTATACAATATTCGGTACGAATAATCAATATAATTTTCCTGGTGTTCGACGTGATTGAAGAAGTTTAGCTGGAGGAACAAAAAGCATATCTATTGAAAGGTGCATTGTGATAGGAGCGTTTTGCCTATTTTATGAATTTGCTCACCTAGAGTATAGTTAAAAAGTTATCCACAGCCTCGATGCAAAAAACGCAGCCCCTTTCTGTTTCCGGAGAGGATCTGCGTTTTTCTGGGGAGGGCTTTTTTAACAGCTCCAGCGTAAAAATATTTCATCTCAGACTATCTTTTTCCCGTTCTGCTTCGTTATACTAAATGAAAGCGCTTTTAATCTACAGGAGAGGAGGAAAAACATGGACGGCGATTTCCTGCTCCTGCACAGAATGCAAAATGGCGATGATCAGGCCATCGAATCCTTTGTGCGGAAATATTACCCAAAGATATTGCGTTACTGCCACCTACATATCAAGGACTCCGGCTTTGCAGAAGACTTAACCCAGGAAACCTTTGCCCGGTTCTTCCGCACGCTCCATCAGTACCAGCACTATGGGAAGGCTGCAAATTATCTGTATGTGATTGCAGGCAATCTGTGCCGGGATTATTACAGAAAGCCGGAAGAACTGCCGATGGAGGAACTGCCGGAGCATCCTGTCTGCCTGATGGAGTCCCTGGATTCACGGATGGATGTCCATATGGCTCTGGAACATCTTCCACAGGAACTGCGGGAAGTAACCATCCTGTATTTTTTTCAGGAAGTCCGGCAAAAGGAAATTGCCAGAATTTTGGGGATCAGTCTGCCGCTGGTGAAGTACCGAATCAAACGCGCAAAAGAATTATTGACGATCTATTTAGGGAAGGAGAATTTTGAATGAAGGCGCTCTTTCGTTTCGATGTGATCTGCGATGAATCCAAAATACAGAAAACCATTGCTGTTTCCAAGGAAGCATTTCTTTCTGAGGAATCGGAACAAACCGTATCCCACATAGAATTTCTGTATCAGCAGTGTAAGTTCATCAAAAAACGCTGGTGGCTGATGCAAGGGCTGCTGCTTGCCTTTGTATGTTTCTTGCTTAATAACTCAGACACCGACTTCACCGTACGCCGTATTCTGGGGCTTACCGGACCGCTGTTTGTAATTCTGATTTATCCGGAAATCTGGAAAAACCGAAGTTGCGATGCCTTGGAAATCGAATGTACAACATTTTATACCCTTCGTTCCATCTATGCGGCACGGCTGACCCTCTTTGCCGGGGTAGATATGGTGCTGCTGTCAGCCTTCTATGCGGTCGCAACCCTGCTTAGCAGAATGACGCTCTGGGAAATGCTTACACAGTTTATGCTCCCCTTCAATGTGACCTGCTGTATCTGCTTCAGAACCCTTTACAGCAAGCGGATCAATTCTCAGGCACTTTCCCTGCTTCTGTGTGTCCTTTGGGCTGGAGCCTGGTCAGTGCTCATTCTGAATGATGCTGTTTTCAATGCCATTTCTGTTCCTGCGTGGGTATCTTTGCTGGCTGCATCTGTTTTCTTCATGGGATATACCCTCTATCGCGGACAGAGGAAATGGCAAACGATTATGGAGGTGAAACCGTTATGGATTTGAGAATTAGAGACTTAACAAAAGAATTTGGCGACTTCAAAGCTGTCGATCATTTCAGCTATGATTTACGCTGCGGCGTCTATGGTTTGCTTGGCGTCAACGGCGCTGGTAAAACCACCCTGATGCGGATGCTTACTACCTTGATGAAGCCCACATCCGGGCAAATTATCTGGGATGGAGAAGACATTTTTGCCATGGACGGCAGATACCGGAATCTGTTGGGATATCTTCCTCAGGATTTTGGGTACTATCCAGACTTTTCCATCTACGACTACCTGATGTACATTGCCACCCTCAAAGGTATACGCCCTGCGGTGGCAAAGCAGCGGGTCAAGGAACTGCTGAAGCAAGTTGGTCTGGTGAAAGCCCGGTACAAGAAAATGAAAACCCTTTCTGGCGGCATGAAGCGCCGGGCAGGTATTGCCCAAGCCATGCTGAACGACCCCAAGATTCTAATTCTGGACGAGCCTACCGCCGGTCTGGATCCCAGCGAGCGGATTCGGTTTCGGAATCTGATCAGCGAGCTTTCAGAGGATCGAATCGTGCTGCTGTCCACACATATTGTATCGGACATTGAGTATATCGCGGGTGACATTCTGCTGATGAAGGACGGCTGCCTTGCCATTTCCGGCACTGCTGAGGAACTCATTGACTCCATGCCAGAACTGGTTTGGAGCTGTACTGTGCCCAAAAGCAGGATCGATGCCTGCCTGAAGGCATACAAAGTTGCAAACGTGAAGACAATTCCTGGAGGTGCGGAGCTGCGAATCGTTTCCAAGGGACGACCGGCAGAAGATGCCGTCAGGGTAGAACCAACTTTGGAGGATGTTTTCCTCTGTTATTTTGGAGAAAGGACAGGTGATAGCGATGGTACGGTATGAACTAAAAAAGGTGTTTGGTTCCGTTGGTGGTAAGATCGCCCTGATATTGTACATTGCCGTCTTGGCGCTGTCCTGTTGGTTATCATCGACTGGCGCATTGAATGTGGAGGTAAAGTGGGTGAATGAACAGGGGGAGAGCGAATATGGCCCATCTGCTGTCAAGAAACTGCGCGAAGCCCAGAAGGAATGGGAAGGCTGGGTTGATCAGAATAAGTTGAGCAGAGTGATTCAGGAAAATCAAAGGATCAATGCAACACCCGAAGCAAAGTCAGATATTGTGCAGCAGAATGAAATCGCGTATAGCTGGAAACAGGGTTTCGCACCCATCCGGAAAATTCTGAATGAGTCCTATTCAAATGGTTTCCGGGAGTACGATTATTACACCGCTGACAGGATCACTGCCATCGATGAAGATACCTTTTACGCCAACCGTGAGAAATTACTGAAAAATTGGCTTTATGATGAAACCGATGGTGCTTACTCCAAGTATTCCGAATCGGAGAAGCAGTACATCATTGGGCAGTACAGGGAATTAGAGATTCCCTTCTACTTTACATACCACGAAGGCTGGCATCAGCTTCTGGAAAACGCCGGATATATTCCTTCGCTGGGAATTCTGATTCTGGGTTTTCTGTTGGCTGGCATCTTCTCTAACGAATTCAAATGGAAAGCGGATGCGGTGTATTTTTCCACCCTTTGTGGCAGGAATAAAGCTACCTCTGCCAAGATCAAGGCAGGTTTTCTGCTGGTGACAGTCCTGTACTGGGGAGCCATGCTTATCTATAGCCTGTTCACCTTGTGCTATCTCGGCTTCGAGGGCGCAAGCTGCGCTATCCAGTGGCAGCTCTGGAAAAGTATCTATAATCTTAATATGTGGCAAGCTTGGATGCTGGCTCTCATATCCGGCTACATCGGCAACCTGTTCCTGGCGTTCCTGACCATGTGGATCTCCGCCAAGACAAAGTCCACTGTCTTTGCGGTGACAACCCCATTTATTCTGATATTCCTTCCCTCTTTCCTGGAGGGAATGGCAAACTGGTTGGATAAAATTCTGAGCCTCATGCCATCGCACTTGCTGGAACTCTATCAAAATCTGGGTTCCTTCAATATTCTCACCATCTTTGGTAAAGTTTTCCGTACTTTAGATGTCAGTATTCCGCTATATCTTACGCTGTCTGTCATATTGATCCCCATGATGTATCTGGAATATCACAGGAAGAGAGCATAATCATTACCGTTCCATGTGTGATAAGGGCGAAATCAAAAAGGAGGTTTTACACCATGTATCGAAAAGTCCTTGCCTTTCTTCTGACCGTCCTTGTCGTGATGTAAGTGCTCAATAATTCCCCGTCCCCACCAAAAGACAGCAGGCCCCACACCCAGGGCCTGCTGTTACTCAAGATATGTATTTGTATAAGCATCGGAATTTGGAATTCTACAATCCTTTTGTAATGCAGAAATATAGTGGACAAGGCGAGTGAAAGGAAAACGGCCCCGGCAGGCGAATAACGCTTGCCGGGGATTGTACATTTTTGTGAATTACAGCGAAAAACTTCCGCATTCTTTCCCACTAACCGCAAACGCAAACAGCGTCTCCTTGCAGACGGCGGCAAAGCAACTGGTTTGTGTGTACGCCCCAGCATACTGCTGTTGAATCAGCTTTCGTATTATCATAAAACCAAAGCGTGTCCCGTCGGAATATCTCCGGGAAATGGAGAATAGGGTAGTGCTGAGGTGAAGGTGATGATTGCAAGCGTGTGGCTGCTGCTCAGCAGCCTGTTTTACTCCCTGCAGCTTCATTCCGGCAGCTTCCCAAAGCCATTGAGCGCCGAGGAGGAGCGGCATTATCTGGAATTGTCTGCGCAGGGGGATTTAGAGGCAAGAAACATTCTGGTGGAGCGAAACCTGCGACTGGTGGCCCATGTGATGAAGAAATACTACGCCCAAACCGCCGACCAGGAGGACCTGATTTCTATCGGAACCATTGGGCTGATCAAAGGGATTACCACCTTTGATGCTTCCAAAGGAGCAAGGCTTGCCACCTACGCGGCGCGGTGTGTGGAAAATGAGATTTTGATGTACTTTCGTTCTACACGCAAAAGCGCCCAGGATGTGTCCTTGTCCGACTACATCGAGACCGGGACGGATGGGGCGCCCCTGGAGCTGATGGATGTGATCTGCGAGGATTGCGATCTTTTGGAGCAGGTCAGTGACCGGGAGGCGGTGTTTCGGCTGCGGCAGGCTATGGGACGGTGCCTGACGGAGCAGGAGCGGACGGTGGTCATCCTGCGCTATGGCCTGGGAGGCCGGGCACCGCTGCGGCAGCGGCAGGTGGCGGAACGGCTGGGCATCAGCCGGAGCTATATTTCCCGCATTGAGAAGCGGGCGCTGCAAAAGCTGCGGAAAGAATTGGAGTAGAGGTTAGCCCTGTGCTTGTTTCCAAATTGTGAAAATTCCGCTTTGGACGTTGCAAGATCCCTGCAAAAATGGTATGCTATAGCGAAAGAACAAGTATCGGGACTTTGCGCGGACAGAGGAAGGAACTACTATGCAATTATCTGCGAAAATGGTGCGGGAGCGGTTGGCACATATGAAGCCGCGGCTTACAAACTGCTCGCTGGAGACCAGCCGGAAGGGGCAGAATGCCGTGGGGGAGCTCATGCGGGCGGTCCACCATGGGCAGGTGCGGGTGAAGCACCATGATTTTGAAAACTTCGAAGGGGCCTGGGTGTTGCCGGATGATCCCCGGCGGGACGGCACGATTCTGTATCTCCACGGCGGCGGCTATACCTGCGGCGGCCTGGAATACGCCCTGGGCTTTGGCGCTGCTCTGGCCGACGAATGCGGGGCAAAGGTTTTCTGCGCAGCCTACCGGCTGGCACCGGAATTCCCGTTCCCGGCGGCGGTGGAGGATGCGGCCCAGGCCTATGAATATTTGCTGAAAAAAGGATATTTGCCAGAGAAAATCAGCCTGTGCGGCGAGAGTGCCGGCGGCGGGCTGTGTTTTGCCCTATGCCTGTATCTGCGGCAGCAGGGGCTGCCCCTGCCCGGCAGCATCGTTGCCATTTCTCCCTGGACGGATTTGACCTTCTCTGGGGAGAGCTTTGAAACCAATAAGGAATGCGATGTTTCCCTGTCCCGGGAGCAACTGGGGTTCTATGCCCAGTGCTATTCGGATGCGACGGAAAATCCTCTGGTGTCGCCGCTGCTGGGAGACCTGAAAAAGTTCCCGCCGTCCCTGATTTTTGTGGGTGGGGATGAAATCCTGCGCAGTGATTCCGAGATGCTGCACAGCAAACTCCTAAAGCAGGGCAACGTGAGCCAGCTCTCCGTCCATCCCGGCCGGTGGCATGCCTATCTTCTCTATGGCCTGAACGAAGACCGGGAGGATTGGGTGACCATGAATGCCTTCCTCTCCAAGTATCTGTCCCGGGAGCGAAAGCTCCGCTGGATGCGGCTGGACAACGCGGCGAAAATCTATCCAGCGGCCCTGCGGCAGAGTTGGAGCAACGTATTCCGCCTGTCTGTGACGCTGACGGAGGAAATAGATGTGGCTGTGCTGCAATCGGCGCTGGATGTGACGGTGCGCCGGTTCCCTTCCATGTGCGTGCGGCTGCGGCGGGGACTGTTCTGGTATTACTTCCAGCAGCGGGAGCGGGCCCCGGCTGTCCGGGAAGAGAACAGCTATCCTGTGACCCGCATGAGCCGCCGGGAGATTCGAACCTGTGCCTTCCGGGTGATTGCCTATGAAAAGCGCATTGCCGTGGAGTTTTTCCATGCGGTGACGGACGGAAACGGCGGCATGGTATTCCTGAAATCCCTGACGGCAGAGTATTTGCAGCAGAAATACGGCATTGCCGTGCCTGCTACAGAGGGCGTCCTTGGACGGCTGGAGGAGCCCCGGGAGGAGGAGCTGGAGGACAGCTTTCTGAAATACGCGGGAAACGTCAATGCCAGCCGCCGGGAGCCCAACGCCTGGCACCCCTGGGGAACACCGGAAAGTGACGGCTTTTTGAATCTGACCTGTTTCCGGATGGAGACAAAGGCGGTGCTGGAAAAGGCCCATGCATACGATGTCAGCCTGACGGCGTTCCTGTGTGCGGCCCTGATGATGGCCCTGCAGGATATGCAGGCGGAGCAGGTTCCCTCCCTTCGCGCCAGAAAGCCCATCCGGGTGCAGATCCCGGTGAATCTGAGGAAGCTGTTCCTCAGCAGCACCCTGCGCAACTTCGCTCTGTATACCACCCCGGAGATTGACCCAAGACTGGGCGAATACAGCTTTTCAGAGATTTGCCAGGCGGTTAAGCATCGCATGGGGCTGGATGTGAATCCGAAGATCATGAGCAGCCGCATTGCGGTCAATGTGAGCAGCGAAAAAATGGCAGTGGTGCGCATTATGCCTCTGTTCCTGAAAAATGCGGTGATGAAGGCGGTTTTCGATGCGGTAGGCGAGAAAAAATCCTGCCTGTGCTTCTCGAATCTGGGACAGGTCCGTCTGCCGGAAGAAATGCTGCCCTTTGTGCAGCGTTTCGATTTCATCCTGAGTGCCCAGGCAACGGCCCCCCAGAATTGCAGCGCGTTGTCCTTTGGAGATCATTTGTATATCAATTTCACCCGCGATATCCGGGAGCCGGACCTGGAGGCCCATTTCTTCCGAGTTCTGCGGGATATGGGCCTGGGCCTGGAGGTCCAGACCAACAGCAGACAGTGAGGTGCGGAAAATGTATTGTATCAATTGCGGCGTCAAGTTGGCGGACAGTGAAAAGAGGTGCCCGCTGTGCGGGACGGTGCCCTATCATCCGGATATTGTGCGGCAGGAGGGGGAGGCCCTCTATCCGCCGGACCGGTACCCCCGGGCGAAGACCAACAGCAAGGCGGTGCTGGGGGCCATTACCATCCTGGTTTTGATTCCCATTTTTATCACCATGATCTGCGACCTGGGGATCCACGGAAGGATCACCTGGTCCGGCTACGTAGTCGGCGGCATTCTGCTGTGCTATGTGGCGGCGGTGCTGCCCCAGTGGTTTGCCCGGCCAAATCCGGTGATTTTCGTACCCTGCTCCTTTCTGGCGGCCGGGCTGTATGTGCTGTATATTGATCTTTCCGTTCACGGCGGGTGGTTCCTCAGCTTTGCGTTCCCGGTAACGGGCTTTTTGGGGCTGCTTGTCACGGCGGTGGTGGTGCTGACCCGGTACACCCATGGGGCGGAGATGTATATTTACGGCGGGGCTCTGGTGCTGCTGGGAGCCTTCATGCCTCTGATGGAATACTTGATGACGCTGACCTTCCGGATGGAAAAGTTCATCGGCTGGTCCTGGTATCCGCTGGTGGTGCTGGTGCTCATGGGCGGCGCCCTGATTTTCCTGGCCGTCTGCCGCCCGGCCCGGGAGACCATGGACCGGAAGTTTTTCCTATAAACGATATCATGTGGACGCAAAAGCGGGCCGCTGCGAAAATGCAGCGGTCCGCTTAGCTTAGTGGAAAAGTCCGGTTTGTGCCGGACTTTTCCCATCAGTGTATAATCCACACCGTCCGTGTAGAACTGGCCAACCTTGGCACCGGGACGCAGAAACACATTGTGCTCGGTGAAGTTCTCAAAGATGCAGCGCCGGTTTTCCTTGGTCACATCGGCGGCGATCGCATCCTTCATTTCGATGATAGCTTGCATCTTTCTATGGCATTGCTTCGCGTCCGCAGATAATAAAAAGAAACCGCTCGCCTCATCCGAAGTCTTAAGGATGAGGGAACGGTCCTTTTTGCGGAATGGCTTGTGCTTCAGGGCTGCTTGGACGATTGCATCTGTATTTTAATGCCATGCCCATGAAAGCTGCGGTTCAATCACAGCTGTATTTCTTCCGCAGCTTTCGCAGCTTCAAACCGCAATAAGCAATCAAATAAGTATACAGCACCGTCATGATTGAAAAGAACACGGCGAATGCAGCTGCCAGCGGGTCATTGGTTTGCGTACTTCTTATAAAATTCGGAAGAATGCAGCACAGAAAGATGATCAAAACCGGGAGCAGCCGCGTTTTTATCACATGGTCGATCATATCTATTCTCGATTCGTTATCGGAAAAAATTTCGCCATCATGCTCGGAATCCATCTGTGTTGACGGTTTGCGAAAATACAGCCATCCAACACAGCTGCAAATATATTCCCAGCCATAATCTTTAAAAATTTGAAAATAATCACCGGTTTCCAAATTGTTTTTATAATCCAGCCGGTACGTTACTTCCGCCGGCGTACACTTTTCGAAAATATAGAAACAAGGCGGAATCATTTTTGCCAGTTTCCAACCGTTCCTATGCTGATCGTGCAGCCAAATTTCTTCCTCTTCAAAATCTGCAATGGTGAAAAAGCGCAGTACCGTTTTTTTGTTATTCATGGATTTCCTCTCCTTTGCTGTTCTTATACAGCCGTTCTATACGTTTCATTTCCAGCTGTAGGACTTCTTTTCCAAGCTCGGTGATTTGATAGAGCTTTCTTTTTTCTTCTTCTCTTTCAAAAACGATCAAGCCATCTTTTTCCATTTTGGAAAGTGTTCCATACATTGTCCCTGCACTGATGATCAATTCACCGCCGGTCATTCGCTGGACCTGCTGACTGATCCCGTAGCCATGCTGAGGCTGCTGGAGACAGAATAAGATATAAAAGCCGCTTTCTGTCATGGGAACATAAATCCTTCTTATTTTACTGTCCATAGACATCCCTCACTATCTTGCTTCGATATATCGAACTGCTATGCATTATATCGAACCTCAATATATTTGTCAAGTTTTTTTAAAAACAAAATGCGGCAGAGATTTTCCCTGCCGCATTGATCTGAGACAATATAAATGCGCCTTGCGTGTTGCGCACCGCATTTCCAGTGGTTACAGTATACCGGACTTATTTCCGGCTCTTTCGGTCGTAGAGCTTGGCAAGGCCGCCTTCGCTGGTTTCCCGGAAGCGCTGGTTCAGATTGATGCCGGTTTCGTGCATGGCCCGGCAGACCATGTCGTAGCTGATGTTCCGGGAGCCGGTGAGGAAATAGCTCAGGTTGCAGGCGTTCATGGCCCGCATGGCGGCCACGGCGTTGCGTTCGATGCAGGGAATCTGCACCAGGCCGCAGATGGGGTCACAGGTGAGCCCCAGGTGGTGCTCCATGGCAACCTCTGCGGCGTACTCCACCTGGTCCAGGTCCTGACCGTACAGCTCTGCCAGAGCGGCGGCGGCCATGGAGCAGGCGGTGCCGATCTCCGCCTGACAGCCGCATTCCGCCCCGGAGATGGAGGCGTTGCTCTTGGTCAGATTGCCAATGATGCCGGCGGTGGCCAGGCCCCGGCAGATAGCCTCGTCGGATAGACCCTTGGTGTCCTGGACGTATTTCAGCACGGCGGGCAGCACGCCGCAGGCTCCGCAGGTGGGGGCTGTGACGATGGTGCCGTTGTCCGCATTCTGTTCGGCGACGGCGTAGGCGTAGGCAGCGATTTTCTGGAACTCTTCCAGGGCCGGGGCATCGCTGCCGGCCTTTTTATGGTAGAGGTAATTTGCCTTTCGCTGCACATTCAGGCCGCCGGGCAGCACGCCTGTGGCGGCCAGTCCGTCTTCAATGGACTGCTTCATGGCTTTCCAGACGTTGAGCAGGAAATCCCAGATTTCCGGGCCCTCGTTCAGCTCCACATAGTCACTGAGGGTGTGGATATAGCGCCATTTGCAGAAATCGGCGATTTCCGCAAAGGAGTGCTCCACATAGACCTCCTCCCCCTCGCTGTCCTCCCGGCCTGGAATGCGGATATCGCCGCCGCCGACGGATTCCACCCGCAGACGGCTGAGCTCCTTTCCGTCCTTTCTGGCGATGAAGTCCAGGGTGTTGGGATGGTTTCCGGGCAGCACTTCTTCGGAAAAGATGATCTCCGCAGGCAGGGGGGCCAGGGTTTCCCGCAGTACCCGGTCGGTGCCGTGGCCTACGCCGGTCTTGCTCAGGGAGCCATAGAGGATCACCTGAAAGCTGTCCGCCTGGGGATTCTCCTCCCGGAAGAGCCTGGCAGCCCGCTCGGGGCCCATGGTGTGGGAAGAAGAGGGGCCTTTGCCGATTTTGTATATTTCTCGAATGGACTTCATGGCATTTCCTCCATAGATATTTCTTCGGACAGTATAGCAGAAATCCCCGAAAAAAACAATGGCAAACAAGCGAAAAGCTATTGACAAATATGCTATAATATAGTGAGTAATTTTTTTGAAAACCTGAGAGGATGAAATAAAAATGGCAAAGGATAAAAAGGTTGAGCAGATCACCGATATGGAGGTCGATTTTGCCCAGTGGTACACTGATGTGTGCAAAAAGGCACAGCTGATCGACTACTCCTCCGTAAAGGGCATCTTCATTTACCGGCCCTATGGCTATGCCATCTGGGAGAACATTCAGCACATCATGGATGCGGAGTTTAAGAAGGTGGGCGTGCAGAACGTCTATATGCCCATGCTGATCCCCGAGAGCCTGCTGCAAAAGGAAAAGGACCATGTGGAGGGCTTTGCTCCCGAGTGCGCCTGGGTCACCATGGGCGGCAACGAAAGATTAGAGGAGCGGCTGTGCATCCGTCCCACCTCCGAGACGCTGTTCTGCGACCATTTCGCCCAGGTTATTCAGTCCCACCGGGACCTGCCCATGAAGTATAACCAGTGGTGCAGCGTGCTGCGCTGGGAGAAGACCAGCCGCCCCTTCCTGCGCCACCGGGAGTTCCTGTGGCAGGAGGGCCACACCATGCACGCCACTGCCGAGGAGGCCAAGGCCTTTACCGAACAGATGCTGAACCTGTACGCCGACTTCTGCGAGAATGTCCTGGCAATGCCTGTGACCCGGGGCCAGAAGACCGAGAAGGAGAAGTTCAACGGCGCAGAGGCAACCTATACCATCGAATGCATGATGCACGACCGCAAGGCCCTGCAGGCGGGCACCTCTCACTACTTCGGTG
>ERZ772861.371-NODE-371-length-51765-cov-10.521563_pt1 | contig 51765 bp, 43 predicted proteins | sample MGYA00512135_ERZ772861 | MGnify/ENA primary metagenome ERZ772861 (study PRJEB29015, sample SAMEA2737700) | human gut metagenome | biome: human gut; feature: human-associated habitat; material: faeces | place: China | collected 2012 ...
GTCAGAGCGGAAAAGTCGCAAGCAGATGGCGCAGGTGAATTTGGAAATAGTATTAGTTAGTGTACTTTTCGTTCTCTCAGGCAACATAAAAATCCAAGAAATAGGGGTGTGCGCTGCGAAGGGGTGGAGGGGGCGATCGCAAAGCCCCCTCCTCGCCTCCGCAGAGGCGAAATCCCCTGCGCCCCAAACGCACTGTTCGCGAAGAAAAACTTTTTTCTTCCACGACAAAAAGGGCTAAACAGTCGTCTGTCAGCCCATTTTGTCATGCGAAACTGCTGATTACTTGACCAGCAGCATCAGCAGGGAGCAGGCCACGAAAATCGCCGCAGCAATCTTGGTGCCCAGCGCCAGCTTCGCTTCCGCGCTCTTGGCCTTGTGCTTGTCAAAATAGCTGTCGAACGTGCCAGCGATTGCGCCCAGACCCTTCACGTTGCTGCTCTGCATCAGAACCGTAAAAATCATGAACAGAGCGGAAATCGTGATGATGACCGTCAGAACCACACCAAATGCACTCATGCTTCAAACCTCCTTGGGGAGAAATCAACGCTTTACAGTCTATCACATTTTTCGCCGGAACGCAAGGGGCTTTTGCAGAAAAAGCGGTTTTTGCGCGCATTTCTTCCGCAAAACGCCCCCTTGCGGGCGGCATTTTCTCCCCTATGCCTGCGCATTCGTCAGGGCTGCTTGCCAATGTACGCCAGAATGCCGCCATCGACATAGAGGATGTGACCGTTGACGAAGTTGGACGCATCCGACGCAAGGAACACCGCCGGGCCGCCCAAATCCGCCGCGTCGCCCCAGCGCTCGGCAGGCGTCTTAGCGATGATGAACTTGTCAAACGGGTGACGGGAGCCGTCCGGCTGAATCTCGCGCAGGGGCGCAGTTTGAGGCGTGGCGATGTAGCCCGGGCCGATGCCGTTGCACTGGATGTTGTACTTGCCGTACTCGGAGCAGATGTTGCGGGTCAGCATCTTCAATCCGCCCTTCGCCGCGGCGTAGGCGGACACCGTCTCGCGGCCAAGCTCGCTCATCATGGAGCAGATGTTGATAATTTTGCCGTGACCCTTCTTAATCATCGACGGAATCACCGCCTTGGAGACGATGAACGGCGCGTTCAGGTCAACATCAATCACCTGGCGGAACTGTTCGGCGGTCATTTCGCACATCGGGATTCGCTTGATGATGCCCGCGTTGTTGACAAGGATGTCAATCACGCCGACTTCTTCCTCAATCTTGGCAACCAGCGCGTTGACGGCGGCTTCATCGGTCACGTCGCAGACATAGCCGTGCGCCTTGATGCCCTTTTCGGCATAGGCAGCAATGCCCTTATCCACCAATTCCTGCTTAATGTCATTGAAGACGATGGTCGCGCCGGCGTCGCTCATGGCGCAGGCGATGGCGAAGCCGATACCGTAGGATGCACCGGTGACGAGGGCGATTTTGCCCTCCAGAGAGAACATATTGCTCATGGGAAATCTCCTTTCAATTATCGCGGATAAACACGCGGAAACTGCCTGAAAGTGCGCTCAACTCAATCGCGAAAAGGGAGTCCAGAGGGTCGAAGACCCTTTGGCAGGTGCAGGGCAGAGCCCTGCCGGAGTCCAGAGGCAGAGCCTCTGGCGCCTCCTTCAGAAAGGAATTGTTATGAAGAAACAGAAGCAGTCGTTTGTGGTGCTGGGCTTGGGGCGCTTCGGGTCGAGCGTGGCGAGAAGCTTGTGCGAATTGGGACATGAGGTGCTCGCGGTGGATCGGGACGAGAAGCTGGTAGAGAACATTGCGCCTGATGTGACGCAGGCGGTTCAGGCGAATGCCGTGGATGAGGACGCGCTTGCGGAACTCGGCGTGCAGAACTTCGATGCCGCCATCGTTGCCATTGGCACGGATATCCGCGCCAGCATTCTCGCAACGGTTTTGCTCAAGGAAGCTGGCGTCCCCAAAGTCCTCGCGAAGGCCGTCGATGACCTCCATGCCCGCGTCCTCTATAAGGTCGGCGCTGACCGCGTTATCTTCCCGGAGCGCGATATGGGGCAGCGCGTCGCCCGTTCGCTTGTCGCGCCCAATATCCTCGACCTGATGGCGCTTTCCGACGACGACCAGATTGCCGAACTCACCCTCCCGACGGACTGGGCGGACAAAACCATCGTCGAACTCAACATCCGCCGGAACTTTGGGGTAAGCGTGCTGGGCATCCACCGCGGCGGCAAATTCCTTACTTCGCCCGGCGCAGAAACAATGCTGATGGCGGGCGATCTGCTGCTGGTGATGGGCAAAAAGGAAGCGATTTCCGCTGTGCAATAAGGAGGAAGCAACATGAAAACGCGCCCGGAAGTGGACTTTTCCTCGCCACTGTGTCAGCCGTACGAGGTGCGGCAAGGGGAACACGGCGTGCTGCTGATGCACGGGTTTGCGGGCTCGGCGGCGCATATGCGGCCGCTCGCGGAAGGACTTGTGCAGCAGGGCTTTGGTGTGCGCACCATCAACCTGCCCGGTCACGCGACAACGCTGGAGGACATGCGCCGCTGTTCGTGGCAGGATTGGCTGAACGCGGCGAAGGAAGCCTTCCGGGAAATGAAAGAGCAGTACCGCTTCGTCAGCGTGACCGGGCTGAGCATGGGCGGATGCCTGACGCTGATGATTGCCGAGCAGAGCGACCCGACTGCCATTGCGCCGATTTCCGCGCCGATGGGGGTGCTGAACCGCTGGTTTCCGCTGGCACGATTCGCCGCGCCGTTTTTGCCGGAAATCAGCTGGCAGGCGCGCAAGGACGACACACTCACTCCCGACTACGATTTGGGGTATACCGGATTTCCGACGAAAAGCGCGGTGGATTTGCGCCGCATTATCCACGAGGCCCGCGATAACCTCTGCGCGGTCACCTGCCCGGTGTTGTGTGTGCAGAGCAGCGGCGATCAGGTCATCACGCCTGACAGCGCGGATGTGATTCTGCAGGGGGTGCGAAGCAAAACGAAGGGCGTGCTGCGCTTGGAGAGCGTGCCGCATGTGTGTACCATCAGCCGGGAAGGCACGCGCATTGCACAGGCGCTGGGAACATTCTTCCGAGAAGCGGAAGATTCCGAGCGTACATAAGCGAAAAGCCGCTGGAAGTGCGAAAATGCACTTTACACAGCGGCTTTTTCTTTCGCCTTGATTTAACAAATGCGGCGTTTGAAAATTTACATTCCTCCAGTAGAATACATCTTGTTCAGAAAAGCAAGACGAAGAACGTGTTCATGTTCATCGGCGATGGCATGGGCAACCCGCAGGTGACTGCGACCCAGTACTATCTGGGCAGCATCGAAAACCTGGACAGCAAGTTCCCGGTTCCGGCGGATTTGTCTTTCACCAAGTTCCCGTACCTCGGTCTGGTGACCACCTACGACAGCTCTTCCTTCTGCCCGGATTCCGCTTCGACCGCTACGTCGATGGCTTCCGGCAAGAAGACGCTCTCCGGCGGCTACACCCCATTCTTCACGGCGGTGAGCCACATCATGAACAACAAGGCTGGACTGTCCTACACCTCCTATGCGCATACCGGCTTGCAGATTCCGGTGTACGCCTATGGGGTGGGCGCGGAAAAGTTCTCTGGCCTGTATGACAACACGGGCATCTTCACCCGCACGATGGATGCGATGGGGCTGACCGCGGACGCGGAGTAAATCGAAGCAAACCAAAGGGCAGGGGATGATGAAACATCTCCTGCCCTGTCTATATGGGGGAATTTGAAGTGGGAAAAACAAGCAGAATTGGCTGATGTGCCTCGTCATGCTGATTTTCTGCGGCTTGCTCTGCCTGCTGCCAGATGGATGGCATCGTTCGTGACCGTCATCGTGCTGACGGTGCTGATTGACGTGCTGGTGGCGGGGTTCAGCCGCCGCTGCCTGACGGCGATTCTCGGCTCGGTTGCCGGAACGGTCGTCACCTGCCTGAGCGCGTGGGGGCTAACGATTTTGCTCAAGCTCGACGGCGGCGATTTGCCCTATGTTGTGCCGCTGCTGAGCCAATCCGCCATGCGGGTTGATACGCGTAGCCTGTATATCGGCATGATGTTCCTCGCTAATTCGGGCGCGCTGATGGATTTGTCGATGGACATCAGCGTGTCGATGGAGGAAGTGCACCGCCACAAACCGGACATCAGGCGCCGAGCGCTGATGAAGTCGGGGCTGCTGGTCGGGCGGAGCGTGTTAGGCACAATGACGACGACATTGATGCTGGCATATTCCGGCAATTACCTGTCGATGCTGATGTATTTCGCCGGGCAGGGAACGCCGCTGATGGACATCATCAACCTGAAATATGTCGCTTCGCAGCTGCTCAACACGCTTGTCGGGTCGTTCGGCTTGGCAGCGGCGGCACCGCTGACGGCGCTGATTGCCACGGGCATGTATCTGCAAAAGCCGAAACCGGCTGAATTACGCGCTGGGTAATACGCGCGTATACCGCACGTCCCGCACGGGTTCGCCGCCGATTTTGTAATCGACCGCGTCATCCGTGCGCAGAAAGCCATGCTTGCGGTAGAAGCCGTCGGCGATTTCGTTGCCGTCAATCGCCCAGAGGTAAAACTTCTCATAGCCGTCCAGCTGCATCAGCCGGATGACTTCTTCCAGCAGCTTGCCGCCGATGCCTTGACGCATCGTGTCCGGCAGCAGATAGAGCGACACAATCTCGCACCAGTCGCCGTAATCCTCGTCGCGCCCGCGGCCGTAGATGCAGCAGCCGACGGGCTTATCGTCGTCATAGACCATCAGCCCATACAGCTGCCCGCTGGACAGCCATGAGCGGATGGATGGCACCCAGTATTCATCGGGCAGACGATCCAGATAATGCTGGGCGATATGCCCCCGATAGGTCTTACGCCAGCTGGTAGCATAAATGTGGCTGATAAGTCCCGCCTGATCAGCGGTTGCGTCCCGAAAAGTCAGCATCGCCATGCACCTCCTCCAAATAAAACGGATGAATTGACGAATTTCCTGCCTTATTATCCCGCAAGAATGCAAAAAAGTCAAGGGGAACAGAGACGAAGCGTGTCGATAGCATAAAAAAGAGGCTGGATGCAAGCATCCAACCTCTTTGCTTTTCTTGACGATTGCAAGAAGGCGAAACGTAATTCCGAAGAATTACTTGATTTCGCATTCGCCGCCGACTTCCTTGAACTGGGCAGCCATCTTGTCGGCGTCTTCCTTGGACAGGCCTTCCTTGACGGTCTTCGGGCCAGCCGCAACGGCTTCGACGAAGTCCTTGGCTTCCTTCAGGCCCAGACCGCACACTTCGCGGACGAGCTTCAGAACCTTCAGCTTCGCAGCGGCGTCGAAGGACTTCAGCACCACGTCGAACTCGGTCTTTTCTTCCGCAGCGGGAGCAGCGGCGCCAGCAGCGGGGCCAGCAACAACAGCGGTCGCAGCAGCGGACACGCCGAACTTTTCTTCCATAGCCTTGACCAGATCGGCCAGTTCCAGCACCGTCATGGATTCGACGGCGGCAATGATCTCCTCATGAGTCATGTTGATTCAGCCTCCTATATCGGTTGATATCGTAATGAAAACTTGTCGTTGTTCAGACCGCAGGGGCGTAAAGCCTCATGCGGCATCGGCGCGGATTATTCCTCGCCATTCTTCTGCTTGCGGATTGCATCCACCACGCGGACGAAGGACGCCACGGTGTTGGTCATGCAGCCAAGCAGCTTTGCCAGCAGCACTTCGCGGCTGGGCAGGGTCGCCAGATGCTTCACAGCAGCCACGTCGAGGGTTTCCGTACCCAGCACGCCGCCGGTGATCTTCAGGCTCTCCAGCTTGTTCTTTTCGATGTAGTCGTTGATGATCTTCGGGCCGGACACAGCGTCCTTCATGGAGAACACGAAAGCGTTCGGGCCGTTGAGCAGATCGTCAAGACCGGTAATGCCCACCTCATTCAGCGCGCGCAGAACCAGACGGTTCTTCAGGACGCAGTACGCGGCGTCATTCTCACGGCACTGCTTGCGGATTTCAGTCACCTGCTCCACAGTCAGTCCGCTGTAGCTGCAAATCACCACAGACTGGGCATTCTTCAGCTTTTCGACGATGTCAGCAACAGCTGCCACCTTCTCCGGCTTCACCTCATGCACCTTGCTCATTTCTTGCACCTCCTTAACGGTTTGGGAGTAAAAGAAAACCCTTGCAACAGGTGCAAGGGATGAGCGAATTTCATGCTATATCCTTCACACCTCGGCAGGCGGAGCGAACTCCTTTACATCCTTGCGGATACCGGCTGTCTACGGCACAGGTTTCTTCAAAACCTTGTTTATTATAGCAGGGCAATCCCGTTCTGTCAAGCCTTCTGCGAAAAAAATCTGCACAAACGGTGAATTTCCGCATAGACTGCGATGGGGGAGGAATGCGCATGTGTGACAAGACGTATAACGTGCTGAAATGGATGGCGCAGCTGCTGCTGCCCGCGATGGGGACGCTGTATTTTGCGCTGGCGAGCATCTGGCGCCTGCCATACGGTGAGCAGGTTGTCGGCACCATTACCGCGGTGGATACGTTTCTCGGTGTGATTCTGGGAATTACCACCGCGCAGTATAAGCAAAAGCAGAAAACCGACGCGGCGTGAGTAAGCAATATGGCGTGAGTAAGCAATATTAATGAAGAAACCCGCCTGTCCAGCACGACAAGCGGGTCAATTTTTGCGGAAAAAGTCAACTCCGAAGGTGCGCACACCGAAGGTTTCCAAAGGGCGATCGGAAAGCCCTTTGGTCGCGCCCGCAGGCGCGATTCCCCCTGCTCCATAAAAAACAAGCATGAAAAAGCGATTTGCCGGATGCACTAAAAACGCATTCCCCTGCGCTTTGCAACCGAAGCGCTTATTCGCACTCAATGCCATCCGAGTACAGCACCAGCTGCGGCTGCTCTTCGTTCGCGGGCAGATACCGCCAGCATTCCTCGCCCCCGGATGTGTCTACCAGAATGCTCCACACCGCGCCGTTGTCAAAGCACAGCGTCACATCCCCGATAGAATCCACCATCACCGTGCGGACGATGAAGCGGTTTTCGATGCCCGTCAGCACATCGTTCAGCTCCACAATGCGGTCATCAAGCCGGTTCGCGCCCAACTCGTCACAGCGGTAGTCATCCGGAATGACATCCTCCTCCAAACCCTGCTTGCGCCACAAATCCCACATGGCTTCCGACGGCTGGAAATAGTCACTTCGCGCCAAGGAAACCCGCCCATCCTGCACCAGACGATAGTAGCATTGCAAGTGCAGGGATTGTTCTTCCTGCACCTCGGTCGTCAGCGCGCGCGGCGCAAACGACAGGCAAAGCAAATCCGCCGTGCGGGAGAGGTTGATGAGGGTGCAGCCGACCAAATCATTGAGCTTCTTCTGGACAAAAAGCATGTCCGTGTTGTTCATATTAGTCCCTTCCAATTTTCCACTGGGGATTTACTTTCCGCCAAAAGCGTCCAGCACCGCCTGCGCCATGCCGCCCTTCTCGCAGTGCGCCGTGTGGCGAATCGGCAGGGAACGCAGTGCCTTCACCTGCTGCGGCACGGGCATCCCCGAACGCGCTTCCAATTCATCCGAGCAAGCGAATGCATCCAGTCCGGCGACGGCGTTCTTTCCGGCGACGGCAGTCAGCACATCGGCGGCGAACTTGTAGGGGCTGGCGGTGGACACGATAACCGTCGGAGTCGAATCGCCCGACGTCTCGCGGTACTGGCGCAGAACGCGGCTCGCAACGGCGGTGTGCGTGTCCATCAGGTAGTGATGCTGCTCGAACACGCGGGCGATTTCCTCCGCGCAGTCGCGGTCATCAGCGTACCCGGCGGCAAAGACGCTCAGCAGCCACTCCTGCCGCTGCTGACCAACGGCGTAGGACTGGCTCGTGCGCAGCTGCTGCATCCAGCGGGCGATCAGCGCGCCGTCGCGGTCGGCGCATTCAAACAGCAGACGCTCCAAATTCGAGGAAATCAGGATATCCATCGAAGGGGAGGTCGTCTTGAAGAACTGCCGGCGCGTGTCGTAAACGCCGCCAAGGAAGAAATCCGTCAGCACGTTGTTGCGGTTGGAGGCGCAAATGAGCTTCTTGACCGGCAGCCCCATGCTCCGTGCGTAGTAGCCCGCGAGGATATTGCCGAAATTGCCCGTCGGCACGACGAAATTCACCTCGTCGCCCAGCGCAATCGCGCCCGCGTTCAGCAAATCGGCATAGGCGGAGAAATAATAGACAATCTGCGGCACGAGGCGGCCGAAGTTAATCGAGTTGGCGGAGGAAAGCACCTTGCCGCGCGCGTTCACCTGCTGATGGAAATCCGCGGAGGAGAACAGCGCCTTCACGCCGGATTGCGCATCGTCGAAATTGCCGTTCAGGGCGATGACGTGCGTGTTTTCGCCGCCCGTGGTGGTCATTTGCAGCTTCTGCACGTCGCTGACGCCGTCGGTCGGGTAGAAGACGGTGCAGGATGTTCCCGGCACGTCCTTGAAGCCTTCGAGCGCCGCCTTGCCCGTGTCGCCGCTGGTTGCGACGAGGATTGCCACTTCGCGGTTTTCACCGTTCTTCTTGGCGGAGAGCGTCGTCAGGTGCGGCAGCAGCTGCAATGCCATGTCCTTGAACGCAAGCGTCGGTCCGTGGAAAAGCTCCAGCACATGGGTATTGCTGTCGAGCTTTTTCGTGGGCGCAATCGCGGCGTCATCGAACTTGGCGGCTTCGTAGGCGCTGGCAATTGCGTCCGCCAGTTCCTGCGCATTGAAATCATCAAGATAGCCCCGGAGGATGGTCAGCGCGCGGGCGCGGTAGTCGAGCTTGGTCAGCGCGGCAATGTCTGCCAGCGTCATCTGCGGGAACACCGCCGGGACATACAGACCGCCATCGGGCGCAAGACCGCGCAGGATGGCTTGGGACGCCGTGACGCAGGCGCCGCCGCGGGTGGAAATGAATGACATGGAAATCACGCTCCTATCCGCAGGGCGATGCCTGCTGGGTTGAGGGCAAGAATGGGCTCTTGCCGAGTTTCTGCTTGCGGTTGCTGGGTTTCCTAACTATTATAATAGGTAATTATGTTGCAGGGGGTCGCTCCTGCGGGAACGACAAGGGACAATGAAAACAGGAGAAGCCTGCACTCGCCCCCTTGCCCCCTTGAGCCCTTCGCGCGAAATATCAAAAGGGCGGCGGCTTACATGCTCCGCCGCCCTCGTGGGCTGTTCCAATTAGATGATGTAGCCCTTGCAGAAGTCGGGCAGCGCTTCGGGATCTGCGCTGACGGACAGCACGAACGTCACATCATGCTTCTGCGCGTACTTTTCGAGGCTGTCGAAGAACCACTTCGCGTCGGCGAGGTCAATCTTGATCAGCTTGAGGAACGCGTCGATGAAGACGGTCTTGACGTCGTAGTTGCTGGCGAGCATACCGCCGAGGAAGCCGAGGAACATTTCCGCGCTGGAAACGCTGTACTCTTCGACGTTGACGAAACGAACCGCGCGGTCCACTTCGTACATATAGCTGTCGTTCTTGTCGAGGAAAACGACGTTGCCGGAGCTGGTCTTGACCGCGTTGTTGGTCATGTCAATCAGCCGCTTGGTCTTGCCGGAGCCCTTCTTGCCTGCGATAATCTGAATCATGGGTAAACGCCTCCTTGTGAGTGAGAGTTTCGTATCTCTATTATAAACCATTTTGCGCCCGGATGCAATGCCTCTGATGAATTTCCTTTGTGTTCGGGAGAAAAATTCACCGCTTTTACGGTGACGTGTCCTCCTCGCTGCCGGGTGCATCTGTATCATTCGCCATGAGGGTCAATAAATCCTGCTTCTTCAGCGGCGGAAGTTCACGTTTTTCATGACCGGGGATGGACGTGTCGAGCTTGCAGACTCCGGCGCAGTCGCACCACTGGCAGGCGTTCCAGTCTCTGATGACGGCGGGAGACGGGGTGATTTCGCCGCTGCGGATGCGGTCGGCCAGCTCCGCCGCCATCTTCTTGGCGTGGGCAAGCAGTGCTGCCATTTCCTCCGACGTGTAGCCATCAGACGAGGAAGCGACGCTGCTATCCGCATTAAAGATTTTCGTGAACGAATATCCCGGATTGGAATCCAGCGCTTCCACCACGTCCACATCTGCCAGCACAATGCCTTTCAGGTGCAGCTTTTTCGCAATCGCCTTTTCCGCAGATTCCTTTACATCCGCCGTATCTACCATCGGGTCTTGAATCGTGAAGTAGAATGCGCCCGCCGGATTGCCGTCCAGCCCCTCGCACGCTGCTTGCAGATACAGCAGCAGCTGCAATTGAAGCCCGTACCATAGGCGCGTCGGGTCAATGTCGCGGTGGCTGCTCTTGTAGTCGGATACGAGCAGATACACGCCCTCGTCGCCCTCCCAGCGGTCGATGCGGTCGATTTTGCCGCGCAGGGCGATTTTCCGTCCATCATGCAGCGTCAGCACCACCGGGGGCAGCCCGTCCTCCTCGCCAAACACAACTTCCTCGCCGACGGTGCGGAAGCGGCTGTGCTGCGCGTGATGCGTGAACATCCACGCGGCGCGGTGCACCGTTCGGCGGTACTTCTCGCCCTGCAGGCGCAGGGACGGCGTTTCATTCAGCGGACCATCTGCCCACGCGGTCGTCAGCGGCAGCAGCACCGTATCCATCAGTGCGTGGATTTTTTCGTCCGGCAAATCCGGAAAATCCGGCTCCTTCAGCGCAAGGGCGGCGTACCCCTCCATCGCGGCATGGTAGAAATCGCCCACATCCGCCGGGTCGAACTCGTACTCGCGGCGGATGACGGGCTTCAAGCCGTAGTTCACAAAGTGCCGATACGGGCACTGCGCGAAGCCCTCCAAACGGCTGATGGACACCTTGTCCTGCGTGAAGAGCCGCCGCGTGTGGTCGCGGGAGAGGAAAATCGCCGTGCCGTGGCGGTTCAGCGCATCCAGCACGGCCTGACAGCGGCTGTGCCACTCCGGGTCGAAATACAGCCAGCGCAGGACGTTCGCCCATTGCTCCGGAAGCGGCGTGTCGGTGTCGACAGCTTGCCGCAGGTGGTGCGGCAGTGCATCCAGCGCCATGGCGGGGGAGAGCGGTGCGACGTCGTTTGCCAGCACGCCGCCGGATACCACCATATGCGGGAACAGCTGCGTCATGTCCTCCAGCAGCCCCGCCGGACGAAAAGCCGTGCCGTCCTGCCCACCCTGCGAACAGGTGACGGTCAGAAAGCGCCGGGGGAGGGATAGTGTACGGTAGAAGTCCGACTGCCGCAGGGCGCACGTCTCCTGCTGCGTCAGGCCAATCGCGCGCTGCGCCAAGTCGCACAGCGTGCGCCGCTCCGTCTCGGACAGGAGCGAATCCGCCGTACTGCCAAGCGCGCCGTCCTGCATTCCCATGACGAGCAGCGCATCAATCCGCCCGGTCATCAAATGCCCCGCTTCGCCGATCATCACCGTGTCCGGCTGCGGCGGCAGGGACGAAATCGACGCGCCTGTCAAACCTGATTCCACGAACCGCGCCAAATCCCGCTGATTTGCCTTTTGCGTGCTCAGCAGCGCATACAGCTGATCAAGCAGCGTCATCAGGATTGTCCATACCTGCCGATTCTGCGTTGCTTCCGCCGCCATCCCGCGCGAAAGCAGCGCTTCCTCGCGCGCCATCAGGCGGTCATACGCATTGGTATCCTCCAAAAAGCGGAAAATTGCCTCGACGGAATCACCTGCTGTTTTTGCGCGGCGGAGCGCATCCCGAAGGGCTTCCACGGGCGAAATCAGCCGGACGCGCAGTTCGTCCATATCCGCCGCGTCGTCGCCATAAGGGAACGGACGCAGCCACTTGCCGCGGTTGATGCCGTGCGTGATGGCGTAGTTCTCCAGCGAATCGGCTTCGTCGCGGGTCAGGGAAGAAAAGCCGCTTTTTGCCACTTGCAGCACATCCGCGCGGAGAAATCCGCCGGAGATGCAACGCAGTGCGCCGACGAGCATCCGATTCAAGCCGTGCCGCGCCGCACTGTCCTTCCGCGCCTGATAGCAGGGAATCCCCGCGCTTTGCAGCGTGACGGCGAGGATGCCGGACATGCCCTGCGCATCCGCCAGCGCGACCGCCATATACTGCCACGGAATGCCGCGCTCGTGCCAGCTTTGCAGCGTCTGCGCGGCGAAAGCGGCTTCGGCATACGGGTTTGCGGCGGCATGGAGCGTCAGGGCGGACGCGTCGCCGGGGTACACCACGCCGTCACGGGCGAACAGGTGCGCTTCGAGGTGGCGGAGGGCTTCGTCGCGCCCGTCGGGTTCGCTTGGAAGCCACTTCCACTGTACGGGAATGCCGCGCTGACGCAGCCATCCGGTCAGCTCCGCCGCACTCCTGCGCTGGGAGGCGAAAACGTGCCCGTCGCTTGCAGTGTCCTTGTCCATCGTGAACGCAACGACCATGCGGGTGCATTCCGGCGCAGCGGTCGCCAGCAGGACGCACAGCGGCGTTGGCAGCATGTCAAACTGGTAGACAAACACGGCGGCATCGCGCATCAGCCCGCTTTCCGGCAGCCGTTCCACCAGCTCAAACTGCTGCGTCGGCTCATCCTGAAAGCGCTCGGCAATCAGCACGTCATACGTCTGCCAAAGCAGCAGCAAATCATGCGCCTTTGCCTTCAGTGCGCCGGATGGCAGCTCCTCCGCATAGGCGGCAAATTCTTCGCTTGACAGCCCCGTGCGCTGGAAGTCCATCAGCAGTGTGGACAGCTTCTCCGGCAGCCCGGGTGACAGCGCGACGCGGCGATAATAGTGCAGCTCCTCCTGCTTCAGGGAAAGCGCCTGCGCCAGTGCCATCCGTCGCCCGCTTTCGTCCAGCGCGGCTTTGGGTGAGTGGCCAGCGCTCTCCCGGATGCGCCGCCCCAGCCTGCGCGGCGACAGTACATCCAAATCCAGCAGCCCCGGCAAATTCAGCTGCTCCAACAGTTCCCGCTCGGCTTGCAGCGTGTACTGCTCCGGTACAAGCAGCAGGACACGCTGACCAGCTTCACGGCATTGGCGGATTTCTTCAAACAGGCGGGACTGCGTCTGCCCGGCGCGTGCGCCCCAGATTTCGACGGTGGTCATAAAATCCCCCTCACAAAGCGGCAAATGCGGTCAAATAGCGAATCGCCTCCGTGTCATGGCGGCGGTTAAACCCATGCGCTCCGTCGTCAATCAAGTGCAGTTCTGCGTTCGCATACGCTTCCGCCGCCTTTTTCGCATAATCCGGCTTGACGATGCCGTCCGCCGTGCCGTGGACAATCAGCACCCGCCCGGTGTACGGCGTGATTTCGCGGAAAACGTCCATGTGCATGACGGCTTCGGGATAGCAGCGCCCCAGCAGCATCGGCCCGCAGTGAATCTTCTCCGGCAGGTTTTGAGGGTCGAAGTGCGCCATCATCATGTGCCCCGCGCGCGCGTCGTCGGGGATGCAGAAGGCCGGGTAGAACAGCACGAGCCTGTCCACTGCATCCGGATGCTTCGCGGCGGTCAGCGCGGACACCATCCCGCCCTGCGAACAGCCCATCAGCAGCAGCGTATCGCTGGTATAGGGAAGCGACTGCGCATAGCGAATGACGGCTTCCAAATCCTGCACCTCGGTCAGCACCGACATGTCCGTCGTCGCGCCGTCACTCCGCCCCAAGGGCGGAACGCTGCCGCCGCAGAAGTCGAAACAGTACGCACAGTAACCAATTTTCGCCAGCACCCGCGCGTACTGCCGGACGGTTTGCTGATTTGCCATAAAACCGTGGCAGACAATGGCAATCGGAAGCTTTTCGCCATTCGGACGGTACTCCGTGCCGCGGATGGTCAAATCACCGCGCATACAGGAGAACGTCCGACGACGGATAGGGGAGGAAGAAAACAGCATCGAAATCGCCTCACGGAAAATTGTTTCTTCTATTGTAGCATAGTCGCGCGAAAATGAAAAGATGGAAAACAAGACTTGAAGCGGCAGGGAGAGACGTGTTATAATGGAGCAAACCCACAGAGAATGAAGGAGTACATACACGATGAGCAATTTCCGCCGACCGAAGCACCTGACCACCCGCCGAATGCAGGAAACGCGTCCGAATCCGCCGAAGGAACAGGCGAAAGCGCAGCGTCCGGCGCGCGAAATCCGCTGGAACTGTCCCGTCGCGGCGAAATGCGGCGGATGCCAGCTGACTCGCCTGTCCTACGCGGAGCAGCTGCAATGGAAGCAGCAGCGCGTGGCGGAACTGCTGGACGGAATTTGCGAAGTCCGCCCGATTCTGGGCATGGACGACCCATTCCACTACCGCAACAAGGTTCATGCCGTGCTGTCAGTGGACAAGGCGGGCAAGCCCATCAGCGGCGTGTACGCCATGGGGACGCACCGCGTCGTGCCCGTGCGGCACTGCTTGATTGAGGATCGCCGCGCTGACCGCATCATCCAGACCATCGTCGCGATGCTGCCTGCCTACAAGCTGCGCATCTACAACGAGTACACGCACCGCGGCTTCCTGCGCCATATCCTCATCCGCACGGGGCATGTGACGGGGCAGATTATGGTTGTGCTGGTGGCAACGAGCCTTGAATTTCCGGGCAAGAAGGCATTTGTGCAGGAGCTGATTCAGCGCCACCCGGAAATCACGACAGTGGTGCTGAACTGCAATCAGCGCGAAACCAGCATGGTGCTGGGCACGAAGGAAATCACCCTCTATGGCGAGGGTTACATGGAGGATGAACTGTGCGGCAAACGCTTCCGCATCAGTCCGCAGAGCTTTTATCAGGTGAACGCGAAGCAATGCGAAGTCCTCTACCGCACGGCGATTGACGCGGCGCAGCTGACAGGCGCAGAAACCCTGCTGGACGCCTACTGCGGTACGGGTACGATTGGCTTATGCGCGTCGGACGGCTGCAAGCAGCTCATCGGTGTGGAGCTGAATGCCGACGCCATCCGCGATGCGAAGGAGAACGCCCGCCGCAACGGCGTGGAGAACGCGCGCTTCCTCTGCGACGACGCAGGGCGCTTCATGCAGAAGCTCGCCAAGGAGGGAAACGCGCCAGACGTGGTGATGATGGATCCGCCCCGCGCCGGCAGCGACCAGAAGTTCCTGCAAAGTCTGCTGATGCTGAAACCAAAGCGGGTTGTGTACGTTTCCTGCAACCCGGAGACCCTCGCAAGGGACTTGCGCGTGCTGGTGGACGGCGGATATCAGGCGGAATGGGCAACGCCGGTGGATATGTTTCCGGGAACGGAACATGTGGAAACTGTTATGTCATTGGTCCAACAAAACCCGGATGATATCGTCAAGGTCGGCATCGACGCGGACGAGTTGGCCGTTACCAAGGCCGAAAGCAAGGCGACCTATGGCGAGATTCAGGCGCGCGTGAAGGAACAGACCGGCCTGAACGTCACGCCGCTGTACATCGCGCAGGTGAAAAGAAAGCATGGGATTATCGAGCGCGAGTGCTACAACAAGGCAAAATCCGAGAGCGCAAAGATGCTGATCTGCCCGTCGGATAAGGAAAAGGCGATTGAAGAGGCACTGCGGTTCTTTGGGATGATCGCGTAAAGATTTCAAACCGGATCGGTCGGGGAATACTACCCGCTCGATCCGGTTTAATAAATTGAACCGATGTAAATCTGAGCCAGAAACGAATCCGATGGATTGATAGGACGTCGTTCTATGTCATTTTTTCATCGTGACAAATTTCTTGTTGACGAAATGGAGATTTCATGTTATACTGCCATCAGCGAAAAGGATTCTAAAGGTCCATACCTGTTATTTATCGCCCATGACAAATCGAGGTGAACCCATGAAGTTAGGCGAACTGGCAACCGTCCGAAGCGGGCTGGTTTTATCCAGAAAACAGGCGCGCAAAGGCGCCCCCGTCAAGATGCGGTATCCCCTACTGAGCTTTCGCGCCATCCACCCAAACGGATACATCGACATGGAACAGCTGGATGGTTTTGACGCTGCGGAGCAGTTATCACCGGAGTACCTGACACAGATCGGCGACGTCATCATCCGCCTGACCTCGCCGTACACCGCTGTTCTCATCGACGAAGCATCCGCCGGCATGGTCGTTTCATCAAACTTCGTCATCATCCGTGTTGATCGAAGCAGGCTCCTGCCCGGATATCTGGTCTGGCTGATCAACACGCCGAAGATCAGGAAAGCCATTTATGAAAACACCAGCAGCAACATGCTGGGCGCCATCAACGCCAGATTCTTTTCCGAATTTGAAATTCCCCCGCTGTCCATCCTCCAGCAGCAGAAAATCGCCGAACTGCATCTGCTGGCGAAAAAGGAGACGGCGCTGCTTCGCCGGTTGTCAGAAGAGAAGGAGCGCTACTACGATCTGCTGATCCGCAATGTACATTCGACCATGAAATGAGGTATGCACCATGACGACCCGCAACGATATCGAACGCGTTCTCTGGAAGGCCTGCGACAGCTTCCGGGGAAAAATCGACAGTTCCCGCTACAAGGACTACATCCTTTCCATGCTGTTCGTGAAATACTTGAGCGACGTCACCCTCGAAAGACGCGCCCTGTACATGGAACAGTACGACGGTGACGAACGGCGCGTCGAGCGCGCCATGAGCCGGGAGCGGTTCTCCCTCGACAGGGAATCCACCTTCGATTATCTGTACGAAAACCGCACGGATACAGAGATCGGCCAGAAGATCAACGTCGCCCTTTCCCACATCGAGGATCACAACAGCGGAAAGCTGCGCAACGTGTTCCGCGCCATCGACTTCAACTCCCAGGTTGACTTCGGCGACGTCAAGGAAAAAAACGCAACGCTCCGCAATCTGCTGGAAGACTTCCACGACCTCGATCTTCGTCCCGGTCAGCTCGGCTCCGCAGACATCATCGGGGACTCCTATGAGTATATGATCGCCAACTTTGCCTCCGATGCAGGCAAAAAGGGCGGCGAGTTCTTCACGCCGAGTCAGGTTTCCGAGCTGGTGGCCTCGCTCGTCAAGCCGCGGGAAAATGACCGCATTTACGATCCCACCTGCGGCAGCGGCGGCCTGCTGCTCAAAGCCTACAAGAAGGTGCCCAGCGGCAAGGTTGCCGTCTACGGTCAGGAGCTGAACGCCCAGACTTGGGCGCTCTGCACGATGAACATGTTCCTCCACGGCGTGGATGACGCCCGCATTTGGCAGGGCGACACGCTCTCCAATCCGCAGAACCTCGAGGACGACAAACTCATGAAGTTCCAGGTGGTGGTCGCCAACCCTCCGTTCAGCCTGGACAAATGGGACAGCGGCTTCCTCTCGAAGGCCGGTCCGGATGAAAAAGGAAAGAAGCCGGAGAAAATGACTGCCTCTCTGGACGAACACCATCGGTTCGACTGGGGCGTTCCGCCCTCCTCCAAGGGCGACTATGCCTTCGTGCTCCACATGCTTAACAGTCTGGATGCGGAGAACGGGCGCATGGCCGTCGTCCTGCCCCACGGCGTGCTCTTCCGCGGCGCCAGCGAAGGAAAGATTCGCAGGCAGCTGATTGAAATGAACCTACTGGACGCGGTCATCGGCCTGCCTGCGAACCTGTTCTACGGCACGGGTATCCCCGCCTGCATTCTGGTGTTCAAAAAGGGTCGCACCCGAGACGACGTCTTGTTCATCGACGCCTCCGGCGAGGGCAATTACGAAAAGGGCAAGAACCAGAATCTCCTGCGGGACAGCGATATTGCCCGCATCGTCAGCACCTACGAGGCGCGCGAGGCGAAGGTGGACAAGTACAGCTACCGCGCCTCCCGCGCAGAAATCCGCGAGAACGACTACAACCTGAACATCCCCCGGTATGTGGACACCTTTGAGGAGGAGGAGCTGGTGGACATCGACGAGGTGAAGCGAAATATCGCCAGCATCGAGGCGGAGCTTTCGCAGGTGCAGGCGCAGATGGCGAAGTACATGGAGGAGCTGGGGCTATGAACAACGAGATTGCGCGTTACAGCGAAGAAACCTTTGAAGGCATCAAGCACGTCAATGAGTATGGCAATGAATTCTGGTATGCAAGGGAGCTTCAGCGTGTTCTGGAATACACACAATGGCGTCGCTTCGCCGATGCCATTGAGCGGGCAAAGCTGGCTTGCAGCAACAGCGGATACAGCGCTTCCGAACATTTTGCCGACGTCGGCAAATCATCGCCGATGCCCCACGGAGGAGTCCGCATTCTGGAAGACTACATGCTTTCCCGCTATGCCTGCTACCTGATCGTTATGAATGGCGACCCGCGCAAGGAGGTCATTGCAGTTGGACAGACCTACTTCGCCGTAAAGACGCGCCAGCAGGAGTTGATCGACCACTACGATGAGCTGTCCGAGGATCAGAAGCGGCTTGCCATCCGCAAAGAAATGAAAGCGCACAACAAGTCCCTGGCCGAAGCGGCGCAAAAGGCTGGCGTTATCAAGTCCTATGATTTCGCCATTTTCCAGAATTACGGCTATCAAGGACTGTACGGAGGCCTCGGCGCAAAAGAAATCCACGCTCGTAAAGGTCTCAAGGAAAACGAACAGATTCTTGATCACATGGGCAGCACCGAGCTGGCTGCTAACCTGTTCCGCGCTACGCAGACAGACGAAAAGCTGCGCCGCGAGAATATTCGAGGCAAGGAAAAGGCCAATCAAACCCACTACGAGGTTGGCAGGAAGGTCAGACAGACCATCGCCGAGCTGGGCGGCACCATGCCGGAAGACCTTCCGACGCCGGAAAAGAGTATCAAGCAGATTGAGAGCGAGCAGAAGAAGCGCATCAACGGCAAATGAGCCTGAATGAGGTGAACGTATGACACCCGAAGTTAAAAAACGAATCGAACAAATCCGTCAAGGGATTGTGCCAGAGGGGTACGTCAAAGATAAAGATGGCATATACCCTCGTGACTGGGCATCGAAAAAGATTGGGCTATGGCTTAAACTCGCAGAACGCCCCATCGTTCTACAAGATGAAGAAGAATACCAGTTGGTTACAATTCGCCGCGGATTTGGTGGTGTTGATTCGCGCGGCAGTTTTCTTGGAAAAAACGTACTGGTCAAGAACTACTTCATCGTTAAGACCGGGGATTTCATCATCTCAAAGAGACAAATCGCGCACGGAGCCTGCGGCATCGTTCCCCCCGAGATAGATGGCGCTGTCGTATCCAATGAATATAATGTTTTTCTTCCGCAAGATGGCACAAATATTCAGATGTTCAACCTGGTGATGCAGTTGCCACACTATAAGAGACTCTTCTATCTGATGAGTGATGGCGTTCATATCGAAAAACTATTGTTCAAAACGCAAGACTGGATGAAAAGAACGCTTGCAATGCCTCTGCTCAAAGAGCAGAAGAAGATTGCCGAAATCCTCTCCACGCAGGACAAGACCATCGAACTGCAAGGGCGCAAAATCGAGGAACTGAAAAGGTTCAAAAAGGGCTGTCTGGAAAAGATGTTCCCGAGGAAAGGGCAAAAGGTTCCGGAAAAAAGATTCCCCGGATTTACGGACGATTGGGAACAGCGTAAGTTGTCGGACTTGGCTGAAAAGACCTATGGAGGAGGTACTCCTACAACATCAAATGAGGCATATTGGAACGGAGATATTCCGTGGATACAGTCCTCTGATGTAGTGGATGGTAAGCTGCTTGGCGTTGAACCAAGAAAGTGGATAACTCAGGGTGGATTAAACAATTCCGCTGCTCAACTCATACCAGAGAACTCAATAGCAATTATTACCCGTGTAGGTGTTGGAAAGCTCGCATTTATGCCGTATTCCTATGCTACAAGCCAAGATTTCCTATCGTTGAGCAAGCTCAATGTAGAACCTTTTTTCGCGGTTTATGCTTGCTATAAAAAGTTGCAATCAGAGCTGAATGAAGTACAAGGAACATCAATTAAAGGCATCACTAAAGATGAGCTGTTAGCAAAGAGCATTATGGTTCCCCGATACGCTGAGCAGCAGCAAATTGGTGCTTTTTTCAAGCAACTCGACCACCTTATCACCCTTCATCAGCGTAAGCTGGAGGAAATGAAAAGACAGAAAAAAGCCCTGATGCAGCTTCTGCTGACGGGGATTGTGAGGATATGATGATGAATCAGGAAAACACGCAGGAGCACCTCACCAAGGAAGCGCTGAAACGCATCGTTGACAACAGCCCGAATTACTCCGATCAGGTCAAGCAAGACCTGAAAAACATCATCGACGCAGACCATACACCCGAAGAGATTGCTAAAGCGATATTACTGTACTTTTCATTCCTGCATTTGAGTTAAGCGAGGCAGCCCCCTGCCCCGCTATTCCTGCATATAAGCCCTTTGCGAAAGGAGGTCTCTCCATGGACAAAGACGCCTATCTGGAAATCAACGCAAGCCAGCGCCCCGCCCTTGCGCTGTTTGAGGCCATGGGCTACACCTACATTTCTCCGGCGGATTGCGACAAGCAGCGCGGCAGCCGGTATCATGTGCTGCTCCGGGACATCCTGCGAGGTCAGCTCCGCAGACTCAACCGCTATGTCTATGCGGGCGCGGAAAACGAGTTCTCCGCCGCCAACATCGAGCGCGCCATGGAGGACCTCGACGAACCGCTGACCGACGGCCTCGTGCGCACCAGCGAAAAGATTTACGACGCGCTGCTGCTGGGCAAGAGCTACCCGGAGACCGTCGGCGACGGAAAAATGCTCAGCTTTAACCTCCGATATATCGACTGGGACAATCCGCAGAACAATGTGTTCCACGTCACGGAGGAGTTCGCCGTGGACAGCCGGGACAGGCAGCACAACGCCCGCCCGGACATCGTGCTGTTCATCAACGGCATCCCCTTTGCCGTCATCGAGTGCAAGGCTCCGCATATTCCCGTGGAAGAGGCCGTCGGGCAGATGATCCGCAACCAGCAGGCGGCGTATATCCCGCATCTCTTCAAATTCGCGCAGCTCGTCGTGGCAACCAACAAGAATGCCGTCAAATATGCGACAGTTGGCACGCCAAAAAAATTCTGGAGCGTCTGGAAGGAACAGGATGACGAATGGCTGCAAACCCGGCTGAAAGCGCTCGTCCCGGATCGAATGTCCACTGAGCAGGACAGGAATATTGTCTCCCTGTTCAGCCGTGAGCGCGTGTTCGAGCTGATTCGTTACTTCATTCTCTTTGACGCCAACGTGAAAAAAGTCTGCCGCTATCAGCAGTTCTTCGCCGTCCGGGAAATCATGAAGACCATCGCCGAAAGCGACGAGCACGGCAACCGCCAGAGCGGCGTCATTTGGCATACGCAGGGCAGCGGCAAGAGCCTGACCATGGTCATGCTGGCGAAGTATATCCTGATGGAGCTGCGGGACTGCCACCCCCGCGTGGTCATCGTCACGGATCGCAAGGAGCTGGACGCGCAGATTGCCGCTACCTTCGCCCATACCCGGCTGACCCCCGCCCGCGCGACGAGCGGACGCCATCTGGTGGAATTGGTGAACAGCGCCAGGGCGGACGTCATCACCAGTATCATCAACAAGTTCAATACCGTCGAGCGGCAGGAGATCAAAAACCCCTCCCGCGACATCTTTGTGCTCGTGGACGAAAGCCATCGCTCCAACTACGGCCTCATGGCAACCCGGATGCGCAGTGTGTTCCACAACGCCTGCTATATCGGCTTCACCGGCACGCCGCTGATGAAAAGCGAAAAGAACACCATGGCCCGGTTCGGCAGGCTGATTCACAAGTACACCATCCGGGACGGCGTGGAGGATGGCGCGATTGTCCCCCTGATCTATGAGGGGCGCTTTGTCGAGCAAAAGGTGGACGAAGAAAATATCGACCTCTGGTTTAAGCAAACCACCCGCCGCCTGACGGAGGCGCAGCGGGAGGATCTGCGCAGGAAGTGGAGCAGCATTCGTCGCCTAACCTCCACCGATGCGCGCATCAAGCGCATCGCGCTGGACATCAGCGAGCACTTCATCGAGGGCTATAAGGAAACCGGCTTCAAGGCCATGCTCGCGACCAACTACAAGCGTGACGCGATCCGCTATCTGGAGTGCTTTGAGCAGTTCGGCGACCTGAACTGCGCCGTCGTTATCTCGCCGCCCGACATGCGCGAAGGCGTCGATGACGTCGACGAGGGTGCGGACGATCTGGTCGTCTCCTTCTGGAACAAGATGATGCGCCAGTATGGGGATGCCGACCGCTACGAGGAGGCCATCAAGAACAGGTTCTGCGATGGCGAAATCGACATCCTGATCGTGTGCAGCAAATTGCTCACCGGCTTTGACGCGCCGCTGTGTCAGGTGCTCTACATCGACAAGGAGCTCAAGGAGCACGGCCTTTTGCAGGCTATCGCGAGGACAAACCGCCTGCACGAGGGCAAGGACTACGGTCTGATTGTCGATTATCGCGGCCTGATTGAAAAGCTGGACACCGCCATGGACATGTACAGCGGCGCTGGTCTGGAAAACTTTGACGGCGGCGACCTGAAGGGCGTCGTGGTCGATGTGATGGCTGCCGTCGGGAATCTCCGCAGCGCCTATACGCAGCTGGTAGAGCTCTTTGCCCCGGTGGGCAGCATCAGCGACACGGAAGCCGTCGAGGTGTTCCTCGCCGATGATAAGGTGCGTCAGGATTTCTATACCCTGCTCTGCGCCTTCGGCCGGGCGCTGCATTTGGTGCTGAATGCGGAGCAGGCATACAACGCGCTTGGCAAGGAGGAACGGCAGAAGTATCAGGACACGTTCATCTTCTTTTCAAAGGTTCGCCGCAGCGTCAAGCTCCAGTACTGCGACGCCATCGACAACGCCGAGTATGAACCGCTGATGCAGAATCTGCTCGACACGCACCTGTCTGTCGCCGGGCTGAAGAAGATCACAAGCCCCATCGACATTCTGAACAAGGACGACTTTGAAAAGGAGCTTGAGGAGCTGGGCTCGCTGCGGTCAAAAGCTGATGCGATAGCCAGCCGGATGACCCGAAGCATCAGCGAGAAGCGCGACGAGAATCCCGCCTATTATGACAGCTTCTCCAAGCGGATCAGGGACGCCCTTGCGCTCTACAAGGAAAAGGTCATCTCCGAAGCCGAATACCTTGCCAAGATGCGCACCATTATGGAGGATTATCATGCCGGCAGGAGCACCGTCAGCTATCCGGAGCGCATCAAGAATAATGTTCACGCACAGGCCTTTTTCGGTGTGCTGACCGCACTCTTTGACGAGGTGGAGGACGAACGGATTACACCCGATTTCGTTGCAGAGGTTTCCGAGGAGATCACAAAAATCGTCGCCTCCCACAGTCAGGTGGACTGGACGAACAACAAGACCATCCACGACCGCATTTCGCAGGACATCGACGATCTGTTCTACAAATACGAAAAGGAGCATGGTCTGAAGCTCTCGTTCGATCTCATCGACAAGATCATCGACAATGTCAAGACTGTTGCCCTGCGGAGGTTCTGAGCGATGGACATCACCTGCCAACGAACCATAACCGCCGATGGGCGCGAAATCCTATACAGTCTTGAAAGAAAGCAGGTCAAAAACCTCAATCTGCGGGTGCGGAAGGATGGCAGCGTGTGGGTTTCAGCAGATCCGGGCGTCCCCTGCGAGGAAATCGACGCCTTTGTCGCCGGCAAGGCCCCGTATATTCTAAAGGCCCTTGACCACTTTCATGAGATTGCCCAGTACAAGCCTCAGCCAAAGCAGTACGTCAGCGGCGAAACATTCACCATTCTGGGGCGAGGCCTGCGCCTGCGGGTCACACAGGCCGCAAAGGATTCCATTTCAGCGGACGGCATCTATATTCATTTGGGCGTTCGGGATCTCTCTGATACAGAAAAGAAGCGGCGTATCGTCAGCAGATTCCTGGATCAGCAGTGCAGAACGGTATTTGGCGACGTGATGGATGCGCTGTATCCGTCGTTTCAAAAATACGGCGTGCAGAAGCCTTCTCTGAGAATCCGGGACATGGAAACGCGCTGGGGATCCTGTCTGGCGAAGAAGGGAATCATCACACTGAACAAGCGTCTCCTCGAAGCACCAAGGCACTGCATTGAATATGTCGTCATGCACGAGCTTTGCCATCTGGTTCACCCCAACCACTCCAGGCAGTTTTATGCCTTTCTCACGATGCTGATGCCGGACTGGAAGGAACGGAAACTGTTTCTCGACAAAACCGCAGCCTATTGGCTCTGATCACGCCAATAGGCAGCTAAAAAGAGCTTTATGAACACATTGTAAAGGCAACCACACATTCTTTGCACTAATTGTTGGAAAACAGCGGCCATGCAGTTCATACAATTCCTGTCGGAAATTAAGTAAACCACGCAGAAAACACAACGCCATCTTCCGAATTCTTGATTTCACAGGAGGCGTTGTGCAGTTCGAGAATCAGCCTGACCAGATACAGCCCCAGTCCGCTCCCGCCGGATTGACGGCTGCGGGACTGCTCCACGCGGTAAAACGGCGTGAAGAGCTGGGGCAGAGCTTCTTCCGGGATGGAAACACCCGTGTTTTCAATCGTCATCGTATGCGCATCCAGCAAAATGCGGATGCTCGCGCCCTGCGGGGAATAGAGGATGGCGTTCATCAGAATATTGTCCAGCGCGTTGGTCAGGAGATCCTGGTTCCCCCGGATTGTCACGTCCGAAGCCATGTGCTTTTCAATGTGCAGCCCCTTTTGCGCAAGCAGCTCTTCATCCAGCTCCAGCTGCCGTTCCATCATCTCGCTCAGATTGACCGTATCCGTTTTGAGGACAAAGCTGCCGGCCTCGATTCGGCTGATGATCAGAATCTCCTTGATGAGGCTTTCCATCCTGCCGGTCACCTGAAGCGCCCGTGCCAGGTACTTGTCCCGGTCCCGGTATACGCCGATTTGCGCCAGCATACCGCTCAGCTGCCCCTTGAGGATCGTCACCGGTGTTTTCAGCTCGTGCGAAGCCGCTGAAAAGAACGCGGAGCGCTGACGCTCCATGTCCCGTTCGCGCTCCATATCCTGCTGCAGGCGTTCATCGGCGGTTTTCAGCTCCGTCAGCGCGTCGGAAAGGTTGTCGGAAAGCGTGTTCAGGCTGTCGCCCAGAGCTCCGATTTCATCCGTACGATGCTGTGCCCAGCGGGAGCTGAAATTAAGCGCGGCGATGCTTGCGGCGATATGGCTGATGTCCACAATGGGCCGGGTAATCCATCTGGCGTAGAAAAACGAGGTCAGCAGCGAGACGCCAAGAATCAGCAGCGCGAGAAACGGCAGTGTCTTCTTCATGGCCTCCGACGCCTGATTAACGGCCTTTTTCCCGCCGATGACCAGCAAATGCCCCATCGTTCCATCCCGGAAGAAAAAAGTTTGTGCTTCATCGGCGGATATGTACGCATCGGTGACGGTGATCTGATAGATGACGCTCTCCGCTGTGCCGGTCGCGTCTCCGGTCTCCGTGGCCTGCATAACCGCATCCTGTTCAAGCGTTTCACTGTCTTCCGTGGTGATCGCCGCACGCTCTGCGGTGCCTTCCACAAGATAAGCCTCAGACGAAATCGTATCGTACAGAATTCGCCCATATTCGTCTGACAGACGGAGCGCTGCGCCCGTCTCCCTGCAAAAGGCGGAAAGCAGCTCGTCGCACGCAGACGGCTCCCGCCCGGACAGCGCAGTCAGGAGCGCTTCGGTCTTTTGGCCGAGTTCCTCCTGCAAAATGCTCGTATAGGTGAGCGGCGTCAGATACGCAATCGCACCATAGGTGGCAGCGCAGACGGCGATCAGCAGGCCGCAGGTCATCAGAAAGATGCGAAGCGTCAGGCTGTGCTTAATCCTTGTCCACACGATAGCCCACCCCTCTGACCGTCCGGATGTAATCCGCGCCCAGTTTGCGGCGCAGATTCTTGATATGGCTGTAAATCACGCGATCGTCGCCCAGATAGTCGTAATTCCAGATGCGGCTGACAAGCATCTGGTAGGTCATCACGCGCCCCTGATTTTGCAGCAGCTCCCGCAGGCATTCAAACTCGCGGTTGGTCAGCTCCAGCATCCGGTCGCCGCGCATGACGGTATAGGCGTCCAGATCGAGCGTCAGGTCGCGGTAGCGCAGCAGATTGGCGTCCGGGCGATCCTCGTCCCGGCATCGCCGGAGAATCGCACCGATTTTACGCAGCAGCACGGGCATGGAGAACGGCTTGGTGACGTAATCGTCAATCCGCAGATCGTAGCCGCGAAGCTGCTCGTCCTCGCCGTCCAGCGCGGTCAGCATCACGATGGGGACATCCGATCTTTTGCGAATCCATTCGCATACGCCAAAGCCGTCGAGCCTCGGCAGCATCAGGTCGAGCAGCACCAAGTCAAATTGCCCGCTTTCAAAAACCTCCAGCGCTTTCAGTCCATCCTCCGCCTCAGCGGTCTGATACCCGGCTTCGGTCAGCCAGGATTGAAGCAGCTCCGAAATATCAACATCATCTTCAACGATGAGAATACGGTACATGTCCTGCGCCTCCTTATACAGAACAGTATAGCATATCTTTTTGGATTTCTTCTGAATTTTCCGAAATATTCAAAAGCCTGCGAAAGAGCCATTGCCCCTTCGCAGGTTTCGCATTTATCGCACTCTTTCTGCCATCATGCCGATCAAAGCGCCATCGCCGTTTGCGTCCGGTTTGGTATAATCACGAATGACCTCAACATCGACCTCTCCCTGATCGTCATCGCAGCAGACTATGCTCGTCATGCTGCCATGGAAGCGTCCGCTGTCAAGCGGTTCGCCATTGCTCTGGCGAATGTCCAGAAACCGGCGCACACGCTGTCCCTGAAAGACCATCTCATCGCTCGCCGCATCGTAGCACAGGCCAAATGCCGCGTAGGGCGCGAAGAAGGCCTGCTTTTCGGCAGCAGTCATTTCGCCCTCTGAGGTGGCGGTCGTTTGGGATGTGCTCCCGCCTTGGCTTCGCACGGCGGATTCCTCCCCGGTCAGCGCACGGATTCCTGTGAGCAGGCCCTCCGGGCTGAGCGAGCCGTCCGCATGGCGAATCAGCCGGGTCTGGTCGCGCTCGGTTCGCAGGTCGATGGTTCCCTGCTCGTCCGTAAATTCGATGATCGTGCACACGCCGCCGCTCACCGAGTAGGCGTCCGTGAAGGAGCGCACCCGCTGCCCCTGATACATGAGCGTCCGGCTTTCCGGGTCGCAGCTTAATCCGTATTCCGCATACGGCTCAAAGTGCCTGGCCCAGGCTTCATCATTCTCTGGATACGAATAGGAGTATTGCGTATACACCGCAATGGCCTCCGCAGCCTCGTATGCTGCTGTACCTTCGCAGATGACTGTGGAATCGTCCGTTTCCTGCCCGGCAGCGGCAGGATGCCCATCCCGTCCATCCAGCAAGATTGCTGTGTCTTGCGTCCGAGCAAGCTCCAGCGTACGGTCCGGGAACCCCGGCTCCTGAACGATGACGGCATCCGCGCCGATGATAAACGTCTTTCCATCGGCCTGATAGGTTCCCTCGCCACCCGTGAACGTGTACACCTTGCCGTCCATGGCGATGCCGGTCGTCTGCGCCAGCGCAGATGCACAAAGCAGGCACACCAGCATCAAAGCAAGCAGAGACACACAAAACACTTTTTTCATCGTACAACCTCCTTTTTCCCCTTTCATCGGGGATACACCGAGTATACCTCTGCGCTTTGGAGTTGGGTTGTACGGTGTTTGAAGATTGTCTGAAGAATCAATTTAGAGACTGGCGGTTTGGTTTTATTAAGAAATATCAGGAGACTATGATGGTGACATTCCTACTGTTTATCCCCGATATGCAAGGTTGCAGGCTCCATCCGTTCATTGAGGATGCATGCCGTCTCAAAACTCGGCTTTCTTTGCATCATCCATATCCTCATGAATGATATGCGAAAAGTAATCCGTCTCATTGATTTGCGCCACCTCAAGCGTGCGCATATAAACATCCATCTCATCAGGCGCATATTCCTTCATGACCTTCTGGCGCGCCGCTTCCAGTACCGTGTTCATATCCTGAATTCGCATATCCGCGATGCGATCTACGACGATCTCGGTGTCTGCCATCAGCTGGCGGAATCTGGGGTGCGTCATCATTTCACAGAGCAAGCGGTTATTGATCTTCCCGCTGCGCAGCAGCTCCAATACTTCATCACTCAGATGCAGGGACGCCACGTCCACATCTGAGTGATTTTTTTGTTCTTCAAGCCCAAGAGATAATCGGTGGATACGCCATAGAACTTTGCCAGCTTCTGAATGGCGTAGTGATTGATGTCGCCGCAATCCTCGCTCTCATATTTGCCAAGTGCAGACTTCGATAAGCCGGTCTGCTCCGCCAGCTGTTCCAGCGTCAGCTTTTTATCGATCACACGAAGGTCCTTCAGACGCTCGGCCATTGTCAGTTGAACGTACATTTTCCAGCTTCCATAACCAGTTTCAACCCTATCATACCACATTTTCATAAGCGTGGAAAGACAGGGGTTTTTGCGGGTTTTCCATCGTTTCGGACATAGGCCAAAGTATGGGGTTTGTCAGGTATACTGTCTGCGTTCCACAGAACACAGAACCTTGACAACCCATCCCGAAGCCCTTTGCCCGATATACCGCCATGACCTTCCGGTTACCCCCGCGTCCCCCTGGCAAGCACCTTCCCCGGAAGCAAGCGCCTCTTCAGGACTGACTGTGAGCCAAACAAGGTTTCTAGCCGGGAACAGGCAAGGGACACCCATACAATAGAATTCCAAATAAGAAGCATAACCATTACTCTAAAAAACTGAAAGAGAGGTACATTATGAAACAGCTTAAGAACATGCAAATCATCGGAATTGACAATGGCTACGGCAACCTGAAAACCGCCAGCGGCATCTTCCCCGCCAGCGTGCTGACCTTCGACCACGAGCCCGTCCACGCGCAAGACCTGCTGGTTTACAACGGCAAGTATCACGTCATTGGCAGCGGACACCGGGAGTTCACCCCGGACAAGGTCAGCAACCCGGATCACTACATCCTGACGCTCGCCGGTATCGGGCAGGAGCTGTGGAAGAACAGGATGACTAAGGCTTGCGTGTACATCGCCGCTGGCCTGCCCCTGACCTGGGTGGAATCCCAGCGCGAGAGCTTCCGGGCCTATCTGCTCCAGAATGATCATGTGGATTTCATCTGGCGCGGCATCGAATACCACGTCGATATCGTCGGCGCAGACGTGTACGCGCAGGGATTCTCCGCCATCGTGCCTATGCTCAAACAGTTCAAGGGCGTGAACATGCTCTGCGACATCGGCAACGGCACCATGAACATCATGACCATTCAGGACAGGCGCGCCGTCATGGATCAGTGCTTCACGGAGAAGTACGGCACCTACCAGTGCATGCTCCGAGCACGCGAGGCCCTGACGCAACGCTTTGGGCGCACTGTGCCGGATGCCGTCATCGACGATGTGCTCCGAAACGGCGACGCGGACATCGGGCGCGACTACGTGGACACCATCCGCGAGGTTGCTGCGGGTTATGCGGCAGAGATCATGCGCAGGCTGCGCGAGCACGAATACGATCCACAGACCATGCGGCTGTGGGTCGTGGGCGGCGGCGGATGCCTGCTGCGCCACTTCGGCGAGTTTGACCGTGACCTCGTGACCATCATCGACAACATACACGCCAACGCCGAGGGTTATGAATACCTTGCGGAGCGGCGCCTCAGGCGCGAGGGTATTGCCGGATGAGCCAGATGTTCCGCACCACCCTCCGGCTTGATCTGGACAAGCCTGCCAGCGCAAATGCTGTCGCTCTGCTGCGTCAGCTTCATGCGGAGCGCGGCTTGTCCTACAGCGCGCTGATCGTTCCGGCGGTCAATGCCTATTACGGCAAATCACCTACGGACGAAGGCCTGCGGGAAACGATTCGTTCCATCGTCCGGGAGGAGCTGGCAGTTGCGCCTGTTCAGCTTGGAGATTTGCTGCAAGCCCTGAAAACCGCCGTTCCTGCATCTCCCTTTGCTCACGATGATGAGCCAGACGAAAATGATCTCGACGATACGCTGGACAGCTTCGGTTGCTGATGCTCTTTGGTGCTCATACGCACTACAATTCCATCTCCAGCTTCGTATCGCGCGATACCTTTGGCACCAGAACGCACCATCGCGCACCACCCCCGCAAAGCAGGAAGCCATGCCGTCAAAAGCATGGCTTCCTGTCTTTGAGCCGGGTGCAGGGTGGCAGCACCTGCGCAGGATGCAAAGGGAAGCCCCTTGCAGTGAGTGAGGCCGAAGGCCGACTCGCTCAGCAAATGCTTGCATTTGCCGAGCGTAGCCTCGGAAAGCTCTGCTTTTCGAGGCCGAGAAGTCCAGAGGCGAAGCCTTTGGCCCACGGCACTTTGCTGGATTCCGCAGGAAGATAGAAAGTGTCATAGTGGGTAGTTACACTTTCGCAGAAAGTGCCGTGCCCTCGTCACCCCGTGCCCCAAACGAAACCCATCACACCACCAAAGAAAGACTAACTATTAAAAGTCAAGCTGAAATGAGAGGAAAGGTGAGAAAAATTTAGGCGGTCAAAAAAGGTATAGCAAAGCTAGCATCCCGAAGGATGCCTGCATGAGCTTAACTATCTTGGATACAATGCCGGATCTGTTGATGGTCGTTTGGGAACGAACACGAAGAATGCCGTCATGGCTCTTCAGTAAAACGCCGGAGCATATTTTAACCTCTCAGTTGACGGAAAAGTTGGAGACCAGACTAAAGAGACCCTTGCATTTTCCAAGGCTTGTCTGATGCTTGATCATATGTTATTATAACATCGTGGAAGGAGAGATGATCGATGAAGAAGACCTCAGCATTGCTCGTATTGATATTTTGTACTTTCCTTCCAGTTTGTGGCATAAGCGGGCAGCGCGGTTTATCTCCGGATATCTGCGAGGTGCTTAGTTCGACCATATTGATGCCGTATGAGATTCCCAATGCAACAAAGGGAAACAAGACTCAGAAGAATACGCCGGCAGCCTATTATTATGATGAACATGGTTATGCTGCCGCTTGCGCTTTTGTCAGGGTCGAAGGCTGCAACGAAGTATTCATACTGGGAAAGCACGATGGAACCTGGCAAATTGAAAATAGAAGCCGATCGATTGTTTATCAGCAGAATGAAAGATTCCCCAGTATAACATGTGAAGAGTATGGCAAGTTCTATTTGGCATATCTTGCAGAGGACGGTCAAGCGGAAGAAATGCTGACCATCGAAAAAACGAACAATGAATGGCGTGTGACGGCGTACAGCTTGGGCATGGATAGTTACGTCAATATTGAAATGAACAAAAAGGGTGCTTCCTATCTTGGAGACATTACGCAATGGAAAAGAAAGAAATTAAGGGCAAAGGGAGTGCTCAAGACAGCTATCGAGGATTTTGACATCATCCGCCTGAACGAGATCGCAAGCAACCTGATCGCTCAGGAAAAGAATTGATATGTTTACGCTGTATTATCCGATGCAGCGTATTTTGTATCTGCTGCACGCGCGTATACTATATTTACAACTTCACATAGCAAGAAGGCAGCGCATGGCCTTCTTTTTTTGTGCCAACGTAAAGAAAAGAAAGGAGGTGCTTCCATGGCAAGAAACGATGGCGTGGATCGCACCACTGTGCGCAACCAGCCCCGAACGGAGAGCAACATTGCAGACGCCGAAGCTCACAACGAGCGACAGAAAGCCTGCTACCGGAACGAGGATATCGTCCCCGAACGCAGTCATCTGAACATCCACTTCAAGGAGCCTTCCGGCAGCTATCAGGAGATGTTCCGGCAGATGGAGCAGGACGGCACCATCTCTACCCGGGGTCTCAAGCAGGACGCCGTCCACTATGGCGAGCTGATTTTCGATGTCAACTCCGCGTATTTCCACAATCACGGCGGCTACGAGTTTGCGCAGGCGTTTTACGCCGAAGCGTACAGAGCCGCCGTCGATATTGTCGGCGGCGAGCAATACATCCTCTCTGCCGTGATGCACGCCGACGAGCGCAACCAGGGCATGAGCAAAGCCCTCGGCTACGACGTCTGGCACTACCATCTCCACGTGGTCTATATGCCCGTCGTCGAAAAACAGATTCTGTGGTCGAAGCGCTGCAAGGACCCGGCGCTGGTTGGCACCGTCAAGGAGACCGTCATGCAGATCAGCCACAGCAAAAAGTGGCAGTCCCGGCCTGTGCTGGATGAATTCGGAGAGCCCTTGCGCACGAAAACAGGCAAGATTGTCCTGAAGAAATCCTACAGCATTTTGCAGGATCAGTACCACGACGCCATGTTCGCTGCGGGCTACACCGACGTGGAGCGCGGCGAACGCGGCAGCACCGAGGAGCACCTGACCACCGTGCAGTTCAAGGTCATGAAGGAACAGGAAGCCCTCGATGCGATTATGGCGCAGCAGCAAAGCGCGGAGCAAGCCGTGCATCTGGCGCAAGCGAATCGGGAGGAGGCTGAGCATGAAGTCGAAGCCGCAAAAAGGAAGATAGATGCACTTGCGAAGAGCGACAAAGAGGTCAAAGCATTCGTACAAAGCATGGGCTCCACCGACGAGCTTTTGCCCGACATCGGGATACTGGAAACCGCCAGGAGCTACCGTGCAAACAAAGCTCTCCCGGTCATCAAAAAGCTCGTCCGCAAGCTGAGAGAAGTCTATGCTTTGCTGTTCAACGAGCGCCAGAAGAACAACGATATGCTCAGAGAAACCGCGTACTGGAAGCGAAAAGCAGAACCCAATGAACTCATGCAGGAGAAAGTTTCCAAACTAGACAGGCTGACCCGCACGCTCGGCTCGGATGAAATTGACAGGCTGCTGTCTCAGCGCAGCACCCATGAACATAGCCGATATAAAGCATGGGAAACCAACCGATAACCTGAAAACTCATCTTCAACAATCAATCCCTACAAAACTGGCAGAATACAAGGAAGTGAAACATACGAGAATTTTCGATACCCTCAAGGCCTGCGTAACCGTCCCACAGGCGGCTGCACACTACGGCGTCAGGATCGGGCAAAACGGCATGTGCCGCTGCCCGTTCCATTCGGACAAGACGCCCTCCATGAAAATCAATAAAACCTATTTCTACTGTTTCGGCTGTCACTCCACCGGCGACGTGATCGACTTCACCGCCAGACTGTTCAATTTGTCTCCCCTCGATGCAGCGCGCAAGCTGGCATTGGATTTCGGCATCGACCCCAACACGCCGGCTTCCGCCGCCGTCGCACTTCCCCGCATCCGGCAGGAAGAATCCCAGCGGGAACGGGAAGGGCACTGCGCCTCCGTGCTGATCGAATATGAACGGCTCCTGAAAAATCGTCAGCAACGATTTGCTCCTGTTCATCCCTCGGAGGAATGGAACGACCGCCTCGTATCTGCAAGCCATGCGCTGCCGCAGGTGTCCTATATGATCGGCTGTCTGTACGATGCAGACAGCGTTATCCGCAAAGATACCGCCGACTCCCTGCTCTGTGACGACACCCTCCGCAGCATTGAGCGCTGGAACGCAGCACATAAAGAGGAGGTGGATGCGCATGACGAAGCGCTTGCGGCCTGACCAGTTCCCCCCTGGTATGACAGACAGAGTATCAATGAAGCGGCTTTCTGCCGGGAATTTCTGGCTTCGCACAAGCTGCTCTACACCGAAAACAGCTTCTTTACGCCGGAAGGACGCATGACCGACGAAGCGCCACTTAAGACTGAAATCTATCAGATCATCGAGCCGTATGCATCCACCAGCGTTCCGAAGAAAATTTCCAACATCATCGAGCTTCTGAAAATCACGGCACACATCGACGACTTCCCGCCACGGACCGACCGGATTCACGTGGCGAACGGCACGCTGTTTCTGGATGGCTCGTTCTCCACAGCTAAGGACAGAATCGTGTGCAGCCGTTTTCCGGTGGTCTACAATTCCTCTGTACCCAGCCCGGAAACGTGGCTGGGCTTTCTTCATGGCCTTCTGTATGAAGATGACATTCCCACCCTGCAGGAATACATTGGTTACTGCCTGATTCCCAGCAACAAGGGCCAGCGCATGATGGTCATTAAGGGCAGTGGCGGCGAGGGCAAATCACAGATCGGCACCGTCCTGTCCCATCTGTTTGGCTGCAACGTTAAGGACGGCAGCGTGGGCAAGGTGTCCGAAAACCGCTTTGCCCGGGCGGATCTCGAGCACATTCATCTGCTGATCGACGACGACATGCGCATGGAAGCCCTGCGTCAGACCAACTATGTCAAGTCGCTGGTCACCGCGCAGGGGCGCATGGATCTGGAAAAGAAGGGCAGGCAAAGCTATCAGGGCTGGATGTTCGCCCGGCTGCTGGCATTCAGCAATGGCGATCTCCAATCCCTCTACGACCGCAGCAACGGCTTCTATCGCCGCCAGCTGATTCTCACCACCAAGGAGCGCCCGCCAGACCGGGTGGATGACCCCGACATCGCGGAGAAAATGTGCCGCGAGCTGGAAGGCATCCTCCTCTGGGCCTTTGAAGGGCTGCAGCGTCTGGTGGCGAATCATTTCCGCTTCACCGAAAGCGCCCGCGCCCGTTCCAACCGGGAGACGATCCGGCAGGACGCCAACAATGTGCTGCTCTTTATGGAAGCCGGGGATTATATCCAGCTCACGCCCGAAGGGAAGGTTGGCTCGCAGGAGCTCTACGAAATCTACACCGTCTGGTGCCGTGAGAACGGCTTTTCACCGCTCAAAAACCGGAGCTTCTCAGAGCTCCTGATCGCCAACCAGAAGAAGTACAGCATCGAGCACTCCAATAACCTGACGAACCTCGTCGGCCGCCGCGTGTGGGGCTTTACCGGCATTAAGCCTGTGCCAAGGCTCCCGCTCAGAACGGCAGACGGATGGCAGCGCGATTATTCAGATGACAACCCGTTTGTCTGAAATTCCCTGTAAGTGAGAATTTCCGCGATTCTCTGTGTACATACGTACACACATACAACGGGATTGTACACATGTACGTATGTACGCAGTGGATTCGCATATCTGCAGGAACAAGAAAGGAACACTGAACCTCTATGCACCCACCACCGATCAACCCTTTATTGGAGGAATCATGGCTTTGCTCAAAAGAACGCCTGAACAGAACGCCGCCTTTGAGCGGTGCGTCGGCTTTCTTGCCGAAATGATCGAAAAGTACAGCGGGAAGGTGGAGTTTCCCGTTCTTCCCGCTGACAGCAAAACGAGTTGGGACAGTTTATCCAATCCATCATCTCAAACAAATTCAGAAGAACCATTGACAAATGATATGGCTGCGTAATAAAATGCAGTTGGGACAAAATACACGAACAGTTACTGCACGATTGACAGGAGGTGCACCATGCTTCAGAATCATCCTGCTCCTGAGAGCCGCACGCTGCCCCAACATATCACCGACGAGCACAACGGCCTGAGCTACACCCTTCACGGCGATTATTACTTTCCGGATCTGGAGCTTCCGGAGCAGCAGCCCATCGGCAGATGGGGCCGGCTGCACCTCCGGCACCTGGAATCGAACCATCCGGGTCATTTTCAAAGGCTTCTGCTCACGGGAGAACTGGATGCTTATCTGCACACTGTCGATGAGCAGGCCAGCAAGCGTTTCGATGTTCTCATGAAGGGATATGCCCAAAGCTGGGGCATCACCGAAGCCCTGAAGGCTGAAGATCCCATAAAGTGGGTCGGGCTCATGAATCTGGCGCGCGCCGAAGCGGAGCACAACGTGATGACCGAAATCATCTGCGCCTGAACCACCTTCCTTCACCGGCTCGTATCCAACCGGGCCGGTGAAGGCTTCCATAAACCGCACGAGGAGGAATTCCCATGTCCAGAGAAAAGCAGACGCCCGCGCCCATCCGTTCCAGCGCGGCAGAGGTGTTGACCTATGTCGCCTCCACGGGCGACCCGCAGGGCAGCATCGAAATACGCTACGAGGACGAAAACATCTGGCTGACGCAAAAGACGATGGCGCAGCTGTATGATGTGAGTGTCAAAACGATCAATTATCACATCAAGAAAATCTTCGATGATTCCGAGCTGTCAGAGGATTCAGTTATCCGAAAATTTCGGATAACTGCCACAGACGGCAAAAGCTATTCCGCCAACCATTACGCGCTTCAAATGATCATCGCGGTCGGCTTCAAGGTCAATTCCGAGCGCGCCGTTCAGTTCCGCAAATGGGTCAATCAGATCGCAACGCAGTACACCATTCGCGGCTGGGTCATGGACGACGAACGGCTCAAGCAGGGCACCTATCTGACCGACAAATACTTTGAGGAACAGCTGGAGCGCATCCGGGAGATCCGTGCCAGCGAGCGCAAGTTCTATCAGAAGATCACCGACCTGTACGCCACCGCCATCGACTATGACCGCACCTCTTCCGCCACCAAGCGTTTCTATGCCACGGTGCAGAACAAGATGCACTTCGCCGTGCACGGGCACACCGCCGCCGAGCTCATCATGGAGCGCGCCGACCACACGAAGGATCACATGGGCCTGACTACCTGGCAGGACGCGCCGGACGGCAAGATCAAAAAGTCCGACGTGTCCATCGCCAAGAACTACCTCACCGAGGACGAGCTTGGGCAGCTGAACCGCATGGTCACCTCCTATCTGGACTTCGCCGAGAACATGGCCCAGCGCCACATCCCGCTGACCATGCAGGACTGGGAAACCCGCCTGAACCGCTTCATTGAAATGTTCGAATACGGTCTTCTCAGGGATGCGGGTAGGGTGTCTGCAGAAATCGCCCGGCTGCACGCAGAAACCGAATTTGAGAAGTACCGCGTCATTCAGGACCGCGAGTTCCTGTCCGACTACGACAGGTTCCTCCTTGAGCTTGAGGAACACGCCGACGCGGCAAAGGCTGGACCGCAGGAGGAAAAGCCATGAAGCGAATGAAATGCTACATCTATACCCGCGTCTCCACCTCCATGCAGGTGGACGGCTACAGCCTGGACGCGCAGAAGGACAAGCTGCGCAAGTACGCGGAGTTCCAGAACATGCTCGTCGCCGGGGAATACTGCGACGAGGGCAAATCCGGCAAGAACTTCGAGGGCCGCCCGGAGTTTCTTCGCATGCTGCGGGACATCGAATCCGGCAAGGACGGCGTCTCCTTCGTGCTGGTGTTCAAGCTCTCGCGCTTCGGCCGCAACGCCGCGGACGTGCTGACCTCCCTGCAACGGATGCAGGACTTCGGCGTCAACCTCATCTGCGTGGAGGACGGCATCGACTCCTCCAAGGACAGCGGCAAGCTGATGATTTCCGTTCTCTCCGCTGTCGCCGAGATCGAGCGCGAGAATATCCTTGTCCAGACGATGGAGGGCCGCAGGCAGAAGGCCCGCGAGGGCAAATGGAACGGCGGCTTCGCGCCCTACGGCTACAAGCTCGTGGACGGGCACCTGCAGATTGCCGAGGAAGAGGCTGAGGTCATCCGCATCATCTATGACAAGTACATCCACACCACCATGGGCACCGCCAGAATCGCCAACTGGCTCAACGAGCACGGATACAGCAAGGTCTGCCGTCACAACAACAAGCGGGAAGCCTTCACGGGTTCCTTCCTCATCGGCGTGCTTGACAATCCCGTGTACTGCGGCAAGCTGGCCTACGGGCGCAGGCATAACGAAAAAATCCCCGGCACCCGCAACCAGTACCACATCGTCAAGCAGAAGGACTACGCGCTCTACGACGGCATCCACGAGCCCATCATCTCCGAGGAGGACTGGCAGCTCGCGCAGAAGCAGCGCCAGCAGACCAACAAGCGCCAGATCAAGACGCACAGCCTTGACCACGAGCACGTCCTGTCCGGGCTGCTCAAGTGTCCCATCTGCGGCGGCGGCATGTACGGCAACGTGAACCGCAAGAAGAAGGGCGACGGAACCTATTACCGCGACTACTTCTACTACGCCTGCAAGCACCGCCTGCATGTGGACGGCAAGCGCTGTGACTACCACCACCAGTGGGGCGAGGAAATCATCGATGGCGTGGTGGAGGAGATCATCCACAAGCTGGTCAACACCCCCGCCTTTGAGCAGGGCATCCGGGAGAAGATCGGCGGCAAGCTGGACACCGCCGAGCTCGACACGGAGATGGAGACCCTGCGCAAGCAGCTCCGTCAGCTCACGGGCACCAAGGACAGGCTGGGCGAGCAGATCGACGCGCTCGATTTCGACGACCCGCATTACACCCGCAAGGCGCAGGATCTGCAGGAGCGCCAAAACAGGGTCTACGACCAGATCGCCTCCGTCGAGGTCAGCATCACCGAGGTGCAGACCCGCATGGACAACATCCGCCAGCGCCGGATTTCCACCGACAACGTCTATCAGTTCCTGCTCTACTTCGACAAGCTGTACGACCAGTTCACCGATCTGGAGAAAAAGACCTTCATGAACAGCTTCATCGAGCGCGTGGAGATTTACCCGGAGCGTCGGAGCGACGGACGCATCGTGAAGCGCATCGAGTTCCGTTTTCCCGTGTATTTTAACGGCTCGAAAATCACTGGACTTGGTTGGGACGAAATGGATATGTCGGAGACGGTATGCTTATTGTCCAACTTCAAAGCAAGGCCCATATCGAGATTGAAGTGAAGATGGACGAGCTGGATTTGACTGCCGCGGAGAAAAAGGCAACCTACGAGGAAATCAAAGCGTATGTTCTGGAACATGATGGCTTGAAGGTCAGCTACCTCTATATCGCACAGGTAAAGCAGAAATGTGGCATTATTGAGCGTGAGAATTACAACAAGCCGAAGTCTGAGGAGGCAAAGCAGCCACACTGTCCGCCAGACAAGGAAACTGCGATTGTCGAGGCGCTCAAATTCTATGAGCTGATTGCTCCTTAGCGTGTGTTTCTAAAATGAGACCGGTGCAATTTTGGCATCTTTTCTTGCACTTCTCGATTTACCGCCAGTAAACCTTCGGTTTTCATCCTTGAATTGCAAGAAAATCTGCTTGAAACTGCACCGGTCTCATTTTAGAAACGCACTATAGTTCTGCGAAATCCAACGGCACATATCAACATGGATGTGGATGTGGACGAAATGGTGCAAGATAAAAGAGGTTCTTCACGGAATCTTGTTGTTTGCCCCCAAGATTCCGCGAAGAACCAAGTGATGTGAGAATTACTCCGTAATGTAGGTGTACCGCATGTTGTAGCTCTTTGCGTACTGCTCAGCGGCGGAGTCCGGCAGGACTTCCAGGACAAGGTTCGGGCAGTTATCGAAAGACGGGTAGCCAAAACTCGTTAGCTTGCGAAGATTGCCCAACAATGCAAGCGACTCGCATCCGGAGAAGGCAGATTGATCGACGCTTTCCAAACTGCCCAGATTCGGAATTGAGGCCAGTTTTGTGCAGCCAGAAAACCCGTATTGTCTGATAGCGGTTACATTGCTCAGGTCGCCGACGCTTACCAAAGAGGTGCAGCCATCAAACGCACGATAAGGAATCTCTTTCAGGCTGCTTAAATCACCGACGGTTTCCAGCGCAGTACAGCTGACGAAACACTTCTGCTCCATTGACTCCAATTTGGGCATATCGCTGATTGATTTCAGCGAGATACAGCCTGTATAATGGCTGCCGTACCCAAATACGCCCTCGCCAAGGCTCACCAGATTATCTAAGTCTTCAAGACGTTCCAAACTGGAGCAGCCAGCAAAAGCAAAATGTTCGATGGCTGTAACACTGCTTAAATCGCCCAGGCTGACAAGCAATGTGCAGTTAAAAAATGCATTATCCCCAATGGCGGTTAATTTGTCAGACCAGTCAACGCTAATCAACGATACGCAGCCTGCGAAAACCCCGGATTCCAAGCGCGTCAAGCTGTACAAATCATCAACATGCTCCAATGCACTGCAGCCGTTGAAAGCAGAGCGCGCGATAGTTTCCAAGTTGCGCAGGGAACCGATGCTCTTCAGTGCAGTACAGCCCATAAATGCATTCTGACCGATGCTGGTGATCTTGTCGAGTTCATCAACATGTTCCAAGGCGCTGCAATTCACAAAACCGTTAGAATCAATGGATTCGACATTACTCATGTTGCCGACACGCACAAGCGAAGAGCAGCCTTCAAATGCGTAAGAACCAATCGAAGTTACGCTGCTCAGGTTGCCTACGCTCTCTAATGCGGTGCAGAAGCCAAAGGTGGAATATCCGATGGATGTGACTTTGCTTAAATCGCCAATGGTTTTCAGCGCTTTGCAGCTATTGAAGGCACAAGTGCCGAGTGTTGTGACATTGGTCAGATTCCCGACGCTGGTTAAAGCGGTGCAGCCAGCGAATGCACTGCTGCCGATGCTATTCAGCCGGGGCAGTTCAGGAAGGCTGGTCAATGCTTCGCAATTAGAAAACGCATATTCGCCGATGGTGCGGACGTTGGACATACCCCCGATGCTCGCCAGCTTGCTGCAGCCATAGAATGCATCTTTCCCAATGCTGGTAGCGCTGCTTAAATCGCCGACCGAAAGAAGCTCCTTCAGACAGTAGAACAGCTTGTCAGGAACAGCCTTCAAGCTGCTTAAATCGCCAACTGTGGTTAGCGCAGTGCAGCCATCAAACACTTTCTCGCTGATGCTTGTTACACTGCTTAAATCACCAACGGTTTTCAGTGATTTGCAATTGCGGAATGTCTCTCGATTCAAGACGGTCAGCTTTTCCAAGCCGCTAATGCTGGTCAGCGATTCACAGCCGTAGAAGGCACCATACGCGATGCGCGTAACATTGCCGAGTTCCCCGATGCTTTGCAGGGAAGTACACTGCTTGAACGCATTTGCGCCGATGAAAGTAACGCTGCTGAGACTGCCGACGGTTTTCAGCGAAGTGCACTGATAGAAGGCGTTTTCGCCGATGGAAGTAACGCTGCTGAGATCTCCGATGCTTTCCAGTGACGCACAGGCATAGTCTTTTGACATGCCTTCGTCCGGAATCCAACGGCTGGAAACCCCAAAGGCAGAGTCGCCGATGCTTTCCAAATGGGGCATATCACCAACCCGAACCAAGGAGGTGCAGCCTACAAAAGCACTATCGCCAATACTTGTTACATTGCTCAAATGCTCCATGGATGTGAGCGATTCGCAATCTCTGAAAGCGTAAGCACCAATGGTGGTCACATTATCGGTGTTATCAAGTGTTTCCAACGCATAGCATCTGGAGAATGCGTATGCGCCAATGCTCGTCACATTCTCCAAACCTTCTACGCTTTGCAGATTGGTACAGCTGGCAAATGCGCTATCCGGAATGGCAGAAATGTTCGTTAGACCGCTAATGGTGGTCATGGCGCAGGACTCGAAAGCACCGCTGCCGATGCTTGTTACGTTGCTTAAGCCCTCGATGCTTGCAAGAGAATTGCAACTGAAAAATGCTTCCGCCCCAATGTGGACGTCATTTCCTCCGATTTCAAGCGTATTCAACTGACAATAGTAGAAAGCCCATCTTCCAATCTTTTTAATATTGTCTAAGCTGCTGATTTCTTTGAGTGAAGTGCAATACCCAAAAGCCCAATCCCCAATTGTTGTGACATGCTGCAAACTTCCGATTTCTGCTAAAGACGCGCAGCTGAAAAAGGCTGAATCACCGATTTGTTCGACATTAGAAATGTCGCCAATACGCTTCAGTGAATCGCAGTAATAATGCTGCTCCGGTTCATCGTCCCAACTGATGGCGTATGAAAAAGCAGACGCGCCGATACTTTTCAGATGGGGCATATCACCGAGCTGCGTCAGTGATTTGCAGCCTGCAAAAGCAGATTCGCCAATGCTCGTCAAAGAAGTCAAATCTCCAACATCTTGCAGTGATGTGCAGTTGTAGAACGTGAAGTCACTGAGATTCGTTACATTCTCCAGCCCATCCACCTTCACCAGCGCCGTGCATCCATCGAATGCGTGCGCGCCAATCTCTGTCACGCTGCTGGGAATCGTAATCTCTTTCAGGCTCGTGCAGCCCGAGAAGGCGTAATCCCCGATGGCAGTTACAGAATCAGGAATTTTCACGCTGACAAGGTTCGTGCTGTTCGCAAACGCATATTCATCAATGCGTTTTACGTTTGCGGAAATTTCGTAAGTCGCGACATTTCCGCCGCTTGGAGCGTCCGCGCTGTCCGCCAGTGCGGGTATGGTCAGACAGCTTCCAACCAGCAGACTGGTCAGGGTAATCGTCAAAAGTTTCTTGGATTTCATGCGTATCAACCCCTTTCTCGATTTCCAGCATACAGCAATTTCAAGAAAAAGTCAATAGCAGAATCAAGAAAATTAAGGAAAAATACAGAAGCTAAATCGAATGCTATGCCATCCACCGTCAAATCAATAAGGTGCTAATACTATATTCAGAAAAAATTGTCAAGAAACGATTACCAATTATATTGACGAGTTGGAAGAAACTGCGTATAATAAATATGGAAAACTGGCAGTTTGCAACAGGGAAAAAGCGGATGGAGGAGATTGCACATGAAACGTTGGAAGGTCACATTCGGGCTGTTCTTGCTTCTTTTTGCGCTGGCAACGACAGTTGCTTGCGCGGAGACAAAGGAAGCGAAAATGGATTGGAACGATCGGACTGTCATTTTTGCCCAGCCGGGGGAAACAATCCACTTTACTTATGATGTTCCAGAAGATTTCGTTGTGACAAAAGAGGAATGGCTGTGGTATTTCGCTTATACGGATGGTCACGGCTCTTTTGGCAGTGGTTCTAATGATGATGAATATGGTGCAACTCACTTTGAAAGCTACACTTATGAGCCAACAGGAATCCACGTCGAATGGGATGGTAAAGGCAGCATTTCACTTTCTGCAAATGAAATGGTGCGTATTCAATTACGATTAAATGGATATGATTATCTGTTTGCATATGTACTTGTTGCAGACCCGGCAGAGTACTATACCTATGAGATTCAGAATGGGGAAGCGACGATTACAGGATATAATAAAGACCTTCTGCGCCGCAAAGTGCTGATTCCAGAAGAAATTGAAGGGTGTCCGGTTACGACGATCGGCGACCGCGCGTTTTATGACATGCCGTCGGGTATCGGCGAGAAATTCTACATTCCAGACAATGTAACCACCTTTGGCAAGGAAGCCTTTGCAGTCAGCGCCTATCTTGATGCGGTTCGGATGCCGCAGAAGCTGACGAAAATGGGCGAGGGCGTATTTGCGGCATGTTTGCAACTGCACTTCTTGGAAATTCCTGATTCGTTGACGGAAATCCCAGACGACGCCTTTGTGAACTGCTGGGGCTACGGATCTGCAAGAGATTACAGTGTTGAGCAGTGCATCGGCAAAAACGTGACCAAAATCGGTAAAAGCGCGTTCGCTGGATGCTGGAATATGGGGAGAGTGGGGAGAGCTTGGGGAGATGGTCGTCTGCCTGAAAAGCTCGAATCCATTGGGGAAGGCGCATTTCAGTATTGTTATAAAATTAAATCATTGGAAATTCCGGCTGGTGTGACGGTCATTGCTGACCGCACATTTCAGGGCTGCGAAAGACTGGAATCAATTCAGTTTGATGGCGATATTACGATGATTGGTGCGGAAGCCTTTGACGGCTGTGTTGCGCTGACTTCGATGCCGCTGTCGAAGTCGCTGAACCTGATTGGCGCGGATGCATTCCGTGACTGCACGGCGCTGACGGCTTTCCAGCTGGCAGAGGGAAACACGCATTTTCAGGTGCAGCAAGGTGCACTGATGACGGCAGATGCCACGCGGCTGCTGACTTATGCTGCCAGCGCACCGCAGCAAAGCTTTGTCATGCCGGAAACGCTGACACAGATTGATGATGGCGCACTCAAAAACCTGCGCTATCTGGAAACGCTGACTTTCTCGCCGACTTTCTGCGATTATCAGGCAGGCATGTTTGAAAATGCAACGGGCTTGAAGACGGTGAATTTCGGTGAAGGTACGCTGACGGCGATTCCTGACCGATTCTTCAAGGGCTGCACGTCGCTTGTTTCGCCCAATGCGTTCACGGGCGTGACGTCTGTTGGCGAATCGGCATTTGAAGGCTGCACGGCGGTGCAATCGCTGTCGTTTGATGATTCGCTGTCGAACATCGGCACAAAGGCGTTCCAGAACTGCACGGCACTGGAAAGCGTGCATATTCCGGACAGCGTAACGAGCCTGAGTGCAGCGGCGTTCCGGAATGACGTTTCCTTGACGGAATTCCAGATGCCGGAGCGCCTCTATACCGTCTCTGCGTCGGCGTTCAGCGGCTGCACGTCGCTGAAAACGGTGACATGGAGCAAGTATCTGCAAACCATAGAAGCAAATGCGTTTGAAAATACGGCCCTGACGGAAATCATCTTCCCGGAGAGCCTGACCAGAATCGGCGCGTATGCGTTTGCGGGCATTGGCACGCTGGAAAACATCGTTTTGCCGGAAAATCTGAATACGATTGGCTCAGCTGCTTTCTCTGATACGGGGATTCAGACGCTGAAGCTGCCCAAGAGCGTCACGACGCTGGGCAACGGCGCATGGATGAACTGTGCCGCCCTGCGGGAAGTTCAGTGGGACGCCGCGTTGACGAAAATCCCGGCGAGCACGTTTGAGCACTGCACTGCGCTGACCCAAATCGAACTGACGGACGGCATTGTGGAAATTGGCGCAAGGGCATTCAGCGGCAATGAAAGCCTAACCAATGTGACTTTGCCGCGCACGGTGCGGCGCATTGAAAGTGCCGCTTTTGAGGGATGCAGGGCGCTGACGGACATCCTGCTCTGGCCGGACGTGGAGGAAATCGCGGCGGATGCTTTTGCGAACTGCGAGAATCTGACCATCCGCGGCTGGAAGGGGTCTGCCGCTGAAAAAGCAGCCACGTCACAGGGCGTGAATTTTGCCGCGGCGGATCAGGAGATTTCCTACACGCTCAATGCCGCGCAGGATGGCTATCTTGTCAGCGGCTGCGATGAAAACGCAGTGCTGCTGGTGCTTCCGGCTGTGCATAACGGGCTGCCCGTGGTCGGTACTGCGGAAAACGCCTTTGCAAACTGCAAGTACCTGCAAGAAGTGCGCGTGGAAGCGGAAAGTGTGTATTTGCAGGTTTGTGACGGCATCCTGATGGACGCGACAGGTAAAACGCTGCTGCTCTATCCGGCACGGCGCGCAGGAGCGGATTTGGTGATTGACGAAAACGTGACTGCCATTGCAGACTATGCGTTTGCCTATTGCCAAAATCTGCGCAGCATCACCATTGGCACACAGGTGGAGACAATCGGCGACCATGCATTTGAAGCAGTGAATGATGCCCTGTGCCTTGTGGTGCAGGATGGCAGCGCGGCGCAGCTGTGGGCGAGCGCACACGGGGTGCGTTATGCCAGTGAAAGCACATCGTTCACCTATCGCCTTGAAGGGGACAAAGCGTATATTACGGGCTATACGGGCACGCTGCCGGAGACGGTTGTTCCGGCAGTGATTGACGGATACCCTGTCTATGCGATTGAAAACCTCCGCAGCCCGATTCTGACGCACGTTGTTGTCAGCGAAGGGATTGAAGTGATTGGGGACTCGGCATTTAAAGCGTATTTTGATTATGAGAAAGGCTACATTCGCACGCTTGTGAGCGTAAGTCTGCCGCAGAGCTTGAAAATCATTTCGGATGACGGTTTCTGGGGACAGGAAAACTTGCAGGAGATTACACTTGGAAGTGTGGTGGAAATTGGGCAATCGGCCTTTGGCAGCTGCACCATGCTGAAGCAAATTACACTGCCGGATACGCTGACAACGATTGGCTGGAGAACGTTTGAATCTTCTGGCTTGACGTCGCTGACGATACCGGTCAATGTAACCAGCCTTGGAGACTCTTTCATCACAGATTGTTCAGCGCTGACATCGCTGTATGTAGCCGAAGGAAACCCAAACTATGAGATAGTGGACGGTCTGCTTTACGACATTCCTGCGCAAACACTGCGCTATGCCCTGCCGGATGTGTCGGGGGATGTAGTGATTCGCGACGGCACGGTGCGCATTGCCGACGATGTGTTTAAGAATCATGCGATAACGTCTGTTCAACTGCCGGATTCTTTGCAGAAAATTGGGAACTACGCATTTGAGTTCTGTAATGAATTAAAGGAGGTAAACTTCCCCGAAGGCTTGATAACAATAGATGGTGCGGCATTTGCCTATTGTACACAACTGGAAAATGTGGTACTGCCGGAAGGCTTGAAGTACTTGGGCGACAGCGCATTCCGCTCCTGCGATAGCTTAACAGAAATAACCGTGCCTGAAGGCATCACATTTATGTCGGGAACATTTGCAACCTGCTACTCTTTACGCACCGTGAATTTGCCGAGTGGTTTAACCCACATGATGAACGGCGTTGTGGAAGGATGTCGTTCACTGGAAACTCTACACTTGCCTGCTAAGCTGGAGAGTATCCATGGCAGTTGGCCGAGCAGTTTGAAGACGATAACGACTGCGTTTGGCTCTGTGCGTTATGTGTCCGAAGATGGCATCTTATATGATACACAGGAAAACAGCATCGTATTTGTGAATGCGTCGATTACAGGGCATGTAACTGTTCGCGACGGCATCACAAAGATTGGTGAGGGGGCGTTCAGTGGTAGAACAGGATTGACAGGTATTACGCTTCCGGAAAGTTGCACTGTCATTGATTCTTATGCTTTTGAAAACTGCACAGCACTAACGGATATCAACTTCCCGGAAAAATTAGAGTTGATTGGACGAAATGCATTCTACAATTCCGGCATTACATCGCTGAAACTTTCGCAGCCGGGTCTTCACGTTGGGAGTTTTGCATTTACTGATTGCCATCAGCTGAAGTCTGTGGAAATCACATCGACGGACTTTGACTTGATGGAGTGGGCATTTGCAAGATGCGAAAATTTGGAGACAGTAATTCTGCCGCCGCAGGTTTTCCGCATGGAAGGCGGATGCTTCACGGAATGCACGTCCCTGACTACGGTCGTTTTGCCGAAGAACATTACGGACGTGCATGGTTTTAAGGGCTGCACGTCCCTGAAAACTATTGAAATTCCGGACAGCGTGACGAGCATCGGCTATGAAGCATTTGCAAACTGCAAGTCGCTGGAAAGCATTCATCTGCCGGATGGGGTAACGAACATAGGAGACCTTGCGTTTGTACGCTGCTTTGCCTTGAAGGATGTTAACTTCCCGGCTGCGTTGACCACGATCGGAAAAGAAGCATTCCGAAGTGTTCCGATTGCTGAAGTTGTTATCCCAGCGAATGTGACCGAAATCGCGGACATGGCATTCTATTATAATGAAGAACTCCGTTCGCTGACGCTCCCCAATGGCTTGAAGAAGATTGGGGAGAGTGCCTTCTGGAACGCGAGCAAGCTCCAAACTGTGGAATTGCCTGAAAGCCTAACGGAAATTGGAGAAACAGCATTCCGTCAAAGCGGTTTGACCTCGATTACCATTCCCGGAGATGTAAAGCGTATTGCTACCGGGGCATTCGCTGCTTGTGAAAATCTGGAAAAGGTATCAGTTGCCCCCGGCGTTGAAACGATTGGTGCTGACGCGTTCTTGGAATGCCCGAAGCTGACGGAAGCAACGCTCGCCAGCACTGTTACGACCATCGAAAGCAGTGCGTTCTGCGGCTGCAAGGCGCTTCAAACCATTAACGGCGGTGCGCTCATTCAGTCCATTGGCGAACATGCCTTCACGAGCTGCGAAAACATTGAGGAAATCAATATTTCGCCGAATTTGACGGAAATTTCAGACTATGCATTTGATGGCTGCAAGAAACTGAAGCGCGTTTCGCCGTCGGCAGCGCAGAAGGGCGTTTCTCTGCCGCATGTGAAGTACATCGGCGAGCGGGCATTCAACGTCTGCAAAGCAATTCCGTCCTTCTCTCTGGGCGATTCGCTGGAAACGGTCGGGGATTATGCGTTTGCTTCCACGTCCGTTACGTCCATGTATTTCCCGGATACCGTGAAGCAAATCGGCATCAACCCGATGTGGTTGAATTATGCCATTCTGTCCGTGCATTTGCCGAAATCACTGACGGAAATCCCGCAGGGGATGTTTGCGCAGGCCGCGCGGATACAGACGCTTACCATCCCGCAGGGTGTGCGCAGCATTGGCACACAGGCATTCCACGGCAATGTTGCTTTGGCAGCGCTGAAGCTGCCGGATGGCTTGGAGCGCATCGGCGCAAATGCATTTGGAAACGCGATGCTGCTGCTGGAAATTCCGGCATCGGTTACGGACATTGCGGATGATGCGTTCAGCGAAGCGGTTGTGGAATTCTACACGCCGTCGGGCAGTGCGGCGCATCAGTACGCGCTGGCGCATCAGATTCCCGTGCATTTGGATGAGTCGATTCCGGCAGAATACCTCGGCACGGCTGACCAGCTGGCAGCAAAAATTGTCGCGCAGGTGATTACGGATGACATGACCGACTATCAGAAAGCAGAAGCGCTGGTAGATTGGATGCTCAGCGAAACAATGCTGTCAGACATGCTGCCGGACACATATAGCGGCAAAATGGTGCTTGTCCAGCGTAAAGGTACGCGCTGGGGCTGGGCATTTGCATACAAAGCACTGCTGAACGCGGCAAATGTTACCAATGGTATCTACTTCAACGCGAAGGGCATCGTTGAGGGCGCGGGAATTGGGAATCAAACCTCAGTCTTTGTTTCGTATTTTGACGGCGATGCCGTGAATATGATTCAGATTGATGGGCAATGGTATTTCACGCATCCTGCCTTTGTGGAGCATTTCGGAAAGGCGAGATACTTCATGCTCAATCGAGAAACGTATCGCTTGTCGTTCGGGGATGATCCGAAAGTGAAAGACTGCGACAACTACGACCAGACATTCCTCTATCAGGCGTACTCCAAGAATGTTGAGGCGGAGGTTGTGGCGCAGGCATCTGCGTCCTTTACAGAGGGCAAGAAGTTGGTGTATGCGGAAGTTCAGCCGATTGAGGAACTGATGGATGCGAGTTATGCGTATGTGCTGGATTTCGCGGGGCGGCACATGGATACGCTGGACTGGCAGAACGCGCAGGGCAAATTTGAGCCGACCATTATCGGCACAAACAACGGCTACTGGCTCAGTGACGACCTGACGGGCGAGTATGCGCAAGTGACGGTGAATACGCAGACGCTCTATCCGTATGGCGCGGAAGTGCGGCTGGATGATCCGGAATACACGGCAGTGCTGTGCGACTGGAATGTGGATGGCACGCTGACGCTGACGGAAGGCACCGAAGAAGCAAACGTGGCGCTGTTCACCATAGAAAGGGGAGAAGATATAGAAAAGAAACAAACCATTACTGGCAAAAAGGTCTATCATGCGACCTTCACCCCGACCCTGAGCCAGTACATTAACACGCTGGCACCGACGGAATTTGACTTGGTGCTGGAATGTCAGCTGCCGCCCATTCGTGATGCTGCACAGCTGGTGGACAACAAGCTGACGCTGACGCTTTCGGATTCACATATTTTCCCGGAAAATGCGCAGCTGGATTTGATTTTCTGGCCGGAAGGCGGCATATCGAGTGCTCCTATAACGCACTTCTATGTGGAGGATCGTGCAGAACTTTACCCGGACGGCAAGCGCGAAATTACGCTTGACCTCTCGGCGCTTCGCTGCGACCTGGGATACACGCTCTACATTGCGCAGACAGCGGACAACTATGTGGAATCGGAATACAGTTCCGTTACGAGCCGCATCGACATACCGCATACGCCGTACATTGAGACGGTACGGCCTGCAACATCGACGGAAGACGGGCGGATAAGCGACACGGTCTGCAAGATTTGCGGCACATGGCTGGACAATGGGTATGCGATTGCGTCGGATCACATTCTGCAGCTGCCTGCGAGTTTGAAGGCAATCGAGGAAGAAGCCTTTGTCGGCATGTGGCAGGTGCAGCAGGTGAATATTCCGGAGGGCGTTACTGCGATTGGAAAGCGCGCCTTTGCAGACTGTACGCTACTGCGGCTGGTCATTATCCCGAACAGTGTGCAAACGCTGGCGGATGATGCCTTCAGCGGCTGCCATCCGGTGATTCTCTGCGACGCGGAAAATCAGCAGGTGATTGACTGGGCAAATGCACAGGGATTGATGGTCGTTTTCAAGGAAAGTAAATAATACTATTTCCAGATTCACCTGCGCCATCTGCTTGCGCCTTTTCCCTTCTGGCGTCCGCTCATTCCACTTAGCGTAGCGCTGCTACGCTGCGTTTCATTCACGTTAGCCAGAATGAAAAATTCGCGGCGCATCTTGGCGCATTCTTATCTGGAAATAGTATAACACATCCCTTTGGCTGCTTCGGTGACACAACTTCTCCGAAGCAGCCCCTTTTCTTTTCAAAAAAATCTCGAAACAGGATTGACAAAATGGGATTGATACACTATAATAGAGACAAGGTTGAGCGTTAAACCTAACGAAAATACGCCACGAACTCGTGAAGGAGGTTTTCCCATGAGAGGGTCGAAAAAATTGGTTTCCATGCTGCTGGTGCTGTGCCTGATGCTAGGCGCGCTGCCGCTGGCGATGGCGGAAGAGGTCGTTGATGCGGACTTGACCTGCACGATTACGCTGGGCAACTGGCCCGCGGATACGGCGGCGGAGGCGGAAAAGGCGCTCTTTGAGAGCTACCGCGAGACGATGAAGAAGCAGTACCCGAACGTGACGCTGGTGCCGGATTACTACTCCTACACCCTGAGCAGCTACGTTCCGATGGCGAAGGGCGGCACGGCGCCGAGCATCTTCCAGCCGCCGTTTACCGACCCGCAGCTGCTGATCAGCCAGCATCTTGTCGGCGACGTGACCGATGCGCTGGAGCGCGCGGGCGTGCTGGATGAGTTCAGCCCGTCGTACCTCGAAATGCTGTCCGACGAGAACGGCCGCATCTACGGTCTGCCGCGCGACGGCTATGTGCTGGGTATGCACATCAATGTCGCCCTGTTCCGCGAGGCGGGGCTGGTGGACGAGGAAGGTCTGCCGATTTACCCCAAGACCTTGCAGGAAGTGGCGGAATACGGTCAGATTATCCGCGAAAAGACGGGCAAGGCGGGGCTGGTGTTCCCGGCGAGCGAGACGTATGGCGGCTGGCTGTTCACCAATATCGCGTGGAATTTCGGCTGCGTGGGCGAAAACGCGCTGGAATATCAGGATGAAGACGGCCGCTGGGTGTGCAACTTCACATCCGACGAGTGCGTGGCGGCGATGGAGTACATCCGCGACCTGCGCTGGAAGTACAACATCCTCAATGCCGACGCGACCACGACCGACTGGGCGGGCGCGCATTCTCTGCTGGGCACGGGCGAAGCGGCGATGAACTTCGCGGCGGATGACTCGGTTGACCAGCCGACGTCCAACAAGGGTCTGCCGGTGGAGGACTTCGCGCTGATTCCGTTCCCGGCGGGCGACGCGGGACGCTATGCGCTGGCGGGCGGTACCTGCTACATGTTCGCGCCGAACATTACCGATGATCAGGCGACGGCGCTGATGGCATACCTGACCGTGCTGGGCAAGATGCCCTACCTGAATGACCAGATTATCGAGGGGATGCGCGCGGACTATGCTGCCAAGCGCGACCGCGGCGCCCCGGTTCTGCCCGCCATCAGCGCGTGGAACGATGCGGACTACAACGCGGCGAAGCAGGCGATTATTGACGAATACTGCAATGTCGATATGCGCTTGTATAACGACTTCTTCGATTCCATCACGCAGGGCACGATTACGCTGCGCTCGGAAGAACCCGTCTTTGCGCAGCAGCTGTATCGCGAGCTGACCGCTGTAATTCAGCGCGTCATCACCCGCGAGGGCGCGGATGTGCGCAAGGCGCTGCAGAAGGCGCAGGATTCCTTCCAGGAGTATCTGGATGATGAAATCAATGATTATTAATTTCTGATTCTGCATGGCATTGCATTGTTTGTTGCAGAGGGTTTCGCCTCTGCGGAGGCGACCAAAGGGCTTTCCGATCGCCCTTTGGAAACC
>ERZ772861.384-NODE-384-length-51137-cov-6.930484_pt1 | contig 51137 bp, 47 predicted proteins | sample MGYA00512135_ERZ772861 | MGnify/ENA primary metagenome ERZ772861 (study PRJEB29015, sample SAMEA2737700) | human gut metagenome | biome: human gut; feature: human-associated habitat; material: faeces | place: China | collected 2012 ...
ATATGGTATTCAAACAATTTATACGGATTATCCATCTTCGATGATGACGGTTTCTCGTTTTTTGCTCAAAAATCAAAGGAATCATATGATTCATAATGTAGGACATATTGAAAAAAATAAAACAAATGGATAACTTAAAGATTGCAGATCTAGAAAAGATTAGTAAAGAATGTCAAGAATATGCGAAAGACAATTTTTTATTAAGTTCATTTAAAAAAAGCATGAAACAAATATTACCTGAATATATAAATCAAAGTCGTTCCGTCTACAATAAAAGCAATAAATTGTGAGTAATTTGATTTTAAACCGTAATAGTTATATTGGGATTGTATTATTGGGTTGTATTGCAGGTATACATACAGAAATAATAGTCCTTATAGCTGTTTTTTTATGGATAATTATTAATTATCAGAAATGCTATAAATTAAGTCGTAGATGGATTTCCTTTTTTCTTTTTCTTTTCCTGCATGGTATTATTTTGTTAAGTTTATTAGGTTATTCATATGAAAAATTTTTACAGCAATTTGTTTTGCTAAGTTTGACTTATTTATTATATTATCAAATTTTTAGATTTTGTAAGTTATCTGCTGATAAATGGTTTCAAGTTTACCTAAAAGTAGTGTATTTTATATCGGTTGTTGGCCTTTTTACATTTGTTGTGAAATGTATTACCGGAATGGATATTTTTCCGTATACATTTGATGGAGTAAAGACTCAATCGACATATAGATTACATGCATTTCTTGCTGAGGCAGGCTCTTTTGTCGTATTTACCATTCCTGCTGTTTCTTATATATTTTTATCCCCATATTATTTTATTGAAAATAAGAAAAAATCTCTATTAATATTGGTGGCATTTATTTTAACTCTGTCAACTAGTGCTGTTGTTGCACTTTTTACTATTTTTATAATAAAATTATATAAATCATATAAGTATTTTAGACTATTATTGTTGATTTGTATTGTAGGTGGAACTGCTTGGCTCTCTGTTAATTATTATCAATTAAAGCCTTCAGAAACAGTTGATACAAATTCTGGGTTTGGTGCTGTTCAATTAAAAATATATGAAACCTTAACTGTATTGGAAAATGCAACTCCATACGATTTTGAAAGTCTGAATTTAAGTTCTTATGCGACATTAACTAACTATTGGATTGCCTTTAATGCTCCATCTAGGCTGTTTGGAACAGGTTTAGGTACACATTCTCAAAATTATGAGTCTTTATATAAATCGTCCTTTGATAAGTATGGATTGAATAAAGATGATGGTTATTCTTTATTTGCTCGTTTATTTTCAGAATTTGGTTTGATAGGAATATGTGTGTATGTTCTTTTTCTTATAAAATGTTATAATAAATATAATCTTATAAGTATATGTTTATTGGTTTTCTTTGTCTCCTATTTGATTAAAGGTGGGCATTATACACTATATGGAACTGCATTATTCCATTTTTTATATTACATGGTTTATAAATCTTCAAAAAATAAAAAAAATGAATCCTATGATTTTGGTAATCACCCCGACTTTAGGTGACCGAATTTCTTTGCAAAGAACAATTGAATCTGTACATATAATAGGAGGCAATGATGTTAAACATATTATAATTGCTCCGAAAAATAGAATTAAAGCTTTACAGGAAAAGTATCCTTATATAACATTTATTTCTGAACCAGAAGGGAAAAAGGGAATTTATGCTGCTCTAAATTATGGATTTAATAAGTATGGTCATGAATATGAGTATATGACATTTATTAATGATGATGATTATTGGCTCCCGAATTTCAGGAAATTAATAAATATGGTAAAAGAAGGGCATTTCGATTTTGTATATGGAAGAACAAAATATGTAGATTCCCAAAATAAATTTCTGGGAGAGCAAACATCTTCAGGGAATTTTTCTGATTTTATTCCATTATTACATTCCAATATAGTTTTATTAACTCAACAGGCTACAATATTACGTTCGGAATGGTATTTTAAATTAAAAGGTTTTGATGAGAGTTATAAATTAGTGGCAGATTCAAAGTTTTGGGCACAACTATCTTTGGAAAAGATAAAATTTAAATATCTGAAATGTTGCTGTGCTGCTTATACTATACAGAGTGGACAACTTTCTTCAGATCAGAAAACACAGCTAACAGAGAACAAACGATTATTAAATGAGTTTTCAGTAATTTCATTATCTAAAGTAAAAATAGCTAGGTATAAGTTTCGATTGAGCAATATAATAATTTATGCAAAAAGGATATTAACTGGTCAGAGAGGAATTTTATCACATTATGAGAAAGATATTTAATATTATTGTATGTATTATGCCTTGGATTATAAAACGGAGATTGTTGATCCTGTTTTATGGGTATGAAATTGATAAATCGGCTTATATAGGATTAAGTTATATATTTCCAAAATATTTAAAGATGGAGGCAGGCTCTGTGATTGGGCATTTTAATGTAGCTATTCATTTGGATAAAATAGTAATAGGAATTAATAGTAGTATTTCTCGGGGAAACTGGATTACAGGCTTTTCAACAAAAAATAAATCGCTACATTTTAGTCATGATAAATTGAGAAAATCAGAGTTAATTATTGGTAATGAAAGTGCGATAACTAAGAATCATCATATAGATTGTACTAATTGTATACATATTGGTAACTTTACAACTATTGCCGGTTATCGGTCACAATTACTTACGCATAGTGTAGACATACATTTAGCACGACAGGATAGTCATCCTATAATTATTGGTAATTATTGTTTTATATCTACAGCATGTGTAGTTTTAGGTGGCTCTTCGTTACCAAATCATTCTGTATTGGCTGCTGGTGCTGTGTTAAATAAAGATTATTATGATGAGTGGTATATCTATGGAGGTGTTCCTGCTAAACCAATTAAAATGCTATCCAAAGTTGATTTATACTTTTCTAGAAGTAAAGGCTATATTATTTGAATGATATTAATGTTTATGTTTAGTCTTGATTGTTTCAACATGTTTTAATATCAACCTATAAATATTTATTAGATGAAAGTAATACACTATATCCCTTCCATAGATCGTAAATGGGGAGGGACGACATCTTATATACAATTGTTATCAAAAGAATTAGGAAAATTAGTTGAATTGCATATCGTATCTCATAATTCTTTAACTCCAGTAACTTTAGAGAATGTTTCAATTCATTATATTGAATCTTCTTTGTGGAAACTGAAATTAATAAAAAAACAGTGGATAGCATTATTAAATGAGATTCGTCCTGATATTGTTCATATAAATTGTTGCTGGATGCCTATTTGTGCTTTTACTCAAAAGTGGGCCCAACAGCAAGGGTATAAGGTGGTCATGACACCTCATGGTATGTTAGAGCCTTGGATTATACAGCGCCATTATTGGACAAGAAAATATCCTGCTTTGTTACTTTACCAAAAGAATGCTATTAAGTCAGTAGATTATTTACATGCTACGGCTGAAAGTGAAAAAAGGAATCTTTTATCTTTGGGGTACAATAATAAAATTCAAGTTATTAGTAATGGAATAAATGTAGATGGTATTCAGATGAAAACAACTTGGGAAAAGAATAAACAGATTCTTTTTCTTTCAAGAATCCACGTTAAAAAAGGTATAGAGTTTTTGTTGGAAGCTATAGCTTGTTTGAAAGATGAATTGGAAGGGTATGTCGTAAATATTGCAGGAGAAGGTGATAAAGCCTATTTGGAAATTTTGAAAAGTAAAGTTCGAAATCTAGGAATTGAGAAATTAGTTAATTTTTGCGGTGCTGTGTATGGTGAAGATAAATGGGATTTATATCGAAAATCTGATTTATTTATTCTTCCTACATATTCAGAAAATTTTGGTCTTGTTGTTGCTGAAGCTTTGGCATCGGGAACTCCTGTTATAACAACACAAGGTACTCCTTGGGAAGATCTTGTTACATATCATTGTGGATGGTGGACTAAGATTGGAGTTTCATATTTGGTGGAAGCTATTAGAGAATATTTACATATGAATGTTGATGAATTAAAAGATATGGGTTTGAGTGGCCGTCGGCTGATTGAGGAGAAATATTCGGCATCAGAAATGGCTCACAAAATGAAATGTATGTATGAAACTATTAAGTGATTATAAATTGCTATTGTAAAACATATATGAATCAAGTCTTGTTGTCGTTTTTTGATACAGGCACCTTTGATAAAGGTGCAGGTTTCATCAAACAGACATTGTGGTATTTTACAAATGCATTGTTTGTCCGTGCATCCTGGAATCCTTTTATGGGGATTAAAATAGCTTTATTGAAGGCTTTCGGAGCAAAGATTGGTAAAGGGTTAGTTATAAAAAATAACGTATGTATCAAATTCCCTTGGAAACTGACTTTGGGAGAAAATGTCTGGTTGGGGGAAGATTGTTGGATTGACAATTTAGATTATGTGACTATTGGAAACAATGTCTGTATATCCCAAGGCGCATTATTGTTGACTGGTAATCATGACTATACATTGCCTACCTTTGATTATCGGAATGCTCCTATCGTGGTAGAGGATGGGGCATGGATTGGGGCTAAATCTGTTGTTTGCCCTGGTGTAACAGTTAAATCTCATGCTATATTAACAGTTGGTTCTGTTGCAACCAAAAATATGGAAGCATATTGCATCTATCAAGGTAATCCGGCTTCGGTTATAAGAAAGCGGATTATTAAGTAATATATTCATGAAAAAGAGAATTTTTTTAGTTATCCTGCTAATTATTTTAGTGGGAGGAGAATTTGCGCTCCGTCATTTCATAGGACTGACCCAAGCACCACTTTATTTTGAAAGTGATAAATATGAGTATATGGCATGTCCCAATCAGGATGGATATCGGTTTGGGAATCATTATCATTATAATTCTTTCTCCCAGCGCAGTGAAGAACCTGATACAACGAAGAGGATCGTTTTGGGACTGGGGGATAGTGTTATTTTCGGTGGGGTACAGACGGATCAGGATAATTTGGCTACAACTCGATTTACCGAGGAAACAGGTATGCAAATGCTAAACATATCGGCCGGAAGTTGGGGACCGGATAACTGTGCGGCCTATTTGAAAGAAAAAGGATTGTTTCATGCCGAGGCCATGTTTCTGCTAGTGAGCAGCCACGATGCACATGATAATATGACTTTTGAACCTGTTGTCGGGATACATCCTTCTTATCCGAAAGAACATTATAAATTGGCTTATTGGGAATTGCTGGACCGGTATGTATTACCTCGGATATTTAAGAAAAAAAGAAAGAAACTGGATCCGGATCAGCAGGTGAATGCTGGTACGGGAGTTGATATAAAAAAGGACGGAAAGTTTTTTAATCCGGGATTTGAGCTGTTGAGAATGATGGCTGACAGTGCCGGAATTCCGTTGATTGTGTATTTGCATGCTGATGCAAAAGAGTTGCAAAATGGAAAATACAATGAGCAAGGTGAGGAAATAATGGCATGGGCAAAAAAAAATCAGGTTCCGCTGATCTGTGAATTGGAGTATAAGTTTACTCCGGATGAGTATAGAGATGGTATTCATTTAAACGAAAAAGGGCAAAGAAAGCTGGCGGAAATTATGATTAAGATTATTCCGCAATATCTAAAATAAATTTCTTTTGATGAAAGTTTCTATCATCACTTCCTGTTTTAATCGGGAAGAAACTATCGGGCAAGCCATTGAAAGCGTGCTGGCCCAGGATTATCCTGAGATAGAATATATCGTAGTGGACGGAGCCAGCAAGGACCGTTCCCTGCAAGTGATCAATCGGTACAAGGATCGGATCAGCCGGATTATCTCGGAGCCGGACAAGGGGATGTATGAGGGGATCAACAAGGGCATCCGTGCAGCAACCGGAGATGTCATAGGGTTGCTGCACAGTGATGATTTCCTGTATTCCCCGGATACCATCAGTAAGATGGTCCGGAAATTTGAGCAAAGCGGCGCGGATTTCGTGTACGGCAACGGGTTGTTTGTGGACTATCAGAATACAGACAAAGTGATCCGTAACTGGATGGGGGGCTCGTACAGTAAATGGAAGGTGAAGCACGGATGGCTTCCTCTGCATCCGACCTGCTATATCCGTAAGTCCTGCATAGACCGGCTGGGCCTGTATGACGAGAGCTACAAGATTGCAGCAGATTCGGATTTTCTGTTCCGCTATCTGTATGAAGCGGATCTGAAGGTGGAGTATCTGAATGAATACATCGTAAGGATGCGGATGGGAGGACTTTCTACCGACAGTGCCAAACGGAAACAGATGTGGCAAGAGGATGTGCGCATGTACCGGAGTCACGGGCTGCCGCCTACGTGGACGAAACTGCAGAAAATGGCATGGAAAGTGCCTCAGTTTATTACAGCTAAATTGAAATTTTAATTGATACCAATATGAGCGATTTGGATAGTTATACTATAGCCTTAGCCGGCACAAGCTATGTAAATCTGTCCATCGCTACACTTTTATTCCAGCATCTATGGGCCTTAAGAAAGCAGAAGAGAAGAAACGGTGTGATCGGGGTGTACTGTCTGAGTTGAAATCGAACAGCGACAATTTCTGCCGGGACAGTATTCAGGGGTGGTGAAACGTATCAAGGCGATAAGGTGACGAGGTGATTATCTATGAACTGACGCTGGAGAACGGCAGTACATTCTTCGGTTCGAAGGTCGTGAATGATATTGCGGCTTTCAAAACGCAGGTGCAGGCTATCATCGCCAACTGATATGATGCGTGCCTGGATGATGTTCAGAATTATAAAATTATTATAGTCTTACATTTGAGTTATTTAATATTATGCAACATTACGACTACCTCATAGTAGGTGCAGGGCTTTTCGGCTCTGTATTCGCCTACAAAGCTAAGCAGCAGGGTAAAAAATGTTTGGTAATTGACCGTCGCTTACACTTGGGCGGAAACATCTATTGCGAGAAAATAGAAGGAATCAATGTGCACAAATACGGGGCACACATCTTCCATACTTCAAATAAAATGGTGTGGGATTTTGTAAACTCTATTGTAGAGTTCAACCGATACACCAATTCGCCTGTAGCTAATTATAAGGGTAAGCTATATAACTTGCCTTTCAACATGAACACATTCTATCAGATGTGGGGGGTGACGACTCCTGCTGAAGCAACGGCTAAAATTGAGGAGCAAAAGGCGGAAGCTGTTGCACGCATGAAGGAGCAGGGAGTGACTGAACCTCGTAACCTGGAAGAACAGGCTCAGCTGCTTATCGGAAAGGATATTTACGAAGCACTGATTAAGGGTTATACCGAAAAGCAATGGGGGCGAAAATGTACGGAACTACCGGCTTTTATCATCAAACGTCTGCCTGTACGTCTGGTTTTCGACAATAATTATTTTAATGACAAGTATCAGGGAATTCCTGTCGGTGGATATAATGTATTGATTGAACGTCTGTTGGAAGGTGTGGAAACCCGGCTGGACTGTGATTTCTTTGCTAATCGTGAGGAGCTTTCTGCACTGGCTGATAAGATTGTGTTTACGGGGGCTATCGATGAATTTTATGGTTATCAGTTCGGTAAACTGGAATATCGTACCGTAAACTTTGAAACAGAGGTGCTGGATACACCGAACTATCAGGGAAATGCAGTCGTGAATTATACAGAGCGTGAAGTTCCATACACACGTGTCATCGAACATAAGCATTTCGAAATGTTTGGAGCTGATATCGAAGCTTGTCCGAAAACTGTTATCTCTAAAGAGTACAGTTCGGAATGGACGGAAGGCAGTGAACCGTATTATCCGGTGAATGATGAGAAAAACAATTCTTTATACCTGAAATATAAAGGGCTGGCTGACAAAGAAACTAATGTGATATTCGGTGGTCGTCTCGCCGAATATAAGTATTATGATATGCATCATATAGTAGAAAAAGCTTTAAATTATTTCCTATGAGCGATTTGAAAAACTATACTATCGCCGTAGCCGGTACAGGCTATGTAGGTCTGTCCATTGCTACACTTTTATCCCAGCATCACCAGGTGACGGCTGTGGACGTAATCCCCGAAAAGGTAGAGAAAATCAATAACCGCATCAGTCCGATCCAGGACGAGTACATCGAAAAATACCTGGCTGAAAAAGAGCTGAACCTGAAGGCTACACTGGACGGAGCGGCAGCCTATAAGAATGCAGATTTTGTGGTGATCGCTGCACCGACCAACTATGATCCGGTGAAGAATTACTTCGACACAAGTCATGTGGAAGAAGTTATCGATCTGGTGCTGGAGGTGAATCCGGATGCCGTGATGGTGATCAAGAGTACCATCCCGGTGGGTTACTGCCGCAGCTTGTATGTGAAGTATGCGAAGGTGTTCCGCGACACACCGGCCCTGCAGGGAAAGAAGTTCAACCTGCTGTTCTCGCCGGAATTCCTGCGGGAAAGCAAGGCGCTGTATGACAACCTGTATCCGAGCCGGATCATCGTGGGCTATCCCAAACAGATTGAAGGTCGGAACGAAGAGAACGAGGCGATCCGTGCCATTGCCGGAGAACATCTGGAGGAGAAGGCCAGAGAATTTGCAAAGCTGCTTCAGGAAGGAGCAATCAAGCAGGACGTGGATACGCTGTTCATGGGCCTGAAAGAAGCGGAAGCGGTGAAACTGTTTGCAAATACCTACCTGGCTTTGCGTGTCTCTTACTTTAACGAGCTGGACACGTATGCGGAAGTGAAGGGACTGGATACACAGGCCATCATTCAGGGTATCTGTCTGGATCCGCGTATCGGTACGCACTACAACAATCCTTCATTCGGTTACGGCGGTTACTGTCTGCCGAAGGATACGAAGCAGCTGCTGGCCAATTATCAGGATGTGCCGGAGAATCTGATTCAGGCAATCGTGGAAAGCAACCGTACGCGTAAGGATTTCATTGCGGATCAGGTGCTGAAGATGGCGGGCTATTATGATTATTACAACCGGGGTGACTTCGATCCGGCTTCGGAAAAGCAGTGTGTCATCGGAGTGTACCGCCTGACCATGAAGTCGAACAGCGATAATTTCCGTCAGAGTTCCATCCAGGGCGTGATGAAGCGTATCAAGGCGAAAGGGGCGCAGGTGATCATCTACGAACCGACGCTGGAAGACGGAAGTACCTTCTTCGGCTCGAAGGTGGTGAATGATCTGGAAGCATTCAAGCAGCAGAGTCAGGCCATCATTGCCAACCGCTATGACAACTGTCTGGACAGCGTGAAGGACAAGGTGTACACGCGGGATATTTTCCGCAGGGACTAAGCGGATTTTCTTTATAAAGTGTTGCAAATCTGATCTTTTCTTGTTATCTTTAGAACATGAATCTTAAAGATAAATGCTATGAAGTATTTCACCATGGAAGAGTGCATCCACTCAAAGGTTGCCCGGGAAAGAGGGATTGACAACACGCCTTCACCGGAAATAGAGGCGCATATCACGGAGAGTGTGGAGAGTTTGCTGGACTCGCTGCGGGAGGCATGGGAAGCCTGTTCGCGGAAGCAGGGATGGGGAACGCCCGCCATCCGGATTTCATCGGGGTACCGCTGTCGGGAACTGAACCGGGCGGTAGGGGGAAGCGTGACTTCTGCCCACCGGTATGGCTATGCGTTCGATCTGATTCCGCTGAACGGACGGATGAGGGAATTCAAGGCGTTCTGCCGGGAGTTTCTGAAGGGGCGGGCTTTTGATCAGCTGATTTCGGAAAACGAAAATGATCAGGGACTGCCGCAATGGATGCACGTGGGCTGCCGGCATCCGGACGGGAAGCAGCAGCGCGGACAGCTGCTGTCGCTGGTAAACGGGCGGTATCTGCCTATGACAATGTGAAACTTTATTCTGAATATACCATGAAAACCGGAAATCTTATTTGCCTGTTGCTTTCTCTGGCCATTGTAGGGCATGTGGTGTATGCCCTGTTGAGTGAGTCGGAACCGCCGAGACTGGTTTCGCAGGGAAAGTCGTATACCGTGAAGGAACTGAATAACGAGGGGTATAATCCGGAAATTTGTTTTTCTGGCGATTTTTCGCTTTCTTTGTAAAATCAAAAAGCCGAAAGGAGAAATTATGGACGGTATGGATTTGACGTGCGGGCATTTTGTGAACCCGTTTACGGATATTGGATTCAAGATTATATTCGGACAGCCTGCCAGCAAGGAATTGCTTATCACGCTCCTTAACGAGTTGCTTTCGGGGGAGCACCGTATCACGAATCTGATTTTCCTGGACAAGGAGAATCACTCCGACAGCATGGCAGATGCGGGTATTATCTACGATCTGTACTGCCTGACGGACACGGGAGAATATATCATCGTGGAGATGCAGAACCGCTTTCACAGCAGCTTTCTGGACAGGACGTTGTTTTACATGTGTCGCGCCATTGGCAGGCAGGTGGAGAACTTGCGTGAAAAAAGAAAGAAGGAACGTGAACTGAGAATGGACGGGCATGATGCGGAGGAAGATGATTTTCTGCTGAAAGAGCCGATGCAGGAAAACTACGGCACCAGATACAGGCTTTCTACCGTGTACGGAATCTTCCTGATGAACTTCCGGGAACCGGGACTGGAAGAAAAATTCCGTACGGATACCGTTATTGCCGACCGGGAAAACGGCAGGGTGGTTAATCCGCACTTCCGGCAGATCTTCCTTCAGTTTCCTTATTTCACCAGGGAACTCAAGGAGTGTGAAACTCTTTATGACAAACTGATTTATACACTGAAGAATATGCAACACTGGAACCGAATGCCTGACGCGTTGAAAGAACAGGTTTTCAGCCGTCTGGAAGAACTTGCTGCCGTGGCTAATCTCTCGATGGAGGACCGCATCGCTTATGATAAGGCGCTGGATCGATATCGTGTGAGCCGGATTGTGGAAGAAGATGCACGTGAAGCCGGATGGAAAAAGGGACTGGAGGAAGGCCGTGCGGAAGGCCGTGCGGAAGGCCGTGCGGAAATACAAATAGCTATTGCACGGAATCTCAAGGCGTTGGGTATGAACAATGAACAGATAGCAAAGACTACGGGACTGAGAGAAGAGGATATAGAAGGACTGTAGGATGATGATAAATGAAACCAAATAAGCGAGTTGTCGCTTTCTTATAAAAACTAATCAATGATTTTTGGAAAAAAGTGGGCGCTGCTGCCAGTTCTGGCAGTGGCCTTGCCTTCATTTGCCCAAGCGGAAGCATCGTTGGGCTACCGGGTGGAGGCGGATGTGAACGTGTCTGCCGGGGAGTATGCGCCGATGTGGATGACGTCCAACCGTTACGGGCTGGCGTCGGAACGGCCGAACAGCGGATGGCTCCGGGCGGGGGTGACTTATGACCAGCCGCTGAAACGGAACTGGAGAGTGGGAGCCGGACTGGATCTGGCGGGTACGCTGAACAACGGGGCGGTGCCGGACCGGGCCAGGTTCGTGGTGCAGCAGGCGTATGCGGATGTGTCGTGGAAGATGCTGACGCTGAGTATCGGAAGCAAGGAGCGGGGAAATTTCCCGCTGGACAAGGATGAACGGCTCAGCAGCGGCATGATGGTGGAGGGTATGAACGCGCGTCCCGTGCCGCAGGTGCGGGGGGAGATCCGGGAGTATCTGCCGCTGGGATTCACGGGCAACTGGCTGTCACTGAAGGGGCATATCGCTTACGGTATGTTTACGGACAATGGCTGGCAGGAGGAATTTGCGGCGCCGGGAAAGACGGTGCTGAAGAATGTGCTGTATCACTCGAAGTCGCTGATGTTGCGCCTGGGCAACCGGGAGAAGCTGCCGGTGGAGTTTGAATTCGGGCTGCTGACGGCGGCGCAGTTCGGCGGAACGGTGTACCGGAAGAATGAGGACGGCAGCCTGACGTTTGTGAAGGACAAGCCGAATGGTCTGAAGGATTTCATGAAGGTGCTGATCCCGAAGCAGGCCAGTACGCTGCAGAATGTACAGGGAAATCATTGCGGGAGCTGGAATTTTGCCTTGTCGTATTATCTGAAGGACTGGAAGTTCCGGGCGTATCTGGAGCATTATTTCGAGGATCACTCGCAGATGTTCTGGCAGTATGGCCGCTGGAAGGACGGGCATCTGGGACTGGAGGTGACTTTGCCGGAGAACCGCTGGGTGACGCGGGTGCTGTGGGAAGGACTGAATACCAAGGATCAGACGGGGCCGATCTTGTATGACGGCATCGCTGGTTCGTTTCAGGATGTGCAGATGAGCGGCGGCGACAATTATTATACGAACGGAGAGTATCTGGGCTGGCAGCATGCGGGTCTGGGACTGGGACATCCGTTCCTGCCGGGACCGGCATATAATACGGACGGCAGCAATATGTTCAAGAGTAACCGTGTCCGGGCGAATCACCTGGGAATGACGGGAGATCCGTCGGAGGAATGGAACTGGAGGGTGCTGGTGTCGTTTGCCCGTCACTGGGGAACTTATTCGGCACCGCTGGACAAGCCGCGCAAGCAGTTCGGATCGCTCTGGGAGGTGACATACCGTCCGAAGCGGCTGGCGGGATGGAGTTTCTCGGCGGCTCTGGGACTGGATCGCGGAAATTATCTGCCGGGAAATACGGCGGGAGGTACGTTCTGCATCCGCAAGACGGGGGAACTGCTGAAACGCTAGGACACCGGAAACGGTGACCGGTCTCCGACGGAGGAATGCCGGACGGGAGCCGGAAATGAATGTTGAAATGATTGAAAATAATAAAAGGGTTTATGAAAATAATACAATTAAGCGGAAAGACGAAGGCGACACTGGTGTATGCATTGCTGGTGCTGGGCCTGATACTGGCCTGTCTGCTGATGCCGGGATGTGCCAAGCAGCCGGTGGACAGCAGCGTGGAAGGGTTCTGGAAACTGGAACGCTTCACGACGAAGGAGGACGGAGCTGTGCATGAGCCGGAACGGATTTTCTACGGGATCACGCGCTACGTGGTGGAAATTGCGGAACGGCAGGGTACGCAGGGGTACGGGGATTTCATCGGTCGCTTCGGCTATACGGACGAGGGCCGGGAGGCGGTGATGAGTGAGTTTAAGGTGCGTGCCGGGACGAGTGACAGCAAGAAGGATGCCACGCTGGAGCAGCTGAAGCCTTTCGGTATCGGAGCGATGGAAACGACGTTCCGCATCGTGAAGGCGGACGGCAAGGCGCTGGTGCTGGAATCGGATTATGCTACGCTGGAGCTGAAGCGCTACTGACACGGGATATATTGCTTCTCAGATGCGTGAGATCAGAAGCGTAATGGGGAGCTGAAACGCATGAGTTCCCGGGGAAGAGGGAAAATGAAGTAACCAAAATTTTTTTTGTAAAAATCATATTGAAAAGCACTAGGTCATGAAAAGAGGAATGGCAGAGTCGTATAACCGGCTTGTAAATGTATTTGTCATTGCCTGTGATACCTGTATCGTAGGCGGACTGTTTCACAGATTTTATCATTGGGCACAGGATACGGCCTGGGAGAAGACACTCCAGGCATCGGAGTTCCAGATTGTGGCAACGCTGATGTTGTGTTACCTGCTGTGTGCGATGCATACGGGGGTAATTCTTTACCGACGGAAGGTGTTCGCGTATGAGGTGCTGACCCGTGTGGCCAAGAATGTGGTGTTCTTTGCAATCCTGGGCGGGGGAATCCTGCAACTGGGAGGATATATGGATGCCTGGTCGAAGCTGTTTCTGGCGTACCTGCTGGCGGTGCTGGTCTGTGTGTCGGTGTTCCGGCTGGGCCTGCGTATGCTGATCAAGGCGTACCGTACGAAGGGCGGTAACCTGCGGTTTGTGGTACTGGTGGGCAGTGCGGACAACAACCGGGAGCTGTATCAGGAACTGACGTCGCAAAGCTGGGCAGGATACCGTGTGCTGGGGTATTTCGATTTTGAACCGAACGGGAATTTCCCGCAGGAGTGTCCGTATCTGGGCAAGCCGCAGGAGGTGACGGATTATCTGAAAAAGCACGGGAATACGCATTTCCTGTTCTGCTGTCTGCCGTCGAAGGACCGGGAGGTGATCATGCCGATCATTGATTACTGCGAAAATAACCTGGTGCATTTCTACAGTGTGCCGAACGTGCATAACTACCTGCAGAACCGCATGTATTTCAACATGATGGGGAATGTGCCGTACCTGAGTCTGCGGCAGGATCCGCTGAGCCGTCTGGGGAACAAGATGCTGAAACGGACATTTGACATCGTGTTCTCGCTGTGTTTCCTGTGTACGCTGTTTATCCCGATCCTGATCATCGTGACCATCATCACGAAGATTACCATGCCGGGCCCGATCTTCTTCAAGCAGAAACGGAACGGACTGAACGACAAGGAGTTCTACTGTTACAAGTTCCGGAGCATGAAGGTGAATGCGGATGCGGACAAGGTGCAGGCTACGAAGGATGACCCGCGGAAGACGAAGTGGGGAAACATCATGCGCAAGACGAGCATCGACGAGCTGCCGCAGTTTATCAACGTGCTGAAGGGTGACATGAGCGTGGTGGGACCGCGTCCGCACATGCTGAAGCATACGGAGGAGTATTCGAAGCTGATCAACAAGTATATGGTGCGTCACTTTGTGAAGCCGGGTATCACGGGATGGAGCCAGGTGACGGGCTACCGCGGGGAGACGAAGGAACTGAAGGACATGGAGGGACGTATCCGCGGGGATATCTGGTACATCGAACACTGGAGTTTCGGCCTGGACCTGTATATTATCTACAAGACCGTGGCGAATGCCGTTCATGGTGAGAAAAATGCTTACTGATTCTTGCTGCTCTCAGCCGGAGGTCACAGCATGTTCCGTTTTATTTGATCTTTTCGTAAGTTCTCGCTATCTTTGCCTGCTGAAAATGAGTAAATGAAAATTAGACGAGCAAACTGAATAAGCATGAAAAGAGGTTTTTGGGAGGTATGTTGTGTGCTTGCCCTGACTGCCGGAAGTGTGCTGGCGGGCTGTGGCGAGAAAAAGGATATGTCGATGAAAATGAACGAGCCGCGCAATATCCGCGGAGTGGTGAGTTACAGACGTTCGTTCGGGGATCTGAACGACGTGCAGCTGAAGTCGGCCAAGGCAATTGGTATCCGGCCGATTGCTTCGCGGGAAGAAGCCCGGAATCTGGGAGACCGGCTGGACGAGATCGGTCCGTGTGAACTGTACGGAATGGATTCGCTGACGCACTCTATTCCGTATCTGGTGCCGAAGGCGAGTGAGCTGCTGGACACCATCGGGGCGAACTTCCTGGATTCACTGGCCTGCAAGGGGCTGAATCCGAACCGGGTGATCGTGACGTCGGTGACCCGTACGAAGGAGGATGTGAAGCGTCTGCGGAGAACCAACGGGAATGCGTCGATGAACTCGTGTCATTTCTACGGAACGACTTTCGATATCAGCTGGAAACGGTTTGAGAAGGTGGAGGATCCGGACGGACGGCCGATGCAGGACGTGAGTGCCGACACGCTGAAGCTGGTGTTGTCGGAGGTGCTGCGTGACTTGCGGAAAGCGGACCGCTGCTATGTGAAGTATGAACTGAAACAGGGTTGTTTCCACATAACGGCGCGTTGAGTATGTTCCGGTATTTCATCTATTTGTCGTTCGACGGAACGAATTACCACGGCTGGCAGATCCAGCCGAACGGAGCGAGTGTGCAGGAAACGCTGATGAAGGCGCTTTCTACCTTCCTGCGCCGGGAGATCGAAGTGGTGGGGGCCGGACGTACGGATGCCGGTGTGCATGCGCGGCTGATGGTGGCTCACTTTGACTTTGACACGGAACTGGACGGGGAGGTGGTGACGGACAAGCTGAACCGGCTGCTGCCGCCGGACATTGCGGTGTACGGGGTGCGGCGGGTGAAACCGGAGGCGCACGCGCGCTTTGACGCAACTTCGCGCACGTACAAATATTATATCCACACGCGGAAGGATCCGTTCCGCAGGGGGTATTCGTGGCGCATCTTCCAGCCGCTGGATTTCGAACGGATGAACGAGGCGGCACAGACGCTGTTTGACTATACGGACTTCACGAGCTTCAGCAAGTTGCATACGGACGTGAAGACGAACAACTGCCGGATCATGCTGGCCCGCTGGGAGCAGACGGGGGACGGGGAATGGGTGTTTACCATCCGGGCTGACCGTTTCCTGCGCAACATGGTGCGGGCTGTGGTAGGAACACTGGTGGAGGTGGGCCGCGGCAAGCTGACCGTGGACGGGTTCCGCCGGGTGATCGAGGAGAAGAACCGCTGCAGTGCCGGTACGTCGGTGCCGGGACATGCACTGTATCTCACGGATGTGAGTTATCCGGACGATCTGTTCCTCTAGCGTTTTTCGGTCAGGTATTTCCAATAACGCACCGGCATATCCTTGCGGTGCTTGACGGGGTTCAGGCGTTCCCTGATACATACCGTTTTGAAATAGCTCTTCCAGAGATCCTGGAAGAGTTTTTCTTTTTCATCGAGCTGGTCTTCGCGGAGGATGCCGTCGGTAAGGGGTTGCTGGGCAGGATCGCTGAAGGTGATCTCGCTGACATCAGTGCGGTCGTAATAGTAGCCGAAGCGCCGGCGGGCATCGTAGATGATCCAGGGCTGGTCGGCAAAGCGGTCGCGGAAATGGCGTACCGTAAGCGAGAGCACGTTGTAGAGGGGTTCCATGATGCCGAAGTAGGTGCCGTCGGCGGTTTTCTGGAAGCGCATGAACTGGAGAACGCGCATGCGTTCGCCGCTGACTTTGCGGCCGAGCTGCCAGACAGCCAGGACGTCGGGATCGGCGTAGTGGGTTTCGATGTTCCGGGGAGAGTCGAATACCTTGCGGAGGTAGCGCATCAGCAGCATGGGGGCTTCGGGCAGTTCGGAGAGCCAGCAGCCGGTGACGGAAGCAAGCCCGGCGGCGGAGAGTTTCTTGCGGAGGGCCTTCCAGACGCGTTCGGACTTTTCGGGATCGGTCACGACGGTATGTACCTCGTCGCAGAACAGGGGAAGGGGCTCGCCGGCGGTGAGCAGGGCTTCGGGAAAGGTCTTGCGGGCGTAGGCATCGAACAGGGCGGTGAGCAGTCCTTCGAAGGTATGGTCGTAGAGGAAGACGGTCATGGGCGGACGGGTTAGGGGTTAATCCTGGAAATCGAAACTCAGCTGACGGTCGTCGGTCTTGCGGGCCGGACGGGGAAGGAGCAGCTTGCGTACGCCTGCGGGTCCGAGATCGAGGATGGTCTTGTCGGGCAGTTCGTGGCAGGTGATGAAATAGCGGGCTTTCTTGATCACGGCTCCCATGCGCTTGAGGTCGTAGAGGCCGATGCGGGAGAAGCGGCGCGAAAGGACGATGAGACGTGCCGAGCGCACTCCGATGCCGGGGACGCGCAGCAGGGCTTCGTAGTCGGCCGTCAGGATGTTTACGGGAAAGAATTCCGGATGACGGAGGGCCCAGGCCAGTTTGGGATCGACTTCCAGATCGAGGTCGGGGGAGGCATCGTCCACGAGTTCATCCACCCGGAACTGATAGAAGCGCAGGAGCCAGTCGGCCTGATAGAGGCGGTTCTCGCGCACCAGGGGCGGCTGTTTCAGGGCAGGCAGCCGCTTGTCGTAGGTGTTGACGGAGATGTATCCGGAGTAGTAGACACGCTTCATGGTGGGGCGCTGGTAGAGGGCCGACGACACGTTGAGGATGTCGCGGTCGGTTTCGGAGGTGGCGCCCACGATCATCTGGGTGCTTTGTCCGGCGGGGGCAAAGCGGGGTGCATGGCGGTGTTTCTTCCGTTCCTCGGCACTTTCAAGGGCGCCCTGCTGGATGTACAGCATCGGCTTGTAGACGCTCTGGTGGTCTTTCTCGGGGGCCAGCAGCTTGAGATTCTTTTCCGTCGGGATTTCCAGATTGACACTGAGGCGGTCGGCATAGCGTCCGGCCTGGCGCACCAGTTCCTCGCTGGCTCCGGGAATGCTCTTGAGGTGGATATATCCGTTGAAGCGGTGTACCTCGCGCAGATCTTTGGCCACGCGTACCAGGCGTTCCATGGTGTAGTCGGGATTGCGTACCACGCCGGAGCTGAGGAAGAGTCCTTCGATGTAGTTGCGGCGGTAGAACTCGATGGTGAGATCCACGAGTTCGGAGACCGAGAGAGTGGCCCGGGGAATGTCGTTGCTGACACGGTTGATGCAATAGGCACAGTCGTAGATGCAATAGTTGGTGAGCATGATCTTGAGCAGGGAAATGCAGCGTCCGTCTTCGGAGAAACTGTGGCAGATGCCCCATCCTCCCACGGTGTTGCCGAGACCGTCTTTGCGGCTGTTCCGGCGCACGGTTCCGCTGGAAGCGCAGGAAACGTCGTATTTGGCCGATTCGGTCAGTATCTTCAGTTTCTGGATCACCTGTTCGTTCATCTTGCTGTGTATTTTTGATCAAAGGTAGAGAGAGTTTGCGACTTGTGCAAAATCTTTGGGGATTTTGTCGTACCTTTGCGGCCGGTTATTCAACGAGACAAATTTATGTGGTTATTACTGGCTTTCTGCTCAGCGGCGTTGCTAGGCTTTTATGACGTATTCAAGAAAAAATCGCTGGCAGGCAATGCGGTGCTTCCCGTGCTGGGACTGAACACCCTGTTTTCGAGTCTGATCTTCCTGCCGTTTATCCTGATTTCTCATTTCCGTCCGGAATGGTTGCAGCATACCCTGTTTTATGTGCCTGATGCGGGCTGGGAGGTGCACAAGTTTATCCTGGTGAAGTCGCTGATCGTGCTGTCGTCGTGGACGTTCGGCTATTTCGGCATGAAGCATCTGCCGCTGACCATTGTGGGGCCGATCAATGCTACCCGTCCGGTGATGACGCTGGTGGGAGCCTTGCTGATTTTCGGCGAGCGGCTGAACGTGTATCAGTGGATCGGTGTGCTGCTGGCCATCGGATCGTTTTTCCTGCTGAGTCGTTCGGGCAAGAAGGAGGGAATTGATTTCACCCACAACAAATGGATTGCCTTTATTGTGCTGGCGGCGATGCTGGGTGCGGCAAGCGGGCTGTACGACAAGTACCTGATGAAGCAGTTTAACAACATGGTGATCCAGTCGTGGTATAACATCTATCAGTTTTTCCTGATGGGCGGGGTGCTGATGTTCCTGTGGTGGCCCAAACGCAAGACGAGTACGCCTTTCCACTGGAACTGGTGCATTCCGCTGATTTCCGTGTTTCTGTCGGCAGCGGACTTTGTCTATTTCTATGCCCTGAGCATGGACGGGTCCATGATTTCCATTGTGTCGATGGTACGCCGGGGAAGCGTGATCGTGTCTTTCCTGTTCGGTGCGATGATTTTCCGCGAGAAGAATCTGCGGAGCAAGGCTATTGACCTGCTTCTGGTTCTGATCGGTATGTTCTTCCTCTATCTGGGAAGCGTACTGGGTTAAAAATAATCCCTCTGTTCCGGTTCTGATGCTGTAAGTGTCAGTATGGGAACAGAGGGATCATTGTATCCGGGCCTGTTGCGCCGGTCAGGACGGATTATAAATCTTCCAGCACGATGGTATAGCCGCCGGTGAAGCTCTTTCCGGGAGCCAGATGCTGGATCCATTCACGGTCTTTCAGTTCGCCGCGGTAACCTACGGTGTCGCAGCGTCCGTACCACGGTTCCAGGCATACGAAAGGCACGTCGGGGTGGACGGCACTGGGCGACCAGACTGCAGCGAGAGGCGTGTTGAACTCCAGGCTGAGGTAAGGCTTCCGGTTGCGGTCGAGCAAAGTCATTTTCCGGAGCTGGCTGTTGTCGAAGATATAGGTGTCGCATCCGAAGCTGTCGCTGGTGAGTTCCATGATGCCGTCGGGCAGGCGGAGCTCCTGATGTTCAGGCTTCACGCAGCCCTTTTCTGCCGGAGTGAGGTAATGAAGCAGGAGGTGCTTCTGTCCGAAGTCGAGGAATCCCCGCTGCTTGGTGTTCAGATCGAGGTCGCGGTAGTAGAAAGCCGGATGGCCTCCGATCTGGAAATGCATTTCGCGGTCGCCGGTGTTTTCCACATTCCAGATCACCTGAAGACGGTTGTCCCGCAGGCGGTATCCGATTTGCAGGATGAAGGGGAAGGGATAGAGTTTCAGGGTATCTTCGTTGCTCTCCAGACTGAATACCAGAGAATTTTCTTCCTCGTAGGTCAGCTGGAACTCACAGTCGCGTGCGAATCCGTGCTGTCCCAGTTCGTAGGTTTCCCCCTCATGGTGGTACTGGTTGTTCCATAACCGTCCGACGATGGGGAACAACACCGGTGAGCGGCGTCCCCAGAAGCGTATGTCGCCTTGCCATAAATATTCATTTCCGTTGGCCATGATGCTGGCCAGCTCTGCTCCGTGGTCTGTGATCTGGACCGTAATTTTGTCATTCGAAAGTATTTTCATCAGATTTATTGTTTTATTTCTCTTGATTTTTCAAGAAGCTTGGTTTATGGCCTCAAAGGTAAGAGATTTTTTTTGGGCTTATCTGCTGAAAATATATATTTTTGTGCGGAAACCTAAAAATGTGAAAATGAAATATCGCCATTGGTCCGGCTGGATTATATTACTGACCCTGGCGGGGATAGTCGGATGTTCCAGGGCCGGACAAGACAGGAAGGGCAGGAATTTGGGAGTTTATGAGGCATTCATGCGGGAAATGGAGGATTCTCTGACAAAAGATCCTGCCGGAATATACAACAGGCTGGACAGTGCACTGGCTTCGGCTCCGGACAGCATGAGTTATTACCGGAACATGCTGCTGAAGGCGAAAGCACTGTTTTATACGGCTGAATTTGATTCGATGGTACCATTGATGGACCGTGTGCGGGCATATTGCGACCGCAGCGACGACAATGCTGCCATCCAGGGATTGTATTGCCAGATTTATAATATGGAGGGAAACCTGTACGGACGGAAGTCGGAAATGGATTTGTCGGCAAAGGCTTTTGAGAAAGCCTACGCCTGTGGACTGGCTGCCGGAGAGCGTGAGAAGCTTCCTTATATCTGCATCAATCTGGCTGATGCGTATGTGCGCGGCGGCCGTTTTGACCTCGGATCTTTCTGGTACAGACGCACGCTGTCTATGTTTGATTCGCTTCAGGTAGCTGAAAAAGACCGTTTCCCGGTTTATTACGGACTGGCTCAGGTAAGCATGGAACTGCGTAACTTTGACCGTTGTGACTATTATTTCAATCTGGCCGAACGTTCGTTTGACCAGATGCGTCCGTATGAGAAGCATGTGTATCTGAACAACCGGGGCAACTCGTATTATTTCCGTCAGGATTATCCGACGGCACTGGGGTATTTCCGCCGTTCGCTGGCGCTGACCCAGAAATATCCCGACATGGAGTTTGAACGGAATCTGACCATGATCAATATGGGTGAGGTCTTTCTGCTGATGAACCAGACGGACTCTTCTGCCTATTATCTGAGCCGCTGTTATGACTTTTTCCGCCGGGTGAATAATCAGACTGCCTTGTATTACATTGATACGCAGTTGATTGAACTGGCACTGAAGCAGAAGAACCTGCCACTGGCACGGATGCGCCTGAAAAATGCCGTGAAGCCCGATTATGTGGAACCCAACATGGTGAATGTCCGGAACCGCTATCTGCAGCATTTTTATGAAGAGAGCGGGGATTTCCGGAAGGCTTACCATTATTTGCAGGAGAACAAGCGGATTGATGACTCGATCCGCAGTGAGCGTGTGAAGATGCGTGCCGCGGAGATTGCACTGAAATACCGTCAGGACAGTACGCTGATGCAGAAGGAAATTTCCATTCAGCAGAAGGAAAACCAGCTGCTTCATTTGCATCAGTGGCTTTATGGACTTGTGGGTTGCATTTTGCTGCTGGGTACGGCTGCACTGGCTCTGTATCTGTATCGCCGGAGAAAGATCGACAAGGAACGCTGGAAACTGCAGACGGCCATTACTTCCCTGCGTCTGGAGAATATCCGTAACCGGATTTCGCCGCATTTCATCTTTAATGTGCTCAACCGGGAAGTGAGCGAACGGAAGGAAAACCCGGACAACACGAACCTGATGGGACTGATCAAGCTGATGCGGCGTAACCTGGAACTGACAGACAGTCTGGCCGTGACTCTGGCTGATGAACTGGATTTTGTTCATACGTACGTCAGTCTGGAGCAAAAGTCGCTGGGAGAGGAGTTCCGGTTTGAAGTATCAACGGGTGATGTCGATCTGAATGTGGTACGTGTGCCTTCCATGCTGCTTCAGATTCCGGTGGAGAATGCCATCAAGCATGCTCTCCGCCTGAAGGAAGGCAAACGCAGACTGTGGATCAGGGTGATGCAGGAAGGAGAGAGAGTCGTAGCCACGGTGTGCGACAACGGAGGAGGCTACCGACGGCAGAGTGTGAACCGGGGAACGGGAACCGGAATGAAGGTGATTACCCAGACTATTCAGCTGCTCAATTCATACAACCGGCAGTCTATTGTCATGACCATCAGCAATGTGCCGGTGGAAGACGGAGAAACAGGATGTGAAGTGCGTTTCACCATTCCTTTGCATTATTCTTACCGATTAACCAAATAACACTATGAATAAGATTTATCGAACAGTAATTATAGATGACGAAGAGAGTGCCATCGACAATCTCTGTCTGGCCTTGAAGCCATACGGACAGATTGTAGTGGAAGGGGTGGCACACAATGGAGCGGCAGGGCTGAAACTGATCGAAAAGGTACGCCCTGACCTGGTGTTTCAGGATGTGGAACTGCCCGATATGCTGGGCATGGAACTGGTTACCCGTGCCCGGAAGAAACTGGGAGTGAACATGGAGGTCGTGTTCTATACAGCCTATAACAAATATATGATTGACGCCTTCCGTGCTTATGCCTTCGATTTTCTGCTGAAACCGGTGGATTCGCAGGAACTGGAACTTGTGATCCGGCGTCTGGAAGAACGGGGAAAGGAGGTGGAGGCGGTCAAGGTACAAATGCCGGTGCCAACGGCTGAAAAACCGTTTATGATGGTGACTCCTACGGGTGACCTGCGTTTCCTGCATGCTTCGGAGATCGGTTATTTCCGTTATCTGTCGGGGCGGAAGCTGTGGGAAGTGGCATTGTCGGACGGAACTTTCCTGCCCCTGAAGCGGAATACGACGGCCGAACAGCTTTGTATTTATGGCAAGTCGTTTGTGCAGGTACACCAGTCATATATCGTGAACATGAATTATCTGGTGATGGTTCAGGACAACCGCTGTATCATGTATCCGCCCTTCGACGGATGTGATGAACTGCTGGTTTCCAAGAAGTACAGGAAGGAAATGATGGATCGGTTTTATCAGCTTTAAGCCGGATGCTGATGATTGGATACCGAAGCGGTTGTTTTTTTTGCCTGGTAGTGAAAAACGACCACTTAGTTTATAAATTTGACCGGATAGTTATTGATTTGGTCTGTTTTATCCATTCTTTGTCAAAAAAATATTGCGGCTTTATAAGGGATTGCTTACTTTTGCAACGAGGTCGTTTCTGATGGAAATAGCTTTGGTCTTGTCTGTCTCTGTTTTTGAGCTATGGAAGTGGAAACGGCCTTTTTTATATCTATTTGACTTACTTTATATTCGCTGTGAAGCGAATCTTTCCTCTATGTGATATAGGGGTGCTTATTTTATACAATAAACATTTTTTTGGTTGAGGGAGGTCACTCGCATTTGCGGGTGGCCTCTTTTTTCTGAAGACAAATACTTTTTGGCATATTTTTTTAGAGATTCTGACCTTTGAAAGGACAGGATTTTTCCGGATATTTGTGAAAACAAATTTCCGATACATGAAAATCAGATATTTACTGCTTCTGCTCCTTGCTGCTTTTTTCTTCAGAAACAGTTACGCTCAGGAGTATCTGCCTCAGGTGGAATCCCGTTATTATGTCAGTGATTCCGTTACAATCTGGAAGCCGAAACCATTGCGGGCGGCGGGTGAGGTGATTGGAACTAACCTGGCTGTCTGGGCATTCGACCGCTTTATCGTCAATGAAAGCTGGGCCCGGATCAACGGGAAAACGATCAGGAACAATTTCAGACGCGGGCTGATGTGGGACAGTGATCAGTTTACCACCAATTTGTTTTCCCATCCTTATCATGGCGGACTGTATTTTAATGCCGCACGCAGCAACGGACTGAATTTCTGGCAGTCCATTCCCTATGCAGCCGGCGGAAGCCTGATGTGGGAATTTTTCATGGAAACAGAGGCACCGTCTCCCAATGATATGCTGGCCACTACTTTCGGAGGGGTTGCACTGGGAGAGATAACTTTCCGGGTGTCCGATCTGTTCATTGACAACCGTACCAGCGGATGGGAACGTGCCGGGCGGGAACTGCTTGCTGGAATCATCTCGCCGATGCGGGCCATTAACCGGCTGATCACGGGGGAGGCCTGGAAACGGCGAAGTTATAAGGGGCGCAGCTATTCGAACGTTCCGGTCAATTTTGTAGTCAGTCTCGGTCCCCGTTTTCTGGCCGATGAGGAGAAGTCCAGGAAGGGATCTTCCAGTCTGCATGTGGACATGGCCCTGAATTACGGAAATCCTTTTGATGATGAACATTATACACCCTATGAATGGTTCCGTTTCAAAATGGGACTGGATGTGATCAACCAGCCGCTTATCAGTCAGGTGAATGCCATCGGTGCCTTGTGGGGAAAGAATGTATGGCAGCGGAAAAACCGTTCACTGATGATGGGAGTCTTCCAGCATTTTGATTATTACAACTCGGATATCAATGAGAAGAATGACCGGCTTGTTGCGCCTTACCGTATTTCGGAAGCTGCTGCTGTGGGCCTGGGCACCATCTATTACAAGAATCCGGAACCGGGAAAGAAGACCATGTTCTTTGGAGAACTGTATGCCAACGGAGTGGCATTGGGAGCCAGTCTTTCAGACTACATGAAGCTGGGCAAGAGGGATTATAACCTGGGAAGCGGATACAGCATCAAGGGAGGAGTAGGATGGATCTGCAACAGGCGGTTTGCTCTGCTGCTGAATCTGGAGAATTATCATATATTTACTTGGAAGGGGTATGATCCGGATCTGGACTGGAGTACGGTAGACGATCCGAATGCGCTGAATGTACAGGGAGACAGAAGCAATGCGCGACTGACGGTCGCTTCCGTCCAGCTGGCTTACCAGTTCGGGAAGCAGTGGAGCGTTGTTCTTTCCAACCGTTTCTTTAACCGGAAGACGAATTACAGATATTATGATGACGTGGACTATTCCACATACGATCTGATGCTGAAAGTAGGGTACCGGTTGTAACCGGTACCCTCTGTGGTTTTTATTTATCCAGCGTGAGACTGGCCAGCGGTTCACCGTCAAGACGGTACACCGTGACGGTTCCGTTTTCGTAAGTGGCAAAGGTCGGTACGTTTCCTCCCTTGGGGAAGGTTACCGAACCCGTATTGCAGACCACGCCGTCTGCCTGACGTTCCAGTTTCCAGAGATGCGTATGTCCGTAGAAAAAGCAGTCGGTGACAGCCTTGGGACGTTTTTCTTCGTTGTAAATGTGTCCGTGGGTCAGGAAGAGACGTTTGCCGTTGTCTACCACGAGCGTATAGTCGGAAAGGATCGGGAAGTCCAGCAGCATCTGGTCCACTTCCGAGTCGCAGTTGCCGCGTATGGCAACGATTTCTCCGGCCATTGCGTTCAGTCGTTCGGCAATGCCTTTCGGGTCGAGTCCTTCGGGAAGACCGTTGCGCGGTCCGTAGTTCAGGATATCGCCCAGAATGCAGAGCAGGTCACACTGTTGTTCGCGGTAGAAAGCCAGCACTTTTTCCAGAGCAGGCAGGGATCCGTGGATATCGGATACGATCAGGTATTTCATATATAATCTTTATTAAAGTTATTCTTTCATGTCATTGATGTAAACGGTCTGCAGTGACGGCTGGTCTTTTTCGGTCCAGTAGCGGAAATACTCGATCTGGAATTCTCCTCCGTTGTCCTGGTCGGAAGGCAGTCCCCACCAGTTCGGGAAGGCTTCGCTGTCGAAATTGATGGTTTCGGGTGAATGCCAGAAATCGTTTTTCCGGTGACGTATTTCTTTTCCGTTGACGTACCACACCAGTTCATCACGTGTCCATTTCAGTCCGGCTGTGATCCACTGGTCAGCCCAGCGGCCTTCTGTCAGGTGTTCCACGTGGTCACTGATCTGCAGGTTCTGTTTCTTGAGGATGTAATGCGAAGTAGCGAAATAAATTTTTTCATAAGAAGGAGCCGCATCGTTGCGTCCGCAGATCTCAAAAATGTCAATTTCTTCCTGTTTGATGGAATCCTGGGTGTACAGCCAGAATGCACTCGACAGGGCAGAGTTCATCGGCTTGCATTTGATTTCAAAGAAGCCGTAGAGTACCTTTTTCTTGCTTTGTACCGCAGCCGTAGTAAAGGTATGGTAGCCTTCCGGAGCATCGGCCACATTCTCGCGTTTTCCGGTCAGGATCAGCTGTCCGTTTTCCACACGCACGTTTTCCTTACGGAACAGCGACGGCTGTCTGCCCAGCCAGGTCGGGTTGTGGTCGTACCATTTGGCTGTATCGAAGGGAGCTTCAAATTCATCGCTGATCTGGGTGTTGTAAACCCAGTTTCCGCTGTTTTCTTCCATGCAGGGCTGTGGCCAGGTACTTTCCTGTTGGTTCACGTTTTCTGTGCAGGCACAGAATAATGCCATTGCAAAAGTTGGCAGTAAAAGCAGATTTTTCTTCATGATCATTTCTTTTTGATGCTGTATGTGTATATGTTTGACTAATCGAACAAAAGTACAAATAATAATTAATAAACTCAGTTTCGGCGAGATTTCTTTTGCAGTCAGAAATATTATTCGTAGTTTTGCGAACAACAAACAAAAAGAGAAAAGAAAGATGATCCAAAAGAAGTATTCGGAAGAGCAGGAGCGGATGGCCCGCTTTGCCAAGGCAATGGGACATCCGGCGCGTATGGCTATCCTACAGTTTCTGGCCCGTCAGGAAAGTTGTTTCTTCGGCGATATCCACGAGGAACTGCCCATAGCCAAGGCTACCGTTTCGCAGCATCTGAAAGAACTGAAGGATGCCGGACTGATTCAGGGGGAGATTGAAGCTCCGAAAGTGAAATACTGCATTAATAGAGAGAACTGGGAAATCGCCAGACGGATGTTTGCTGATTTTTTCGGTCAGCCTCTCTGCAAGAAAGAAGGGTGTTGCCGTTAAGCCCCTTTTTTATGCTGCATGTTCGTAGTTTGGCGAATTACTAATAAGGTGAATTATTAATCATAAAATTTAGATAAACGTATGAAGAATGTATGGTCTTTAGGACTGGTCTGCCTGCTTCTGGTTTCTTGTGGAAGCGGTGGAAAGGAAAAATCCGGATCTGAAGATCGGGTATGTGCCTGTGCCGACGGAAACACCTGTGCGGGAGGAGATGCCTGCAAAGGTCAGGGACCTGTGCCGGACAGAATGTAGCAGCCGGTGACTGTGTGGAGGTGCTTTGTTTTCACGGAAAACAGCGCTGTGCCACCTGCATAGCCATTGAGCGCAACACGCGTGAGGTGCTGGAGAAGGAGTTTGCTTTCGGCAATGCCCGCAAGTCGCCTGATACGTTCAAAGCCGGATTGGTGAAAACGGTCAGCGGAATGCTGAAGTAAGTACGGGGAAGCGTATGGATTGGTTACAGACATGGCTGGACAACAGTTCCACGCCTCTTCTGACTGCGTTTCTGCTGGGCTTGCTTACGGCTCTTTCTCCCTGTCCGCTGGCCACGAACATTGCAGCGGTGGGGTTTATCGGTAAGGACATTGAGGACCGGCGGAAGATTTTCCGCAACGGTCTGCTCTATACGTTGGGACGTATTCTGGCTTACACTCTGCTCGGTGTGGTACTGATACTGATCCTGAAAGAGGGATCCAGTATGTTCGGCATCCAGAAGGTGGTCGGTACATGGGGTGAACTGGCATTGGGACCGCTGCTCCTGGTCATCGGACTGTTCATGCTCGTGGGCGACAGACTGAACCTGCCCCAGTTCGGGTTCAGCGGTAATGCGGAAGGACTGGCGAAGAGAGGGGGCTGGGGAGCCTTGCTGATAGGGGTTCTGTTTGCCCTGGCTTTCTGTCCCACAAGCGGTGTGTTCTATTTCGGTATGCTGATCCCTCTGTCGGCTTCCGTGACAGCCGGTTATCTGTTGCCGGCCGTATTTGCCGTAGCCACGGCGATACCGGTGCTTGCCGTTGCCTGGATACTGGCTTTCAGTGTGCAGCAGATGGGCAGTTTCTACGGCAAGATGCAGAAGGTGCAGAAATGGATGAATCTCTTGGTGGGAGTCGTATTTATTCTCGTCGGCATCTATTATTGTTGGATAATGTATGTATAAACAAGATTAATAACTGATTAAATTTTTGGAAAGATGGAAATTAAAGTATTGGGACCGGGTTGCAGCAGATGCAAGACAACCTATCAGGTGATTGAGAAAGTGATCAGGGAAAACAACCTGGACGTGAAACTGACCAAGGTGGACGATCTGATGGAAATGATGAAGTATAACATCATGACCACTCCTGCCGTAGTCGTGGATGAAGTGGTGAAGATGAAGGGACAGGTGCCCACGGAAAGTGACGTGAAGAAACTTCTGGGAATCTGAAAACGCAGGTAGTGACATGATACAAGATTTTGCAGACTGGCTGGTCTATGGGATTTTCGGGCTGAGTGCCGGAACTTCCCTGGGCACGGCTGTGAACTTTTTCTTCTACGACACGGTCAAGATTCTGATCCTGTTGTTCTTCATCAGTGTACTGATGGGCATTGTCAATGCCTATTTCCCGATCGAACGCTTGCGCAACTATCTGGTTACGCACCGGATGTACGGGTTGCAGTATCTGCTGGCGGCTCTGTTCGGAGCCATCACCCCGTTCTGCTCCTGCTCGTCCATTCCGCTGTTCATCGGGTTTGTGAAAGGAGGGATTCCCCTGGGAGTGACCTTTGCCTTTCTGATCACCTCGCCGCTGGTCAACGAAGTGGCGGTGGCCATGTTCCTCGGATCGTTCGGACTGAAAGTGACTCTTATCTATGTCGTCAGCGGCATTCTGCTGGGAGTGATCGGCGGTTTCGTGCTGGGACGGATGAGGCTGGCCCCTTATCTCAGCGACTGGGTGAAACAGATTCAGGCACACTCGTCGGCTCAGGCAGATGAGTGGGAGAAAGATCACACCACCTTTATCCGCCGGCTGCCTGCCATTGTCCGTGATGCCTGGCGGATTGTCCGCGGCGTACTGGTGTATATTCTGATCGGTATCGGTATCGGAGCCTTCATGCACGGCTTTGTGCCCGAAGGATTTTTTGAGCAGTACATGTCGAAGGACAACTGGCTGGCCGTTCCCCTGTCGGTTCTCCTGGCCGTACCGATGTATGCCAATGCAGCCGGTATCGTGCCCGTCATCGAGGTGTTTGTAGCCAAAGGGATTCCGATGGGTACGGCAATCGCCTTTATGATGGCGGTGGTGGGACTGTCACTGCCCGAAGCCACATTGCTCAAGAAGGTGATGACCTGGCGTCTTATCGGGATCTTTTTCGGTACGGTAGCCTTTTTCATCATCCTGTCGGGCTATCTGTTCAATTTCATATTATAACCCTTTACAAGACTTATAGCGTTATGAAAATTTTGATACTTTGCACGGGAAACAGTTGCCGCAGCCAGATGGCTCATGGTTTCCTGCAATCGTTTGACGCCTCGCTGGAGGTGTATTCCGGCGGAACGGAACCGGCCGCACAGGTCAATCCCAAGGCCGTGGAAGTGATGAAGGAAGCAGGGATCGACATCAGCAGCCATACTCCGGTCAGTGTCCGTACCTATCTGGATCAGGCGTGGGATTATGTCATTACCGTGTGCGGAGGAGCCAACGAGAGCTGTCCGGCGTTTACGGGGAAGGTAGGCAAGCGCCTGCATATCGGTTTCGATGACCCTTCGCATGCCACAGGAACGCCCGAGTTTATCGAGGCTGAGTTCCGCCGCGTACGCGATGAGATCCATGAGCGTTTCCATAGTTTTTATCTCTCGGAACTTTGCAGAAAGTAAAGATTATTCAGAGGAAAATTACCGGTCCGCATGATGCACCCGAACAGGTGTACCGTGCGGACCGTTTGATTACAGGCTCTTGCGCGGATCTTATGCTGCCTTTGCGCGGAATTTATGCGGTCAATCGGGCTGGATTATGCCTTCGTTGCGCAGGAATTATGCGGTCAATCGGGCTGCATCGTGCGGTCGTTGTATCACTGAATAAATTCATTTTACTTATAGTTAAATATTGTAAAAAGCAAAAAAAGAGGCAGTATTTTTTTCTTACCTTTGCATCCGGTTTAAGTATCATTATAGGGAAAAAAGCCCTTTGATAGTTTAAATTCAAAGTAAAAAAATAAGCACGGAACTTAAAATAAAACGATGGTTGGATTGAAGATTCTTTTGAGCTGGGCTTCACTGACTTTTTTGTTAAGTAGTGGAGTGCTTTTCATGCGTCGTCGCAGTGGAGACCGCTCCCGTCTTTTTTTAGCCTGGGTCTGGTTGTTTGCCGGACTTGCCTTTCTTTGTCGTTTGCTGGCTCCAGCATTTGATCAGCCTATTGTAAACCAGGTTCTTCCTGTTACAAACATGGGCGGTGGCCTTTGGGCGATTGTATTCCTTTATTTATATCCGCTGGAAGCTATTGGCAACGGATGGCTTACCCGGAGGAACATGTTGCTTTTCCTGATGCCCGGTCTGGTTTTAGGAGTAATCCTCTGGTTTATGAAGCCTTATGCCAGGGAATTAACTTCTTTCGCTGATATCTGGACATACATAGGAGAGTTTAATGTGTGGTTCAGGCTGGCAGCACTGATTCTGGGAGTTTCTTTTTATGCTGTTTTCCTGTATTATATTCCCTATAACTGGATGAAAAGTACGGTGTATCACAGCTGGATCGTTCTTTATTCTGTCAAAATACAGCTCATCTCTGTCTGTTTTGTTCTGTTTATGCTGACAGGACTGGCATGGGTCAGTTCCATTCATTTGCTGGTATGTATGGCAGTGGCGGTAACCGTAACCTACCGGGAACTCTTTATCCGTTTTGAGGTCCGTTGTACTGAGGATCCTCAACAAGAATCAGACAAGTCAGATGTTCTTCCTGACCTGGTTGCAGATGTCGAACCGACTGATCCCCTGATTGAGCGTCTGCGTCGTCTGATGGATGATGATCAGATCTGGAGGAATCCTGACATTGATCTGCCGTATCTGGCTCAGGAACTGAATACCAACCGCAGTTATCTGTCGAAAGCCATTCAGGATGACGGGTACAAAAATTTTGCAGACATGATCAACCGGAAACGGATTGCAGAATTTCTGAAGCTGGCCGATGCTGGTTCGGTAGTCAGTGTGCAGGATACATTTTTCTATGTCGGGTTCCGTTCACGTGAAACCGCTCTGCGCTGTTTCAAGAAATATGTGGGTGTTTCGCCTACCGATTATTTGCGCAGCCGTATGGCCTATCATACCCTCCAGACCGAATAATTTGCATTTTTGACACAATGTTTTGTAAAAATGAAACGTTGTGGAGAGAATTTCCAACTTATTTTGCAGTTGTAAAAAAATAAGCTGGTGACTTACGGTTTGAAGGAAATGAGAGGGCTTTTGTATCGGTTACCCGGAAGTCTTTTTTCCGGTCTGATACTTCTGGCGATGTTGTTTGGATGTGCAGGGTCTTTATTGGCACAACAGACTGTTATTCGTCAGACCGATCAGTCGTACACTCTTTTATTCAATATCGACAGTCATACTGTTGATACGGCTTACTGCTCCAACGATGCGGTTCTTGACCAGATTGAGACAGGGCTTGGCCGGCTTTTGTCTGTATCCGGGGTGATGATCGACTCTGTGGTCATTGTTTCTTCGGCATCCCCCGACGGTCGCAACAGCTATAATTACCGCCTTTCAGCGGAACGTGGGCAGCATGTGTATCATCATTTGCGGAGCCTGTATTCAGGCCTGCCCGAATCATGCTGGATCCTGGAGTCCAGAGGTGAAGACTGGGTAGCTTTCCGCAATATTCTGGATGGAGATCCGGACCAGCCTGCCCGCAAGGAACTGCTTGCCATCGTCGATACGGATTATCCGGCCGACGAGAAAGAGCGTCAGATCAAGAGATTCAGGCAGGCTTATGCCTATCTGGCAGATCATCATTTATATAAACTCCGGGCTGTTTCCGTTACTGTATATGCTTCCGTGCACGACCTGGCACCGGTTGAGCCGGTTCATGCCCTGTCTGTCGGCACTCAACTGACTCTGAAGCCTCTGTCTGCCGGCACTCATCTGATCCAGCCGGCTTTGTCTGCATCTGCGGAAAAGAAACGTTTTCGCCTGCCTCCCTTTGCCGTGAAAACCAATCTGCTTTATGATGCCGCGCTTGTTCCTAATATCGGACTGGAGTTTTTCTTCAGGGAAAGATGGTCGGTAGCCCTCAACTGGATGTATGCCTGGTGGAAGACCGACCGCCGCCATTATTACTGGCGCGTTTACGGGGGAGATGTGGAGGCACGCTACTGGCTGGGGAAAGACGGTTACGGCTATCACCGTTCCGGTCATCACGTAGGGGTATATGCCCAGACCGGTACGTTTGACTTTGAACTGGGCGGACGCGGATACATGGTCGACGACTGGGGATATGGCGGAGGAATCTCTTACGGCTATTCCCTGCCCGTGGCCCGGAACCTGAATCTGGACTTTACGCTCGGAGTGGGAGTATTTCACGGGAAATGCAAGGAATATCTGCCGATAGACGGGCGGTACGTGTGGCAGCTGACTAAGAAAATGAACTGGGTAGGTCCCACCAAGGCTGAAATATCTCTGGTGTGGCATATTGGAGACAGAAACTGAAAGGACGAAGCGATATGGGCAAGAAAGTGATACTATATTCCCTTTTACTGATGCTGCAGGCACTGGCTGGCTGCAAGCATAAGGATTTGTATATGGGGCATGACTCATCCTCTACGCTGATCCTTCAGGTAAACTGGCATCTGGAGTGGAACATTGAATACCTGATTGACTGGGAAACAGAATGGAACCCCGAATGGATCATGGACTGGAGCAAGGTGACACCTCCCGAACCCGAAGGAGTGCGACTGGTCACCGAGACCCGGGAAGAGGGATACCGCCAGATATTCAATCTGCCGTCGGGAGGAGGAAGAGTGACGTTGCAGCCGGGAGTTTATACGGCCCTGCTTCATAACAACGATACGGAGTATATTGTTTTTGAGACGGAAGATCTGGTGTCGACCTTGACGGCTACCACCCGCAGCCGTTCCCGCAGCCCTTATTCGGAGAACAATCCGGCTGAATCGACGGTAAATCCCCCGGACTACCTGTTTTCCAGTTACTCGGAAGAATTTCATATCCGTGAGCTGGAAGAATGGGAGGACGGTGAAGAAGAACGGATTATAGAGATTGATGTTGCCATGCATCCGGTGGTGTTCAGTTACATCATACGCTGTGAGTTTGAGGATGGCAAGGAATATATCAACGAGGCACGCGGAGCTCTGTCGGGTATGGCAGGTACGGTGAATCTGAGCAATCGCCGCACGCTTGATGACGTGGTTACGGTGTTGTATGAAGATGCTGAAGTGAGTGATTACGGGGTAGAGGCAGTGGTGCGTTCATTCGGACTGTGCAACTTCGATCCGGTTCCTACTGATGAACATCCCAACGGTCATTATTATACGCCGGACGGGGTGGAAAATCCGGGCAACCTGTTGCAGAACGGACGTCCCCGTGCAGACGAGCAGACCCGCAATATCCTGACGCTGGAAGTAGCCCTGAAGAGCGGTCAGACAAAGACCTTTGAGATAGATGTGACCGATCGCATGCGTGAGCAGCCCCGTGGCGGAGTGTTGCTCATTAAGGGACTGACGGTCACTCCCGAAGAAGGAGAAGGCAACCATTCCGGCGGATTTGAAGTGGGAGTGAATGACTGGGGAAACTCCGAAGAAGTGGAACTTCCCTTGTAAAAGCGAGAAATAAGCGATCTATATATAAACTAACTAATTAATTATTAAGACATATGAAAAAGAATAAGTTTTGGCTGGCAGCGATGGCTGTAACCGTTTCAATGGCAAGCTGCTCATTGGAAGAAGTAATGGAGCAACCTGAACCGCAGGCAATCGGGTTCTCATCGTTCGTAGGAAAACCGACTCGGGCGGTGACGGAGACGACAACGAATAACTTAGGTTCCTTTAAGGTGTATGGTGGATATGCTACTAATACTGATGTGTTTAATGGTACAGTGGTAAAGTCTAGCGACGGAATAAATTGGAGCTATACAGAAGCTTTGGATCTTCAATATTGGGTTCCTGGTCAGAGCTATAAATTTGCGGCGATGGGACCAAGTGGTACTGATATTGATACTAAGTTAAGTTTTGATTATACTAGCGGTCATTTGAAATTAGAAAACTATGAAGTGCCGGATCTGGCAACTGGTTCTAAAGATTTGGTATATGCAGTAGCAAGTAGAGATAACTCTTCTTCTGAAAATTATGATGAAGTTCCATTCTCTTTCGGTCATATCATGTCATGGATTAAGATTAAGTTTGTGCATGACCTCACGGATAAATATAAAATTACCGTTTCAGATGTAAGTGTAAAAGGTGTAAAAACGAAAGGAATATTTAATGGTACAAACTGGACAATGGATAGCTCACCAAGTGATGCGACATTTAATGATCAAGATCCCAACGAAGACTCTTATAATCAGACAGATAAAATACTTGATGCGAGTGGGGATAACTGTTTGGTAGATTTCATTGCTATTCCTCAGACTGTAGCAACATTGAATATCAGTTTTAAATTGACTGTACAAGATGATCAAGGGTCTTATATAGTTGGTACTTCTGATGCACCAAAAGTATTTTCAGCAACTACATTATCTGATGTAGAATGGCAGAAAGATTATGAATATACTTATACGGCTACATTGGATGAATCAGTTCTTGGTTTGAAACCGATTACATTTACTGCAACTGTTAATAGCTGGACAGATACAGATAATAATTCTGATTTGGCTATTCCGAATCCATAATCCCCCTTTTCTCCGGGCGGCATTCCCGCCCGGAGAAATCCATTTTCATGCAGCCATTTAATCTCAAGGAGAAGATATGAAAAAGTTTTATGCCCGGATTGTTCCGCTTGTTTTTGTGCTGGGAGCCTGTTCCTCTTCCGACGAGCCTGCTGCTGATCCGTCTGTACCTGTCGATTTCAGTGTGCAGACCGAAACGCGTGCGGCTGTGACAGGGACTACTTTGCCCGACGGCAGCCTTTTCAAGGTGTGGGGCGGGTACGACGGCAACAATGTTTTCGACGGCAGGGAGGTGACAAAAACAGCTTCCGGATGTACTTACACGGGTACGGAATATTGGGTGCCGGGGAAGACGTATAATTTCCATGCGGTATATCCGGCTGAATTGCCGGCTGGGGCTACACTCACCGTGGCTGGTGATGGAACGGTTTCCGTCAGCAATTTTGACTGTTCCGCTACGGGCGATGCGGCTGTCGATCTGATGACGGCATCGGCACCAGATATCGAGGCTGATAAGATTATTGCCAGCCAAAATCCGGTGGAACTGACTTTCAGTCACCTGCTTTCTCATATATCCTTCGTCTTTGACAATCAACTGACCGGTTATGTGGCAGAGGTAACTGACATCTCTTTTTCGATCCAGGTGAAAGGAAATTACATCAGTACGGAGGCATCTCCATGGACGAATCTGATCCTGGGAGCAATTACCCTCTATCCGGCAGCCGATCCGGCAGCCGCTCCGCTGACGGTAGCAAACAAATTATCTGTCACTTCTGATCCTGCCCTGGTTATTCCTCAAGGTAATACGGGGGTGAATGTCACCTTTACCGTTACTATCCGTGAGATAATCAATGAGGCTCCGGGAAGCTCTATGACGGTGGTCAAACGCTTTACCTCACCGCTTGCTACAACGGACGGTGAGTGGAAAATGGGGCAGCGCTATGAATATAAGGCTACCCTGACTGATGAACTGATGGAAATGGACGGTTTAACACAAATAACGCTGAATGTGACCATCACAGACTGGTCGGTGGAAGATGCCAATGTATCGTGGGGCGGTGAAACTGCTGCACCTTAATATGATAGCTATGAACAGAGATATGTATGATATGAAACATGTGTTGCGTTACAGCCTGCTGGTGATGGCGGTGCTGCTCTGCCAGGCCTGTACGGGTACCGATCCGCAGGATATCACTGAGGAACGTACAACGACCATTTATCTGCAGCTCCCTCAGCCGGATGCCGGAACACGTATGTCCCCCTCTTATGAGACTGATCTGGGAGAATTAGAGAAAAAGATTTGTACCTTGCGGGTCATTCTGCTTTCGCAGGCGGGTACCAATAAATCAACCACCATCAACCGGCTGTTTAAAGATGTAGACTCGGACGCGAGACTGATCATAGAGAATGTACCGGTCGGAGTTGCGCAGCTTTATGTCATAGCTAACGAGGCGAGTATCGGACAGGATTATAGCAATATAGCCAATTTGCAGAAACAGGTGGTGGATGTCAATGGTTCACGCAAGGTGCTGATCACAGATACCGATAATCAGTATTTCCCCATAAGAGGCTCGGAACTTCGGGCTGCTGAGGAAAAGAAAGGCCTTCCCATGAGCTGGATGAACAAGAATCTGACAGTCAGCGAGAATATGACAATAGATGTTGCTCTGGAGCGTTGCGTCTCTAAAGTACGTATGCAGATTCAAAACGATTTTTCTGAATCAATCAAGGTAACAGAGGTTTCATTCGGAGCGTTTTTCGGCAACAGCTTTTATCTGTTCAGAGAAGGAGCTCTGGATGTACCTGATCAGACATATAAAGAACAGGTATATGATAAGTCGGTAGAATATCCGATAGCTCCCAATGAAAGCGAAGTGCTGATATGCTATTTTTATCCCTCATTTGCCTGGACCAGCGGTACGGTAGCTTCTCCTTACACCATTGGTTTTAAAACCCAGTACGGAAATTATCCGAAGATGGCTTTTCTTGACTCAGAGGGCGATGAATATAACTCGATTCCCCGCAACAAGCAGATCAATATCAATGTTACGCTTAGCGGAGCAACGCATGTGAATATTGACTTTGAAGTGGTTGAATGGACAGAAAGAACAATTACAGTTCCTGATTTTGAATAATACCGGTGCGAATATGAACAAGACAGCAATACAGATAAAGATGATAGCCCTGTGGACGGTGATCCTGCTCTTCACGGCATGTCAGGACGATATGCCTTTCAGAAATGCAGACCGCATACAGGAAGGTATTCCGACAATCGTGAAACTGGGTTTCCAGGCTTCGGAAGCAACGGTAGAAACCCGGGCTGCCCAGGATCGGAAGTATGAGGACAGGGTGGACAATGTGTTTATCCTGATCTTTGACGAAGATGGAAAGATACACGACCGGTTTTTCTGCAAGGATGGAAGCGGGCTGAGTTATGACGACGGTAATGATTTAAAGAGTTCGGGTAGTCTGACGTTTACCACCACTTCGCTGAATAACGCCACCATTGTGGGCATTGCCAATCTGGCGGATAGGAATACGTCTACTGCCTATACGGTGACAGAAGCCGAGTTGACTGCGGTGAACACGCTGGATGAACTGAAGGCAAAAGTGATGACCATGCGTGACGAATCGGTATACCGCAGTGCCTATTTTATGATGACGGGATATGCCAAGGTGAAAGACCCGGCAGAGGGAACGGATCCGACATTGATCAATATCCCGGCTATGGAGAGCGGGCAGACAGCAACACTGGAATGTTCCCTGGAGCTGGAACGTACAGACGCCAAGGTGAAGTTTGTGGTCACTTCAGAAGTTCCGGAAGGTAAGGACTGGAAAAAGTTCTCTTTTCAGCCCACAGGCTGGATGGTTAAACGGGTACCCCGGCAGTCTCTTATTTTACCGAAAGATGCAGCCGATGAGAAGGGTAACTGGGATTTTGACGGTGACGCTGCCGTCTATTTTAATTCGCCGTCCTATGAATTTGAAACGTTCTCCAGAAACGGAGCCTTGTATACAGGCGGGAGCTTTGTTTTTTACATGCCTGAGAACAGAAAGAAATATAAACAAGAAATTACTACGGGAGAATATGCATTGCGGGATAAAAGGGAAGATCCCACTACTGATGCGGATGGGAATGTAACCCTCGGGGATTTTATATATGCCGATGCAAACTCTACTTATGTAGAAATAACCGGTATCCTGTCATATTTTGAAGAGATAGATGGGGTAGACCAGCTGGTTTATGCCAACGTGCGTTTTCTTGTTCATCTGGGCTATGCAGATGGGGATGTCAATGATTATGATACTAAACGTAATCATTCCTATACTTATAATGTTAAAGTAAAAGGGGTATATAATATTGAGGTCGATGTGGATGATGAGACAGATCCCCGTCCCGGCTATGACGGAGATGTGGTGGTGAACTATCAGGACAGTTATCAGTTTGACTGTCATTACGACCGTCGTCTGATTAAGCTGAACAGAAGCGGATTCAAGCCCAAGGAAGGGGGTACGGCAGGTACCCTCCGGTGGGGAGTAAGCACGCCGTTCAGCAAGGGGATTCATGAGGTAGTTGCAGATGCCGCGGATATAAAACAGAATATGAGAGACTACCGTTGGATCAAGTTTGCTGTGAATAAAGAGTATGGAGTAGCCAATGACAAGATGGTGAAATATCCCGGTGACCAGAATTACAATGACCCTTTCCCGCTGGATAATACTAAGAACGATCAGCCTTCTCCTTATTATTCCTGGAAAGGAGAGGGGTATCAGAATGACGGAACTGTGAATACCGAGAAGGCCCGTCTTCGGGATGTGAACCAGCTGATGCAATTCCTGAAAGAGGAGGCAGTGACTAATTCAAATGGAATATTTGATGCGGATGGCTATGCATGGATCACTGCCTTTGTGGATGAAAATGTATATGCGTATGATCCGAGAACCAATGTGCAGAATCTCACGTTGTGGAAGAAAATGGCTGAAACGGACGACCGTCAGCTTTATATCATTGTCGATGAAGAGAAATATTCCGAAGATAATCAGTCGAGTGTGATCAAGGCACAATATTCTTTCCGTCAGCGCAGTGTCCGTACAGTTTATAATGTCAACAAACCGGAGCTGCAGACAGCCTGGGGGCTGGAGTCGAATATGGAAACTGGAAGAATTTGGACAGGAACGATTACTAATGGAGCCACGACGGACAAATCCAACGGACGTCTGAATACGCTTCGTATTCTTTTAGGAAATAATTACCAGAGTTCTCCTGCAAAGTTGAAGTGGACTGAGGTATTAAACACCAGCGATGTATTCAGCGAAAGCAAATATTATGGGCTTAACAGTGGGTATGAATATGCTATTTATGCTTGTCTGATCCGGAATCGTGATCTGGATGGGGATAATATAGTAGATGCGGATGAAATCCGCTGGTATCTGGCCAGTATCAATCAGCTGGTGGATATCTATCTGGGAGAGTATGCGCTGGATGCATTGTCGCGTCTGTATCCCACTGATGCTGTCGACCGTCCGGGAGGAAACAGCGTGTATTGGCATTACACTTCCAGTTCGTATGACGGTTCGACGTCAAACCCGTGGGTATTGTGGGCAGAAGAGGGAGCTTCACTGGGACGGAAAAATGATTCTCAGCTTGAAAAATATAATGGGCCTTTTTATTCATACCGCTGTCTGCGTAATCTGGGAATCCCGCTGGATCAGCCGGATCAGAAACCTGCCGATCTGGTATCTGTGCATCAGATTGGAGATACCCGTGGCTATCAGATCGATGTCACGAATATGAACGAAAAGTCAAGACGTACCAACTTCGAGACGGCTTTGGCTGCCCATAACGAACGTCAGCAGGACAACCGGCCTTATGCTTATTTTGAAGTACATCCCAATTATTATGGCGGATCGTATAATAACAGGTATACATGGCAATATTATCAGACTTACAATCCCTGTCCGACGGGGTACCGAATCCCCAATCAGCGCGAACTGCTGATTATGTCTACCCGTCTTCCAAGTACAGCATGGGATTCATGGTATGAAGGTGGTCACTATATGAGTCAGACAGCTTTTTCTTTGATGGGGCAACCTCCTTATACGGACAAACGTGTGGGATTCATCTGGCATAAAAATGGTAATTTTATATTGGTCAATGGCGGTGAAACGGGAGTTGTCCGTCCGGTAAAGGATATCACTTCCATTACAGCCAATTGAGGATGCCGTCTCAGAACTCATCAATGGTTGCATTGACAAAGTCAAGGAAGGGCTTCATGATCTCGAACATTCCGGCTGTGCGCTCCAGCCAGTCGGGAGCCGTGAAAAAGTCCTCCGGGACAGGGTGGCAGCAGGAGTAATCCTTGCAGCGGATGTATTCAGGGTAGGGGAAGTCCTTGGGAAATCCCTTGGGGATGGTTTTCACCCGTGTTTCTCCCAGTACGGGAAACAGGCTGTGGAACGGATCGCTGCCCACGATGCGGTGGAAAGTTTCCGGTTGTTCGCAGATGCTCTGGCGTACGGCACGCAGGACGTCCGACGGCAGGCAGTAGGCTCCTCCGGCTACCAGACAGCCTTCCGGTTCCAGGTGCATGTAGTATCCGCCATGGTTGGACTTCTTGCCCCGGGCATTGATGTAGGCTCCGAAATGGCGTTTGTAGGGAGACTTGTCGGGAGAAAAGCGGGTGTCGCGGTAGAACCGGTAGGTGCAGTCAGCCACCGTCAGATATTGCACGGACGGGTCGAATGCGGCAATGCGCACGATCAGGTCGTGTACCATGCTTTCGAAAGCAGCACGTGCCTCGTCGTAGAGGTCGCGGTGCTCGTGAAACCATTCGCGGTTGTTGTTGACGGCGATCTGTCGCAAATATTGCAGGCAGATTTCTGCCCGTTTATCGGAAGGGATATGCTGGCTCATAAGAATCATCAGTTTATAATTTTGTTCGGTTTGCAAAAGTAGCAAGAATTATTTATCTTTGGATTTAATAGCGTGATAAACACATGCATCTTATGAATAAAAACGGGTGAATCTATGAAACACAGATCTGTATATCGGCTGAAATTGGCCGTCTGTATGTTATTGACGGCCACTGGGGGAGTGAAAGTCCGGGAAAGTGATGTCGTTGTACTGGTACTTGGAGGCACAGTGTCATTTATTCAGGAATTGGCTGGGGAGGTGCCAATTCGAAGGAAGTCAATACATGCGGTGAAGGCTATGACCGGAATGAACTGAATTTTCCCGGAGTACAGGCCGAGTTGCTGGATCTTGTATCCGGTCAGGGGAAGCCGGTGGTACTGTCATGCTGAACGGCCGTCCTTATACCATTCCCGAAGAGGTGAAAAAGGTGGATGCCGTGTTGGAAGCCTGGTATCCGGGTGAAAAGGGAGGAGATGCGATTTCCCGGATCCTGTTTGGAGAAGTTAATCCTTCCGGACGTTTGTCTGTGACATTTCCCCCGACCACCGGACATATCTCCATGTATGCGAATCACAAGCCTTCAGGCAAAGGATATTACCGGCAGCGGGGTACTCCGCAGAAGCCCGGCCGCGATTATGTCTTTTCCTCACCGGATCCTTTGTTTTGTCTGGGATATGGCTTGAGTTATACGACTTTTAAGTATAGCCAACTGGAGATACAGAATCACATGGCATCGAAAGGGGAGGTACTGGTGAGCTGTATGCTGAAGAATACAGGAGATGTAAAGGGTGCGGAAGTGGTGCTGCTTTATGTCCGTGACAAGATCAGCAGTGTGACAACTCCGGTGAAGGCTTTGAGAGGCTTTTCCAAGGTTGAACTGAATCCCGGAGAAAGCAGGAAGGTTACGCTGGTGCTGAAGAAGGATGATCTGAAGCTGTGGAATGCAGCGATGGATTTTGTACTGGAACCGGGAGATTTTGAAGTCTTTGTCGGTGCATCCGTAGAGGACATCCGGCTGAAGGGGACTTTTAAGGTGGAATGAGACTGTTTGCTGATCGAACAGAATGTAGTGAAATAGATTTTTGTACATTTGCAATGGTAATTTTAAAGAAACAAGACCATGAATATCGTATTGCTGGAATCACTCGGCATTTCTCCGGAAAGGCTGAGTGAATATGCCCGTCCGCTGGTTGAGGCCGGGCATACTTTTAACGCTTATCCCCGGGATTTGGACATACAGGTACAGATAGAACGTGCCCGCGAGGCTGATGTGATCATCATAGCCAATATGCCGTTGCGGGGAGAGGTAATCCGCGCCTGCAAGCATCTGAAATTTATTGATGTAGCGTTCACGGGAGTCGATCATGTGGATCTGGATGCTGCCCGTGAATGTGGAGTGAAGGTGAGCAATGCTGCCGGTTATTCCACTCAGGCAGTAGCCGAACTGGCCCTTTGCATGATGTTGTCACTGTTGCGGAACGTGCCGCAGGTGGCCGGCCGTTGCCGTCAGGGAAAGACCAAAGACGGTCTGGTCGGCTGTGAACTGCGCGGCAAGACTGTGGGAATCGTCGGTGCAGGAGCCATCGGAACACGTACGGCCGAACTGTGCAAGGCTTTTGGCTGCCGGGTGCTGGGCAACAAACGCCATCTGACCGGCAAGGAACCTTCCTTTATTGAGTTCATGCCGTTGGAAGAACTTCTGTCCCAGTCCGACATCGTTTCCCTCCACTGTCCGCTGACTGCCGAAACCCGTCAGCTGATTAATGCAGACCGTCTGGGAATGATGAAACAGGGCGCTTATCTGATCAATACGGCCCGTGGGGGAGTGGTTGACTCCGCAGCTCTGGCTGAAGCCTTGAAGAACGGCTATCTGGCCGGTGCCGGAATCGATGTGTTCGAAACTGAACCCCCGCTTGATCCGGCCCATCCGCTGCTTCAGGCACCGAATGTACTGGCCACTCCGCATGTCGCATTTGCGTCTGAAGAGTCGATGGAAGCCCGTGCTGCGATTGTGTTCAGCAACCTTTCCAACTGGATGGACGGGAAGCAGGAGAATGTGATTCTTTAATTTTTTTTATTTCCTTGCATTGTAGACCAACATTTCGCTTATCTGTATGGAGACTCCCTGCTGGGGATTAAGCCATTTGAAAGCGATGGTATGTTTCCCTTCCGTCAACCGGTATTTCCAGAACAGCTCGTAACGCCGTTTGGCGAAGGAAGCAGGCAGCTGGGCGGTTTCGGCCAGCTGCCCGTCAATGTACAGTTCGACTTCGGCCACATATTCTTCGTCGGAGGCATTGACATTTCCTCTGATCACGACACCGTTTCCGTTAAATTCCAGTTCCTGAATATCGGTGATCTTTTTATTGATCCCCCGTTTCCCGGTAGGATACATTCCTTCGAAAGCTTTTTCGTATTGTACGGCAACCGGTTGCTGGCATTGGATGGTTACCAGATCTCCTTCAACTGTTCCTCCGTTTTTCTCGATCATTTGCAGAGCCTGACCGAAGCTCAGCTGATAAGCCTTGTTCAGAGAAATATCGGTATAGGCAAAATTCCTGTCCTCAACTTCTTTCAGGCTTCTTTTCCACTGATCCGGAATCCGGTTATATCCCAGGATGGTTCCCAGAATACCGGCAGCAGAAGCAGGATTACAGTCCGAATCCTGACCGCATCGGGTAGAGATATCCATGGTCTTGTAGAAATCCCCTTCACCATATAACAGGCCGATCAGGATATAGGCGCTGTTGATGGTTGCGTCAATGTTGTAAGGAACGAATACGCCTTCGGGACAGCCGATATCGGTACTCCATTTCTTCTCACATTCGAACCAGGTCTGTTTCCAGTTGTCAGGATATTGTTGGTGCCAGCGTATGACGTCACTCATGCATTGGTAGAACTGGCTTTCCTGAGGAATGGTTTTCAGCGCCTCTTTTACGATGAATCCGATGTCATCAGACAGAAAAGCCAGGGAATACATGGCTCCTACATAGACTCCGCCATACCATCCATCTCCATACGTCATGATATGTCCGATTTTATCGGCTATACCGGAAGCAGCATTAGGCATACCGGGAGACATCAGACCGGCATAGTCTGCCTCTATCTGATAGTCCAGGTCGCAGGCATGAGGATTGTTCATCCAGTGACCGGATGCCGGCGGCATGATTCCTTGCAGAATATTGTATCGTGCCGCCTGATTAGCATGCCAGAGGGGATATTCAGCAGTGGCAAAAGCCATAGCAAAAGAGTCCGCCGGGGCATCCAGCCCCAGACGGTCGAATACATCCACGAAAGTAAGATCCATGTAAACATCGTCATACAATCCCGGCACATTGTCATACCACCACTTGATGTAGCCGTCATACCATTCGATGGGCACATAATCCTGAATCATCGTCCCGCAGTATTTGAACTCTGTGGGACCTCCGTAGGTACAGCCGATGGCCTGACCGGCCCAACCTCCTTTGATTTTATCCAGCAGACTGTCTTTAGAGATTGTATATGTCTCCGGAATGCATGGATGGTTGGTTCCGGCAGTTCCAGGAGAACATGCCTCCATCAGCCACATGGCTGCAAACAGGAGAGTGCATGGGAAGAGATGTTTCATGGTTCAGCAGTTTTTGAAGACTTAGTGAAAAATAAGTGAGTTAATTTATAGCTTTGTGTTAAAAAGGAAAAATGCTTTCCATAATGTCGAATTAGATATTTTACAAATTCTATATATGAAAGATAAAGGGGTATCATCATTTAATTTGTAATCCTTATAGATATAATTTTTTATATTGGTTCATTAGTGTCCCATTTTAACGGGACACTAATGAGTTAAAGTTAATAAAAAATTATTGTAAACGCCGCTTGATTTCATTATTAGTCCGTTTGTTGCGGGAACCTTTCACTTTCTGATTTCCGAAATTATAGGTTACTCCCACTTGTACATTGCGCGGATTGTTTTTCATCGTAAAGGCATAATTGTAGTCAGCTCCCGTATTTACGCTGTATTCTTCATTGTAAGAATTGAAGATGTTGTAGACTCCTGCTGTGAATGTCCACTGTTTCAGATTCTTGCGTATGGATGCATACATGTAATGATTGGTCTTTCTCAGAGTCTGGGGCATATGTTCCCGTCCCATCATGTTGTAGTAGATATCTAATGACCATTTGTACTTTTTCGAAAGAGTGACGAAATTCATGAACTGCAGGGTCGGGGTGAAGCCATATCTTCTGACAGGCTGATTTTCTATCTGTCCTTTGTTGTAGCTATAGTAACCTCCAAGGGCATAGTTCACGTATAGATAGTTGTTGAACAGACTTTCATTCCACATAAAGTTGAATGTGGTGATCCGGCTGTTGCCATAATTGTCGAAAAGTGAGCGTACTGTGTTGGTTCCTTCTACCGGCAGACGGAACATAGTCCAGCTGTTGCGCGAGATAAAATGATTGACTGCGAAAACATATTTATAGTTCAATGTATAATAGAAGTCTATGTTATAAGTCCGCATATATTTCAGGAACGGGTTGTTCTCGGAGTATGACGTTTCCGAAGTATAATTGCGGAACGGGTTCAGCAAGGCAAATTCCGGGCGTCTGACTCCAGACTGCAAGGAAAGCGAAAAACTGTGTTTCTCATTGGGCATATAGCTGATGGAAGCAGAAGGAAATACATCCCAGTCATTGCGGTTGAAATTCTGTTCGGGATTATTTTTTACATCGCCTTTACCGTGTGTGTATTCCAGGCGTGCACCGAGCATGAGTGCCCACTTGCTGAAACTTTTACTGAATGACAGGAATCCGGCCGCTACCGTTTCATCGTAAATGAAATGATTGCTTTGTCCGTACTTGTCAACATACTGCTCACCTTCTTTGTGCCCGAAGAAAGAGTTGGCGTCCGAGCGTGTCGTGTAGACCTCCGAGCCAATGTTCATTGAATATCCGTTGCCCAGCGGAGTCTTGAAGTCGATTTTGCCTGCCCAGTTTGTAATATTGATATTCTGTCTTTGGCGGTAATCTAGCAGCAGCGTATGAGGCATTTCTGGCTTTTCGCTGTGTGTAATGTCATTCTGACGGTTGTAATTCCCATATTTCAGGAAGTCAAAGTCAATATTCAGGTATTTACCCTGTTTGATATCATAGCGATAGTTGACATTTGACGATACCTGATATCCGGTTGTGTGAACGTCTTTTCTGGTCTGCGACAGAGAGTCCAGCTGACCGTTCGTGAAATAGCGGTTCGTGTTGTCCATCAGGCTGGGGTTGTACGTATTGCCTGAAGCATTGACAACGACACCGATGATCTGTTTGTCATTGATGTGGTAGTCCAGATTAACCATCCCTCCGTAGGTCAGTTTGTTGTAATCATATTCCGAATGCGAGAGGGTGGAAGCTTTTGAGGTCGGATAATTATAGGTTATATCAGATTCCTGGGGGAGCACGTAATGCTGTGCGTACACATTGGCTGTCAGATCCACTTTGTTCTTCTTGTAGTTTAAGAACGCATTTCCTGTCTGTGAGTTCTTGTCCTTCATCTGCTGGTCTGTAAGGGAAAGAGTACCTTTGGCTCCTTCGTTTTCATTTTTTCTCAGCACGATATTGATAGCTCCACCTGATACGTCTGCCCGAAAGCTGCTGTTCAGTGTGGTCATGATTTCTATCTTGTCAATGTTTTCGGCAGGCATGCTTTTCAGGTACTGTTGCAGGGTTTCTCCGTTTAATTTTGATTTCCGGCCATTGATGTAGACGATGGGATTTCCTTTTCCGACCAGCGTGATTCCGGCATGGTCATTCACCTGAAGGAAAGGAGTCAGTTTTAAGACTCCCCAGGTATTGTTCCCTTTCACAATGCTGGTGTTTGCAACTTTGAATGAATACCGGTCGGCTTCCCGTGTAAGCTGGGGTTTTGCCGTGACGACTACTTCACTGAGTAATACGGGATCTTCATCCAGAATGATGGTTCCCAGATTTTGTGCTTGCGTGCCGACCTCCACATATTTTTCTTTATAGCCGACATTGGTGATATATAGTACGATTCCGTCCGGATATTCGGATCTTGATTTTAAGCGGAATACACCAAGAGAGTCGCAGATGGCAGAGTCGATCAGTTTGTTGTTTTGTCGCTCAATGACGGCAATGGCCGTGTAAGGAAGTTTTTCATTTTGTTTGTTGATTATGCTCCCTGTAATGTTCTGTGCGATTGTTTCCAGCCCCAAAAGGTTACAGATAAACAACCCAAGAAGTAATATGCGTTTCATAATTCAGATTATTTAAATTTTGAACAAAGATATATTATTTTTTTTAAACATATCATATTTCAATTATTTTTTTGCACCTAACTAAATGTTTTTCTGAATATGGTGTGGGGTAGAAGATTTGTTGCTGAAAAATTTATAACTTTTTATAGTTCTGAAATTTAAAGATATACATAAATATTCTTCTATGTTTAATATTTTATACTGATTATTAAACACTTTCGGAGGATATATTTTCTCAGAGGATTATGGAGTTGTATGAATCTTCAGAAAATATGAAGGGGTTGCTTCCGACAGACTTTCGCAAGTATATTTTTCAGATCATACAATCCTTATCTCATTGAAAAAACGTCGAAATGTTTTATAAAAAAGAATTCGGGCTTTTAAAGCAAACGCCGAAACGTTTTTTTAAAAGCCCGAAGCTCATTTTTTCTACAGTTTTTTATTTCATAAACTTCTCAATCAGTTCCGCAATTTTCTGCCGGTGTTCCAGCAAAACGTGGGGATCTTTGTTGTAGGTCTTCTCATCGGTGTAGATGGATTTTGGAATCTGCAACAGTTGTCTGGCTTCTTTCACCAGTGACGCCTGTTTCTTCGAAGCCGCCTTCATCAGTTTTTCCAGAATGCACATGTATTCGTAATCCTCAATACCGGCTCTGAGGAATTCCAGTCTGATGGACGGGATCGGATAGCCCTGATAAGCGGTTGTCTTGTCCTTGTTGGGATCTCTGTTTTCCGGATAGAAGAACCGTCCGTCACCATTTCCCCAGATTGTCTGTTTTCCATAAGGCCAGCCGTATCCGGTTACCCAGCTCATGGCTTCTTGCCAGGGGTTCTGCAGATATCCTTTCGGGGAAGCTTCGTTGGAGTTCCAGTAGGTGGTTTCCCACATGAGTACCCCTTTCAGGCGGTAGACGTAGGATGCCCACAGCCACATGCGCATATTCACGGCATCGTGGTCGATGAATTCGGAAATCCACGGAGCTTTCGGCCATACGCAGAGATAAGACCAGTATTCCAGTCCGCGCTGGTTCATCTTGTCGATTTTTTCGTGGTTCAGCTGGTGCCAGATGGTGCAGCTGATATCGGTAACGTCCGAGATGTCCTGACCTGCCACATGTTCTGTCAGGAAGGTTGTCAGTTTCGGAGCATACTCCTTGATCATCTTGTTGGTCTGGTATACGAACTCATAATCTTTTTCCGACGGTTCATCAAACCAGTAGATGTATTCTTTGCCCAATACGCCGATTCGTTCCAGATTATCCTGAATCTGCTGCAAATAGCGCTTCATAAGTTTGTTATACTCTTCCGTTCCCTGCTCGAATCCTTCGAAGATACCATTCTGGCGGGAATAGTAGGTTCCTGATCCCAGACCTTTTATTTTCAGGCGGAAGGAGTTGAAGTTATAGGGAGGCGCAAAGTATTTTCTGGCAGCCGCTTCGAAATCAGAGAAATCCAGCTGGATGTCGATCTTGTCCAGATCCACTTCAAAATTACCGCATGCGAGCAGATTCTGGTCTGTTTCTTTCTGGTTCATCGAAAGCTCATCGAACCAGACAACCCCTTTGTCTTCTCCGTGATAGGTACGGTTGGCAGCACACAGGATGACTTTGACATAGCGGATTTCTTCGTCGAACATTCCCAGCGGGAAAGTGAATGATTCCCATCCCGGGTTCGCTGTAAATTGTTCAAAACGGTTTTCGAAGACAATCAGATTCTTTTCGGCATCATAGCATTCTACACCTACTACATAAGTCTGCTTTTCTGCCTGGCTTTTGGCTTTCCATTTTAACTCATAGGTCTTTCCCGGAGTTACAGGCTGCAATTCGCGTGTACAGGCTTCTATGTTCTCAGTGGCTGAATTATCTACAACCTTATAGCCGTAATTTCCGCTGACTTTTTCTTTGCTGTCATAAAATCCGCCTTCCCAGTCCACTCCGGAAACGGTTTCATGAATCGGAGCATACAGGAAAGGATCGTAAGGAGAGATTTTGTACCGGCTGAACATTTCCATGTATTTTTCGAATTTGTCACGTTTCTGTTCTTCGGTGGTCATATTTTCATAGAGTTCCACATTTTTCATGTTCATTCCCCATCCGGAACGAATGGTAGGAACAGCAGGAAGTTCAAAGTTTCTCACCGTCAGATCAACGGGAACCGTAGTTTTCCAGCCGTTGGCTGCCGTAAGTGTCACTTCCGATGTATATTGGCCAGCCGCAGTCTGCGAAGGAACATGGACTGTAATCCATAAAGGGGTATTCTCGGATGCCTTTAATGTCAGAGGCTTTTCATACAACGGCAGCGGATCCGGGAAATATCCTTTGTAACCATAATAGTCCGTAGGGTGGGAGACCTTGACGTATTCCACCTTTCTGATTTCAACCTGGTCACCGGGGATCGTCTTTCCGTCAGAAGAAGTAAAGTCTGCCACCGAGATGCGGAAGTTTTCCATTTCACTTTCCGGATTTACTACAATGATAAACGATTCGTATTCATTCTTGGCAGCCGACAGAGAAACCCTGCTCTGGCTTTTTCTGGGAACCGGTGCATCTTTCAATACTTTGTAAGCGCCTTCGGCCCACCAGACGGAGGCTTTTTGATCCTGGTTTATAAAATACCCGTAACCTCCTGTTGCCGTCTGATTCAAATCTACCTGATCTTGTTTGTTGTCGGATACATTACTGGCCACTGCGGGCATACATGACAACAAAGATAAAAACAAAAACATGCTTTTCATAACTGTGCTTTTTTCATTAGTTTGTAAAACCACCCCTATAAATTATTGTGTGCCGGCTGGTGTTGGGCATCAATCGGCACACATTCTTGTAATTCGCATCAAAATTACGAATAAATCTGAAAAAAGTCAGCAGTCTGTCAGATTATTTTAGGAAACTGTTCCAACAAGCTTGTTATCGGATGTCAGACTAATCCTTTTTCAGGATTGTTCCCACCTTTTGAAGTATTTCCATTATATATGTCTCCCAGACTGTTGTAGAGGCAAAGATAAGCGAACATTCCGAATTTGGCATCTACGAACTATTGCATCCTTTCCTTAAAATCTTCATTGGATTCATTTAAGTAATCGATCGGGCAATAAGCTGACAAGTTGGAACACAATCCGGCAATCTACATTAATTATGGTTATTCTAATCCTGTTGCGCTCCAGTGGTTTCCGTTGTTTCAAGCATTATTGCAAAATATATCTATAAACCTTTGAAACACCTTTTCCCATGTCAGGTTTAACCACTTTGTGGTACTGGAGAAGGAACCGTACAATTCAGCTGAAACGACTGCACAATTCAGTTGTAACGAACGCATAATGAAGCCTTAATGACCGCATAATCCAGCTTCAATGACCATATGTTTTAGCCTGAAGAGCTGGATTACTGACTTCTCAGTAAAAATGAGAAAACAAATTGAGATTTGGAATATAATTCACTATATTTGCGTAATATAATTGCATCTAGGAACAAAATTAAATAAAAGAAAGGCAATTTTATCGGAATTATGACACCAGAAGAAAAAGCGAGGCAAAAAATAGATCAGTGGTTTAGCGATGCTGGTTGGAAGGTGGTCAATAGAGATAACTATGAACCAAACTGTACTGCAGTTGCTATAAGAGAAGGACTTTTAAAAGGTAATCTTGAGGCTGATTATTTCCTTTTCATTAACGGAAAGGCTGTTGGTGTGCTTGAAGCTAAAAGAGAAGAGATAGATCCTTTTTCCAATAATGTTTGCGAACAAGCTGTTTTATATGCCCGGAATGTTCCTAATATCTATCAAGTATACCAAAAACCTTTGCCTTTCATATTTACTTCAAATGGAAAAGACTTGTACTTCTGTGACTTTCGTAAACAGGATTCTTGTTTCAAACAAATTATGACGATTCCAACTCCTCATGAATTAGTTAAGCTGTTGGGAATAAATGATTATTTTGCCGGACTCCCAACTTTGCGAAAAAAAGGATTACGTGATTGTCAGTATGAGGCAGTTACTGAACTGGAAAAAAGTT
>ERZ772861.390-NODE-390-length-50601-cov-39.022475_pt1 | contig 50601 bp, 49 predicted proteins | sample MGYA00512135_ERZ772861 | MGnify/ENA primary metagenome ERZ772861 (study PRJEB29015, sample SAMEA2737700) | human gut metagenome | biome: human gut; feature: human-associated habitat; material: faeces | place: China | collected 2012 ...
ATTCGACACACCGCCATTCGCGTTCGCATTGTTGTACCCGCGATAGACCACACGGCCTATTGGGAGACGCCGCCTTCCTGCTACAAAGGTAAGCAATATATGCCCAAATCAAGCAAAAACGCTATGGTATCAGCCCAATATGGCGCAAGTCAGCCGTTTTTCAAAAAAAATCGACCGGCTTCGCCGGGAGAGTTCTTTCGCTACGCTCACGCTTTGACGCTTTGGCTTACGCCTTTTCGCTTAACGACTTATACGCAACAACGCTCGACGCTTTGACGAGTTTTCCGCGGAAGGCCAGACGCGAGCCGACAAACGTGTTCGTGCTCGTAGCATCGTAAATCGCATACGCATTCGACACACCGCCATTCGCGATCGCATAGTAGCACCCGCGATAGACCACACGGCCTGATGAGGTTGAAATATAATACTTGTCGCAATAGTATGTTGACGAAGATCCGTTCACGCTTCCAACTGAAACAACGTCCATGAATTTGCCGTGTGCCACGGCTGTCGTCCACTGGTCGCTGCTGGTTCGGCCTTTCACAAAACGTGTCGTTCCGTCCGGCATCCAGATGCGCCATTTCCCGCTGTTACCGCTGTCGTTCGGTAAATCCACCCCGTCCATCATGTCATACTTATGCCCGAAAATGTCCTCATATCCAAGGCAACATATATTGTTTACCTGTATTACGGACGGTTCACCGTATTCATCATTTGTCTTGTACCAGGCGTATTGGTGGACAAGCCCGTCGATGAGCGAATTCGTCACTCCAGGATTGATGCCACTGGCCTCCTCGTAACCGATGGTATCGGTCATGCCATAAGATGCCGTTCCTCCGGTTGTGCGGTTGTTCGTGTGCTGTCCTGCGCCGCACTGTTCCTGACTGTCACGGCGGCCGTATTTCGCGTAGAACAGGTTCGCAATCCGCGAATGCATCAGCACGTCAATCTGCTGCATGCCTCTTTGCTGGCTGTAGTAATGGAAATCCGACCATCCAAGACTTGCGGCGGTACTGCTGCCCGTGATGCAGGCACGGAGCTTCGTGCCGACAATACTGCTGCCGACGACAGCACATAGGTGTTCATCGTTGGCAACCCATTCCGGTTCCATATCCTCTATCTTATCACTGTTGCTCAAAACTACACAGTCAAATTCAGCCGTGTTCAGGATTGAGAAATACAGGAAGGCTGCCCCTTCCGGCACATCACAGACCAGATACATGCCCGCCTCAAACTTGCTGCTCAAGGTGGGAACGATAATGGAACTGATAATGGTTCCGTCAGAACGGACGAACAGTGAGCCGACAAGGTTGGTGCCTGGTACACTTGGAAAACGGACACGCTTATGTCCGGAAACGTCAACCTTGCATACGGAATAGGTACTGTCGGTGCTGTAGGAGTTCTCCAGCGTATCCTTGCCTGTCATAATCTTACGGCCTGACTGCCACCCTCCGGTGCCTTTGATGTCATCAAGGGTCAGCACGTCCACGTCCGGACATTCCGGCATGTCTTCGGGACCGTTGGAACTGTAACAGCTGTAATGTTTGCCGCCGAGATAGTCATTGATGCCCTTGCTCCAGAAGAACGGTTCGTACATCATCCAGTCGCCTTCGGTTCCGTCCAACTTTGCCGGAGTTCCGTCCGCATACTTGTTGCTGTCCGCGTCATCCAGGGGATAATAGGTCATTTCGCCATCCGTATTATTCACGGCGGTATCTGTGTTTGCGATGTTCACCTGGCGGGAAGTCGGCATCTTTGTGACCTTGGCCAGGACACGGTGACGCTGGCCCAATATGGCCGTGATATGGCCGCTCGGAACATAAGAGTTGCCGTATTTGTATCCGGTTTCATTGTCGAGGTTGCTGATATTGGCATCGTCGGCCACGTCGTCATCGAACTCTATCATCGTATATTCGGGCTGCCGGATGTTCAGTTCATCGAAACGCTCTGTGTACTTGTTGAAGGTGTCATCGTCCAGATACTTTGTCAGGCGGTATGTTCCAACGAGCTTGCAGCGTGAGTTCGTGGTGTTTCCGCTTGCGTCGATACCGCCGAGTCCGGCATCATACCATTGCTTGAGGTCGCTTCCGTCACCTTCAAGCTCAACGCCTGTAATACGGACGTATTTCAGTGCTCCTCCCAAGGCGAACAGTTCCTTGAATGCGGACAGGCCGTTGATGAGCGCACAGTTCTCAACCCAAAGGCCGGTAAGGTTGGCCTTGCCCTCAAAGGTGATAGAACTCCATTTCAGGTACTGCATAGAGCGCAGGATCAGTGTCTGGAAATTGGCCGGAATGCGCAGTTTGTTGAGGACGGCACCTTCAGCAAAGGTGATTGTCGCCAGTTTAGTACATCCGGACGCATTCACCTCTTCCAGACGGTTGCATCCGGACAGGTCAAGGCTCGGAAGGTTGGTGTAGTTGACCACCTCCAGCTTGCGCAGCATCGGTATCTTCGTGCCAAGAACCAGCTCTGTCAGCGCGTATGTCTTTGCGCTGCTGCCAAGGATAAGCTCCTCAAGAACCGGAAGCGTCGGAAGACTCATGTCCGTAAAGCCGCCCCACGCGGACAGATCCAGATGCTTCATCCATTCGCCGCCGTACAGGTGGAAGATGGTTCCGATGTTGGCAGTCTGCCCGTAGGTGTAGCTCCATTGCTGGTCCTTCTTCACGGCATCATGTGTCATGGTGTCGCTTTCACGCCGGAACTCGAAATAGAAGTCACGTGCTGGAGTGGCCTTGACGGTCGCACCGGCCGCGCTGTTGCCCTTGAAAGAAATATCTGTGGCCGTATATTGTCCGGCACTATATCTCGCGTCAAAAAGCCCCATTCGGTTGCTAACCCACCAATGGCGGTGTGACTGTCGGCTTCCCTGCATGGCTTCCAAATATGAATATTTCACGTTGGTCACCGTGCCGTCCTGGTTGACTTCAACACCGATGGTCTTGGGCTCCACATATTTGTTCAGCGCATCAAGGTTGTATATACGTTCACAGAATTTTGCGCTCTGTTCGTCATCGAACATGGCGAAAATGGTACTATTGCTCATACGCTCCCTGATTCGTTTATAGGCGGCCGCGAGTTCGTCCGGGAACTGTTCGCGCAGGTTCTTCCAAAGAACGCTGTCGTGTCCGGCATAGGCATACACGGTCTTGTCTTCCGTTGAAAGTTCCGGGTCGGTCGTGTTTTCGTCCACATCCCAGGAATACTTCAGACGGCCGTCGTTACGCACACCAAGGATGGTATCGTTATCGTAAAATATCATATAGGCCAGCATTTTCGCTTTGTCCGGATCATACCAGAAAGCCATCATCATATTTTTCACTCTCTGGTCGACACATCCCATGATATCCGTAAACATGTAATAGTCGCACAGGTAGTCGACATCAAACCAGTCCGCAAGCTCTGCCTTGAACTTTACACCGTCGTTCTGTGTGCTCTTTACCCACTTCACCAGCGGTTCAAGGTATTTCGGCTTCCGGGTTCCCGCCTCATACTCGGCGTTTATGTCGTCATCATCCGGGAATCTTGCCTCAAAGACCTTCAGCCAGTTCGGGGTACCGTCGTCACCCTTGGTGTCGAAATCATCATCCAGGAACATGCCCATCGGGTAGTCGTTGTTCAGAAATTCCCAGCACTCGGTCGGATTGACGCCGCCGAATTTATCGGTCACCCATGCCTGGTCATGATAGCCGGGTATGTCCAGAAATCCGAACACGGCCTCCGTGCTCTTGTCGTTGTTGAAATTGAACTTGCCTAAGAATTGCGGGGTTTCGTCCAATGTACCACGGTAGAACAGGTAACAGGGCTCGCCGTCAACAGTGGTTCTGACATCGAACTGGTAATCCGCACTGCAATGTCGCTGGGCCGGGGTGAGCTCACCGGCGGCCGTCAGGATGTTCTGTACCAGCTTGGCCATACCGGTATTATGCGAGCTGGAACTTTCGGCAAAGTCGGCCTTCAGGCAGAAGCAGTCAACCGGGGCTGCCGCCTTGTTGGACGTACCTGCAGGACGGAAGGAGTATTTGGCTGTGTCCTGTAATGTGCCTCCCACGCCTTGCTCGTCACAGCCCAGATACAGGTCACCGGCCACCTTGGACGCATTCTTGAAATAAATGCGGTAGTTCTTTATCGGATAGGCAAGCGACGAGGTTCCCTGCAGGCGGATACAGCCTCCGACACAACGGAAGTTCAATGCCTGGTTGCCCTTCACGACACAAAGCATTTCGGTAACGTCATACTTCGGGTCCTTGTCATTGTTGACCGCCGCCTGGAGCACTGTCGGCACGCCGTTGTCCTCACGCCCGGTAACGATGATATATCTCATTCCGTCCGGAACACTGTCCACGGTCACATTTCCATTCTCGTCGATGACATTGTTGCTCTCGTACATGGACATCATCATGTCGGAACTGTCCTGATCAATCATATAGGTTTCCAGAACTTGTGAATCGCTCAGGTAGGTATCGTATGCGCGGATGAGGTAGACGTCTGTTGTCGCGCCGTCTGAGCCCAGTTCTATGTATGCTGGGCTCGCCTGGTATATGCTATCGGATGTGGCTCTCTGCACAGAACCGGACATGATGCCATTGATATACAGGTACACCATCTCCGTATTCTGTTTTTCATATTCAGATGAACCATCTGTACTTTTCGGGAAACTCACAAATGCCACCTCATAAACCTCTCCGGAAGCCATTTTCATCGAAAGCGTACTGTTTCCCTTTGTGGTCATCCTCGCTTCCTGTGCGGTGATTACAAAACCGGTACCGGACGCATCCAGGCACTTGATGACTTCCGCATCCTCATCGACGACCTCACTGACTTTGTATTTCACGATGAAGGCAACGGCGTTGGTGACATTCTGTTCCGGCTGTTCCAGCGGCCTGTGCCGGATGGTGGCCCTCGCCGTGTCTGTCAGACGCAAGGCCTCGCCGGTCCATCCGTCACCGCCCCATTTGAATCCTTCGAACACAGTTTGAATGCCGTTATAACTCCATTCTTCACGGTTGACGTCGCTGTTGCTTCTGCCCTGTGCTGTCAGCTTGAGTGTCATGCCGTCTGTCGGCTCGCTGATGTTCAGGTCGCTCTTGGACGCAATGAGGCGGAAATTATAAGTTGTCACGCCGACCACTATACGGCATTGCTGTTCGCCGTATTCCGATGCCCGCAGCGTCAGGTTCTGTACCGTGAAAGGAACAGAAGCGGATGATGCCAGTGTGTCACCGACATAGACATCCGCCCTTGTCGGGGTCTCTCGCGGGTTGTAGGCTGCATACTGGAGCGTATAACTGTCGTACTGTTTGGCCTGGATATAGGGCGTTGTCCCTTTTTCTATGACCGTACCGTCTGCATAGTCAAACCTTGCGGATACTACAGGGGTATTGTTCCCGGCTTCACGGATGCCTACGGCAAAAAGGATACTGTTTGACTTGATGATGCTGCCGTCTGTCAGCTCCAGTTCCACCACAAGCTGTACAGTGTGGGTTCCATGTGTCAGGTTGGTTGTCGCAATACTGAAACTGCCGTTGGCCGTGGAACTGGTGATGCTCCGGTCCTCTGTGTCGGTACCGTCAACGTAACAGCGCAGGGTCTTCGTTCCGGCACCGCTCAAAGCGTATGGGATAGACAGTGTCTGCCCGCGTGTAACGGCAGTGGAAATGCTGAAGGAGCTGCTAAGGGTGAGCTGCACCACGTTGATACTCCAGGTCACCTGAGCGACCTGCATTTCTGCGCCTTCACCGACTTCCACACGTACACGCACCGTGTTGGTTCCCACGCCCATGTATTTCGTAACATCCACCGTATTGGTACTTCCTGCAGATATGTTTCCGGTTAAAGTATTGGAGTTCGCTCCCTGTGTAACGGTAACCGTCACACGTGCCGGGTTTCCCGTGCTTTCTCCTGTAGTAGTGTCTGTCTGGTCGTATGTGTAAGTCAGTTTCACTTCATCGCCAGACTTCACCGTCTTGTTCGGAGTGACACGTGTCAGTACGACTTTTGTCGTGGCAACGGTTCCGCCGCCACCACCGGTAAACATGTCGCTGGTGCTGATAATCTCCCCGGCTTCATTAAGGAGGCTCAGGGAATAGGCTTTGTCCGCACCTTCGCCGATTTTATTCAGCTGGAGGGCGGTTCCGTAGGTAGAAGCCTTTTCGTTTATTTTTGAAGCCACCGCTTTACCGCTCACCGGATTGGTGGAGTTCTCGTTTACAGCCTGATCAACTTCAACCACAGGTATATCAAGGCTTACCTCGCCCTGTTCATTGGGCGTAAGGTCTGAACTTGTGGTGCCTTTCGTCACACGTATTTTCTTGATCGCATCTCCACCCCCGTAACGGTTCCAAGCAGACGGGGTCAGGAAAGACGAAATGTCCGTGCCTTCAAAACGGTAGTCGAGCCACTTTCCGGCTGATGCTTCAAAGGTTATCACCATGCCGAGCTTACTGTCATCATCGATATCGGCATCGGCAAGAGCGGCCACAGCGGTATCCTTTGTGTAATAGCCGGAGCCGAGAGGGTGTAGCTGTGTAACATTGTAGAAACCGCTGCCGGAACCGTCACCGCTGGCCTTGACAAGTGTGTTTTCCTCATCACTCCAAACATATACAGTTTCACCATACAGATATAGTTTGTCTTTCAATATGCTACTCCTCGTATCATCAAGATACATGTCCGCACCCAGCCAATTATTATAGAATCTTGACATTGTCATACTGCCGGCAAAATACGCAAAAACACCTTTGCTCTTGACAAAAGCGACTCTACCGTCATTCCCTGAGTATGACATCAATTCAATTTTTGCGTCTTCGACAACCATGTCAAATCTGGCTGTAGCCCCCTTCATTGCAGCCTTTGCCGTATCTTCGTATGAGGCTGCTGCTTCCTGAGCCGCCGCTGCAGCAGCATTTGCCTTGCTTGCAGATTCGTTTGCAGTGGCTGCCGCTGAATTGGCCGCATTCTTGGCTTCTTCGGCGGTTTGTGCAGCTTTGTTGGCAGTCTGTGCGGCTTCTTCTGCTTTGGTCGCTGCATCGGTTGCCGGCTTCTGTAATAATGAAACTGGTACTGATACAAGCTCATTTCCCTTAACGGAAGGAAGTGAGTTGACACCGTTTAGCGATGTTACCTCTTCCAGTTCCTGCACGCCCTGGCTCTCTGCCTTGATTGCGTTGAGAACCTGCTGTATGTCTTCTTGTGATATCATAATTATGCAGTTTTATATTGGTTGAACATTTTTCTTGTCTTCAGGTATTCCATATCATTTTCATGGGCGTAAGCCTCGCGCTCAAAACTGATGGCGTGGTATGCGGCATTTGCATTTCGCAGTCGTACAAGATGCCACACCCATTCAGTCAGGTACAGAATATAGAAACCGATATAAAGAAGCTCTTTCATCTGTGCCGTGTGGATTGCCTCATGGTTGAAGTCTGTTTCTGACATGATGCAACCCTTACGTACAAAAAGTATCCCGAAAAGATTTACACATTTGAATCCCTTAAAAGGAATTATTTTGTTATATACGACGTTCATTCGTTTCCTCCTTTTGTTAACTGTTCCTGCAATCCGTCTATGAAATTTGGGGTGCACAATTTTTCGGCTACTTCTTGTATCAATTTTATTTCATCATCTGTATATATCGTATCTCCCTCGCTCTGGTAAATTTTCATAGCCAATGCATGGGCACGAATACCGTTCACATTCAAATAAATTAGATTAGCAAAGCTCTCTCGTGCATCGCCTGTTTGTTTGTTCCTTTTACTAATTCCAGTTGGAATAGAAAAATTCTGAAAGTCCAATTTTCTCATATTACAAATTGTTATTACATAAACAATAAAAGCTATTATAGTCTCCATTTCTTACAACAAGCAGTTTTATAACACTATTAGCTTTTAGGGTAAGACTGCTTGCTCCTTGTAGGACGTTATCAAAAAAAGACAAAGCAATATCTGCATTGTTATCTTTATGTCCTACCAGTGTAAATACAACAGCATAGTCTGTCGTATTTTGTCCAAACATCCAGTTTAAGAATTCATCTTTTATCCGGATATAAAGTGTTCTTTTTTGCCCACTTGTATTTTTGAAGACCTGAACAGACCCATTACCTACAGAAAATTGATATTGTTGTACAAGTGATAATTCTGGCGACATATCAAATATAGCACCAGCTTCAATAACACCACCTTTATTAACGACAATACTTCCGGTAGATAACATTGATACATAATGGCCATTGCCAAGAGTTGACTTAATTCTGATTGCGGGTCTGTATAGGGACGCTATATCAGAGCCTTGCTGCTGGTCCTTATTTATGTATAGGAAAGTAGCATTATCGTCATCATCAGGATCAGCAGATTCTCCCATAAATAATTGATGCAAAATCCATTTGCCACGTTTTTCGTCTATCATATAATTTTGAAGACGGATCTGACCAGCATTGATTAATGTCTTTTTCTCCGGTAAGTCCCAATTTTCTATATTACCATAATAAAGGCTATCTGAGCTTATTGAAAGGTCTCCGATGGAACCCTTATTGGCAATTATTTCTCCCTTAAATTTTCCATTTGTAGCCTCTATACTCCCATCTTCTAAAATTTTGAAGTTGCCGTTAGCTGTAATAAGCCCTTCCAGTTTTATATGGTCTGCAGTAAGTTTGATCGTACTTTTTTTATTGCCCTCTTCATCAACCTCATCAACACTGACACCGATCAATGCAACCTTCCCGTCTGCATCCTGTGCATACAGGCCGGCACCTTCCGGCTTAATAAACAAGCCGGTTTCTTTAAGTGCGTTCTCATCTTTATCAAAGACTGCTGATGAAATTTTAACAAGTCGTTCAGACTGTTCAAAAAGCGTCCTATATTTATATGTGAGGCTTTCAATCCTGTCAGTAGATAATATTAGCATGTACAAGTATATTTCTCCACTAAATGACAGCTTGAAATCTCCTGTGCCATTCCATAACCCGTTACAACTGTACTGTTTATATCCGTCTGTTATTTCAAGTTCTTCAGACACCTCCATACTGTTGAAATTTTCAAAACCGGTTTTATCTACATTTTCAAAGCTGACTTTAAGTGTTCCACTTTTCTTACACCGGTAAAAGAAACTCAAATAAACAGGTATAGCCTCCTTTTTCCCGTTATCATTGACTGAAAAATTAGGAATACTACGTAAATTTTCGTTCTTCTGAGTTATATAATTATTACATATAAAAACAACTGTTCTGCCATTATCTGTGACGACATTAGCAAAGTTTCCCTTATTAGTAAGCACCTTATTGTTTGCCCAAATCCACTTATTGCCTACAAGGAAAAAGACGGCTTCATTATCAGTATCCCATAAGGACATTCCATCATAAAACGTTGCATTACTTAAATAACCTTTATCACCGGCAAAGTCCTGCCTAAGCCCTTCAACTGCAGCTTCAATTTTACCTTCAGTTATTTCAAAACGCGTCAGGATGTCCTCTCCGGTAGTCAGAACGAACGTTCCCATCAGGTACACATTATCACCATACAACCCGTTACCGTGCGGTTGATTGTCTGTTGGGAACCGGCTGTCGCTAATTCCATCCAGATTACCAAGGCGAACGCGCAGACAGTCGTTGAAGTTCTTGGCACACACACCGTCCAGTACGTCCACACGCGGCTGTCCGTCCTCGGTGGCCGCAATGGAAATGAGGTTTTGGCGAAGCCGGTTCTGTGTGTTGCCCATCAACACACATTCGTCGCCTTCTTTCGGTTCCACACCTCCGAACTCGCTTACGGGTACAGTGATCCCATTCCCGTCCGAGGCGGACACTTCGACCCAGTAACCGCGTAAGTGCGTGCCGGTGAACTCCGCGCAGCGCATCAGGTCGTGCGCTACGAATTCATTGTCCTGCTCGAATGTGATTTTATAGTTGTCTCCGTCCTTCGCTACAGCTTTTATTTTACCGCTGGCCGCACTGACGACAAATTGGCCGCCAATGCTGCGCACCTTCTGTATGAGCAGTTCCAGGGCAACCAGTGTCTGCCGGATGGTCACCTTGTCAATCGTCAGGTTACTCAGTCCAGTCAGTGCGTCCATCCATAACTGCCAACCCTCTCCGGTCATTCCGTCCACAAATTTGAGGGAGCGTAATAACTCACGGATAACGGCAGTAAGCCACTCTGCGTTACCGTCGCCATCCACTGTTCCGCCGTTTTCTCCAGTGGTATAGTTTCCGAAATCAGCACCTTTCAGGAAGGTTATTTTCTCCTTTGCCGTGTCCGGACGTAACCTGCTCAGGGATTCCTTCAATGCTCTACGAGCGGAAAAGACGTTATTGTCGGTCGGGTAAGTGTTATCCCAACTGCGTATCAGGTCTGGGAAGCTCCCGGACGTGGCAGTCTTGACATAGTTCTTCGCATCGGTGATGCTGTCGCTTATGGCTTCCATCGTTCCGGTGCTTGTCGCGTCACTTATCTCGATATCCATCTGCGATGGAAGGTTCACTTTTCGTGTGACCTTTGTAATGCGGCTGCTTCTGAACCCCGTTTCCGGGAAGTATTTGTCACTTTCCAGACGGACACGCCGACCAATGTACAGGTCTATTCCGTGTTCCTCGATATAGACATGGTCCGTAGGTGATTTGTAGCAGCTTACATCAATGACATGTTCCTCATTATATTTGTCAACTGCCTGTTTGAATTCCTGCTCCGCCAGTGGATAATACTCATCCGGCATGCGTATATTCCAAAGGATATATTTGTTTCCGACTTTAGGTATCAGGGTGTCATTCGGAAGCTGGGTGTCATCATCATACGGCCAGATGGTTATAATTTCAAATTCGCGCGTATCACTATTGAAGTTAACCTCAAAATAATATGTGCCGTTTTCTTCATCACCAAGACCGGCCAGTTCACTGCCTTCCTGGAATGACACACGTTTTACTTTACCGCCGATTTCATAATCGTTCGGATCGAATCCCATGCTGTCATCACGGAAATAATATATTTTGAATGGGTTACCGTCCTCGCCTGTAACCTGTTCACTTCTCACACCGGTTACAGTACCAATGCGCTTCGGATAAATGTCTGCGAAAGCGTCAGCCTCGTAATGATGCCATATACCATATTTTTCAACATTGACATCAATATGCTTTTCGCCGTTCGGAAGCTGGAGGCGTGAATGTCCGTATCGCTCCGGATCTATATTCCGGCTGCTTCCTATCGGATATAAACGGGTGTAAAACTTTACATTGTCCGCCATGTCACATTCCAAGGAAGTCAGCCCCTTACCATAAGCCAGTGTCACTTCCTCCCCATGCTCACACCGACACACATTGACAGTCTGACCCTCACACCACCACTCAGCACGGTTTCCGGCTTTCTCTGCCACCTCTTTCAGTGCCTCGTCACAGTATTTACCTTCGTAGTCGATAACGATGTTTTCCGTGCCTTCCACCGTTCCGACTTTCCAGTCGGTGGTATTATTCATCCCGTTGTTGATGCTCTTCACAATCAGGGCGACATGTTCTCTTGGTGGGGCGGTCAAAGTAAAAACCGGCTCATCGTCCCCGTCAGTATCATTCAATACGAGAAAACGCTTCAGAAGGCTTTCGATTCCGTACAGCTTTACATCATACTTCCACTCAACGGTGGACAGCTGCTCCGGCTTGTATTGCTCCATGAGCCAGTAGCGTTCGCCCTGGAATTCTGTGTAATCATTCACCTCAAGCGCAATATGCTCGTACAAGGTAAAGGACAGGGTGAGAATATTGTCGCCCTGTATCTCCTTAACCTGTGTACTGTTGTCATCTGTTGCTATCTGTGCCTTTGCAATACCGTCACTTCCGTATATTGTTATCATATTCTAATGCCGTTTTAATGTCGTTATAATTGAGGCTGCGGTTCACGGAATGTCACGTAAAACCTGCTGGCCTGCTTCCCTTCCCTCCAAAGGTATGTCAGGGGTTCGTAGTCGCTCGATTCTTTGTAGAATACATGCAATGTCATATCAAGGTCTGGAAAAAAAATATCCAGCCATCCGTCATCCCCTTGTTTCAGAAAAGAAACAAAGCCTCTGTACTGTTCGAGCCATTTGTTACGAGTATCGGCGTAAAGGGCAAAGTAAAGTTTCACGTCACGAGCCTGGTTTTTCACATCCAGTACGGATGAGTATTTCTCCCCGTTCTCTTCACGGATATCTACTGCTACATGGTTTTTTGTTTTGGAAGGTGCCATGATTGCCTTCAGGTTATTCCTGTCACCACGTTTCTTTTCAACGAGAAAAACGCCATATTCCTTCCAGACGTCCACCCCGTTGATAAACATCTTACCTCCTAATACCGCATCCATATCATTTTACTTTTATACCGTCACGTTCCATTTTCTTTATATAGTTATTGATCTCTGCAAGGTGCTTTGCACTGGTACCGGTGTTCTCCTCAATCTTCTGAAGGTGATCGATGGCGACACCCATCTGTTCGCTTACGTCTTCCATCCTCTCATCAATACTTGCCCAGTGCATCTGCCCGGAAACAAAAAGTCCTTCCAGTTTGCTCCCTTGATCTTGACTTATTGCATCGAAACTGCCGGACTTACCGCTTTGTGACGTGCCTCCGGAATCCAAATCAACACCGGCGGCATCAGCCATTGCGTCCAGACGCTCACCGGCCTCCTGCATAGCTTCTTCGAAACGTTCACGCCAGTCTGACAGGTAGTCCTTATCTGCGGTGCCGTTGATAAATGCTTCTGACAGTTCATTATACAAAGGCTGAAGCACCTTGGAAAGGTCCTGATACATGAAGGCATTTAATACAGCTTCTGCCAATGTATCCTCTGTAAATTCCCCCAACTTACCGATGTCACTTCTCATTTCCTTAAGTGCATCTTTTGCATTGGAAAGGAAGCTGTCAAATGAAACACCCATAACCATTTCCCGCATTGTAGAGTAGCATTCCTCAATGTTCTGGACCAGTTCCTCAACCGTTTTTCCGCTATCCACCCATGCCTCGTAATAGTCACGGGCGGCATCGCTCAGTTTGTTTTGGTTGTAGTACAGTTCTATCTCCTCTGCCCTCATACCGCGGAGGCTATGAGTAACAGAACCTCCATTTAAGGAGTTGCCCCATTCCCAATGTGCATCACTTCCCTGGAGCTTATTCCAAAGGTCATCATAAACCGCCTGTTCCGCCTTGAGGTCCTGTTGTAATTGTGAAAGTTGCTCAGACTGCGCCTCCCAGACTGATATGCTGGACGGTTTGGCATAGCCTTTCTCCACCAGCCAGTTCAGCAGTTCCACGTCCTTGATAATATCACTTATCAGACTTTGGTTGGCTGCGTATTCCTCGTTACGTTCCCGGATGGCGCGGTTTGTTTCAATTTCGGCAATATACCATTCGCGCTTCATCTCTTCCATCTTTTCCTTCCAGCTCGTGAACATGGAAATAATAGACCCAAGTCCGCTTAACGTATTGGTGATACCACCGACAATGTCTCCGGAAAAAATCTGTCCTATACCGGTTCCCATATCCATAGCCCCATCGACAAAGGTCATCATCTCGTCGATGGACTGTGCGAAACGGTCACCGAATACGGCACCGAGGGAATCTCCCCAGCCACGGATTGTAGAAGTGAGTTCCTTTCCTTTGGCGTTAAAGTCTTTCAAAGCTCCGGATATGTCACCGTCTTTTTTGATAGCTTTTAGCAGGTCGTCATAAGAGGTCTTGAATGCCTTGAACGGATTGCCTTTCTCCAGATCCTTCTGTATTTCCTTCACACGTTTCTGCATTCGCTCGAATTCGGCTACTGTGACCGTCACCTGCTTTTTGACGAAATTTCCGTTCTCATCCTTTGCCGGTACCGAAAGTGAAACACCGCCGGAACCGACCTTTGCACCGGATAGCACATCCTTTGCCTGGGCATAGAAATCTGACAATGCTTTATACCCTTTTTCGGAAACATCACCGAATAGTTTGCTGTAAAAATCGGACGCTCTCAGTATGTCTTCTTCCAATGAAGCTATCTCCTCTTTGTACTTCTCTGTTCTGGCAGAAATGGAGGATTCCACGTCAGATGTATCAGCCCCGGATTCCTTAAGCCGTGAGAGTTCCAGGTTATAAGCGGCCATATCCTCATTATACTTGCTGTCAATTTCACGGCGACGCTGGTCGTAGGATTGATATTCCTGCAAAAGAGCTTCCAGTTTTTTCTTTCCTTTGGCGACCTCACTTCCTTCAACGTCACGCACGCCGTTTTCCATACGGCCATGTGCCTCGGCATAAGACTGCACAAACCCCTGACTTTGTTCTTTTGTCAGTGTGCCGCCCTGCGCCGCACGAAGGCGGGCTTCCTGTTCATTGATTTCGGCAATTTCCTTCTCATAATTTAGGCGTATCTGGCGAATCCGTTTATCGCTTCCTTCCTTCATCTTATCAATGGCCGTCTGTTCATCCTTCCATTGCTGTTCGCGCAATTCTTTCGTTTTACCGGCATAAGACACAATACGGAGGACATCACTTTGCATGGCGTCAAATTCGGCCTGATATGCCTCTTTCTCCGCTTTCTGACGGGAGGATAGATTCTGGCTTCTGGCATCATCCAATGCAAGCCTCTGTTCGTCGGTAAGACCGTCCGTACCGGTGGTAAGACCGGCTTTCTGATTTTCGCGTTTCCATTTAGCCTCAAGTTTGGCTATCTCATCATTTTTGGCCTGGTATTCATTATCCAGCTGACGCAGTTTTTTTTGCAGACCTTCTTCCATCGCCTCAATCTCCGCCGCATCATTTTTCCGTTGCAGTTCCACCAGTTCCTGGCCGAGCTGTTCCGCCGACTTCTTTTCACGTTCAGCTTCTCTGTCCGCCTTTTCTTTCGCCTTGTTTTTCTTTTCGGCATCTTTGTTGTCTTCCGGTTTTGTCCGGTCGTATTCCTTTTTGGCAAGGTCAAGCGCATCCTTAAGCTCCTTGGCCTTCTTTTCGTATTCCTCCTGTGTCAGACTATTGGATGTGTCCGAAAGGAAATCATTGTAGGCTTTCAATGCCTCTTCATATTCTTTTCTGGCCGTTTCAGCCCAATCCGCGCTGGAGTCTTTTTTCAGGTTACGTTTGTTCTGCTCCGAACGCAGTTTGTTCAGCTGGTATTGCAGTTCGTCGCGGCTGTAAGTTCCTGTAAGACGTCCGTCGCCGTATGTTATTTTTCCGTACTTCTTTTCCTGTACGGACATCAGGGCAAGAAGGTTCTCGCGCTGTTTGATTTGCTGTGCGAGTGTATCGTTGCTTACCCCCGTCAAATTCTCGAAATACGCATTCACGCTTTCTTTTCGTGCCTGTGCTGATAGTGTCTTACGTTTATTCTGAAGGTTTTTCAGTTCTGATTCCTCTGAAGAAGACAACCCTCCAACTTTGCGCATTCTTGTTCCGGACACATTAGCGTCTTCCCACCGTTCTGTGGCTTTTTTCGCCTCAAGCTCTTTAATTCGGGCATTGACCTGGTTCAGTTCGTTTTCTGTTTTTGTGATTGAGGAACCGGCTTCCAGTGCGGCGATTTCTTCTTTGATACGCTTGATGTTTTTCAACTTTTCATATTCGGTGTCGTATTTGGCGAATATATCCGGGTATTTCTGTTCCAGCCTGTTCAGTGCCTCTCGTCTTGTATCTGTGGCAAGGCTCTCATCACCGGCAACATTGCATAATTCTTCCATTTTACGACGGTGCTCTTCCTCGGCCTCTATCGTTTTCTGCTTTGCTGCTTGGTAATCTTCCTCTGCTTCCCTCAAACGTTCTTCCTCGTTCTTCATCGATATCGTTGCCGCTACGACTCCGGCAATCAGTGTTGCCACAAGTACATAAGGATTAGCAAGCATAGTAGCGTTAAGCATCTTTTGCGCCTTTTCCACAAGCACCAGCCATCCGTAGTGTATTGTCTCTGCAGTTGTCAATGCTCCAACACCGGCAGTCTGCAGGGCTTGCATGGCGGTAACGGCCATGACTGCAGTTTTATATACTCCGTAAGTTGCAACAAGTCCGACCAGAATACGTCCTACCTGTTCATAATGTTCAATCAGATAGGAAACGCCACTCAACGAACTGTTTATAATGCCTTCTGAACGGCTTCCTATTTCATTGAACATGGTGGATATGCTGTCTTCAATATTGGATATCTGTCCGGTAATGGTCTTGCTCTGTTCTTCCATGAGGTTATAGAACATGCCGCCCTCATTGGTAAGGTTCTGCAGTGCTTTCTGGACTTCCGGGAATCCGACTTTCCCGGCTTCAACCATTTCACGTACCTTGCCTTCTGCCACCCCTAAGACATTGGCCAGCTCACGCCCCAAAGGAATACCTCTGCCGACAAACTGGTTGTAGTCCTGAGTGTACAATCGGCCTTGTGTCATTGTTGTGCCGTACAGGTAAACCAGATCATTTAAGGGCTGGTTCAGTCCGGCTGCGATATTACCCAGACGGATGAGGTCGTCGTTTACGTTTTCCACGTTCTCACCGTATGCGAGCAGCTGCCGGGCACCATTGGCTATTCCCTGCAGGTCAAAAGGAGTTGTCGCGGCTGTACGAATAAGCTGATCCATCAGTTCGGAGGCTTTTTCCTCACTTCCGAGCATTGTATTGAAAGACACCTCCAGCTGTTGGAACTCACCGCGAACCTTGATGATATTCTGAACAAGCTGCTGCACGGCAAAAGCACCCGCAATCTTGGATGCAGTATTTTTTACCGATTGGGCTTGTCGGTCAAGCCGCTCCATTTCCGATGTAGCACTGCTTGTCTTGACTTTCAGCTCATCTACTTTTCGACCGGCTTTGTCAAGTCCACTGGTAAGCCGGTCTTTCATCAATATTTCTATTTCTACAGGTTTTACACTCATTTCTTAAGGTTGCTTTGAAAGAATCCTACGATTTCATTAGCCTCGTCCTCGGCACTCTTCTCCTCTTTTTTCTTCCGTATGTACCGTGGTGCATCGGCCAACATCATTATCAATGTCTGGAAGTTTACTCCTTCCAGGATATACTTTACACTCCAGCCGGTGGCGTTTGCTATTTGCCAGACAAACCCAAAAGGGCTATGGGACGGCTCATAAACCGTCTTTAACTCCCCTTTGTCTTTTGGCTCAGCTTCAGCCTCAGTTTCATTGGGTTCATCCTCTCGGCTGATCTGATAATACTCATAAAAGGGTCCGTCCCTAATAGCATAATAAAATTATACATCACTGCATCGAGATATTCCTTTTCCATCCAGTTCCGGATCCACCACGAAGTGAACCCAATAAGAAAATGACGGCTCCACCATCCACGACACAAAGTATAAGCTATCATCCGGCTTATCTTTTTCCCGTGTAACGCAATAAATGCCATCTCCTCTTCCTTGGTAAACTGTTTCATTTCTGCTGCTGTAACACCAAGAGTCAGATACACCTGTGCCAGGCGCATCAGCCCTCCCATACGCGGGCGCCTCATGGTGACACGAAGTTTGACAGTCTTTTTGCAGAATGGAATGTGGAAAACCTTTAAGGGGACGGACACACCCCTGTCTAACAAGGCGGCCGCCCCCTCATGCTGAATAATACGCTCTGTATCCTTGTCCATACGTTAATCTTCTGCCGTATCGTTGATCTCGTATGGTGCCGTATCTGGTTCTTCCGGCTTGTTGACTTTAAGCTGGCATTCCAGCTTTGAAACTTCTGTAAGAGTCAGTTTACCACCAAGGTTTGCCATGATGGTACCGTTTGGAATAGTCATCGTCTGGCCGCTTACAAACTGAATTTTCCAAGCTCCTCGCAATTCAACAAGTTCTGTCGGGGCTTTCCAGCCGGTGTAGCTGCCTGTTGATCCGACCAGCGTACCGCCCAAAACTGCCTGAATATTCTCATAATCCAACTGAATAAGGTTAAATGTTGGTGCTATGGTCGCATTCTTGTTGGCCAATGTAAGAACAGGTGCATCTGGAACTTGTTCGGCTTCCACATCTGTACTTTCCGGCTTCGTGCCGCCCCAGTCCCAGCTACCCTTTTCGATATAACCGATTTCCTTTTCATTGAATGTTACCACGGCAATGCCGTATATGAATTTCTTATTTGCCATCTTTCTTTCGTTTTAGAATGATATATATTGCTGTTATTGTAAAAATGCTCAATAATACGCCTATCCCCAATCCGCAAAAAAACGTTTTAACGGGATTCGAACGCTGTTTTACTTCTGTTTCGTATAAGCGGTTCATTTCCTCGTAAGCTTTCTGATATGATGCGGATTTCTTTTCATAGTACTCTACCAGAATTTGCAGACTGTCACAACTGGCATATACAGTAATTACGTCTTTGTTACGGCTTACTGAAACGTTGGCTTGGCCACTCTTTCCGCTGTACGATGCCATCGGAGGTAACTTCATCAGACTATCAGCCTGTATCTCCAATTTCACCTCCGACTTCGGAACCGTTTCCGTCCGTATCAGGCGGACTTCGCTGTCCAGACTGTCCGTCATCGTCTGTGTTGCTTCCATCTGAGTTTCCTTCTGCGTTGTCTTTCGGGTGCTCGCGCACCCCACGCAGCACAGGGCAATCATCATGATGCTTGCAACTGTTAGCTGTATCGATAGCCTTGCGAAGACGGGCCATTTCACGCTTGGTAGCTTGCAGATCTTTCCGTGTTCCATTTAGCTCTTCCTTTAGTGGTTCTACTATGTTTTCTATTAGTATTCGGGTAGCGTGCTCAGTGTTGTCTATACGCACTGTTTCGGCTTCCGCCTGTGCCTTCTCAGCATCCGCATTGGCCTGTTTGACTTTTGCCTTGAGTGTCACAATGCCAACAAAGGTCGCCAGCAGGCTACCACCCAGTACGAAATTTAGGATTTCACTGAGTTCCATAAACATTTATTTTTCTATTCTTTACTGTCGGCCTTTTTAGAAATTAAGCCTATAATCCATTGAACAAGTCCTGTATCTGCAATACCATTTGAAACAAGAGATGCCCCAAATCCATACAACAAAGCAATATACCAGGTAACGCCTTCTACAAATCCGGCGTCAAGCCACCATAACAACATAGTCGCCACAATACCGACAAGCCAACTTACAATTTGTGTCGTCAGTCCTTGCATTTTAGGAAAGATTGCCTTAATACCTTCTGTCAACAAAACGACACAACCGGTAAAACCTGCAAAGGTCGCAATCATGTTGTCATAATTCACATCTGACGTTTCACCCGTTTGGGCAAATGTTACTGATACAAATCCAAGCATCAGTACAAAGAATAAAAGAAATCGTTTCATTTGTTTTTGAATTTATTGATTTATACCTATTTGTTTAAGCCATTTTTTTACATCAAAACTGGGGCAGGCCTTTGCCGCCAGCTCATTATGTCCGACAATACGAACAGAGGGAAAACGCTTGTGGAAATCTTTTACATATTCTTCAAGTGCTTTAAGCTGCTGCGGTGTTCTGGTATCTTTGGCTGTTTTACCATCTTTTCCAACACCACCTACATATACAACATGACGTGACACTGAATTTTTCCCGGCAACACCGTTGGTTATTTCCCACGGATCCACATTTGCATCTTCATTGTTTTTCACAAGTCTTTCTACCTTGCCGTCAAGATGTATCATATCCGTGTAGCCCACCTGTTTCCATCCGCGTCCTCCCTTACTAACTGGATCCGTATGCCAATGTCGGATATCAGAGGAGGAAACTTCACGCCCTTCCGGTGTTGCGGTACAATGCAGTACAAGATATTTCAATTTCTGCATACGTTATGCCCCCTGCTGATTTTGCGTGATTGTTATCTCAACAGTTTTCTCAGGGGCAGAATTCAAGGTAACGATAACTTTACCGCTTTTTGCCTTTCCCGTGCTATTTGCCTCTGCTGAAATTGTAATTCCGGTTTCGGTTTCTTCTATACTAAAGCCGGATGGAGCTGCACCAACTGTGTATTCGCCGCTTGCTGTAATTTCTACATCCTTACTACCTCCAGTAGGATCTATGGTAACCGTAGTAGGATCTGCGGAAATAGTTTTTTCTGCAGGCTTAAATACAGGGACCTCACGGCTATCCAGAACAACGATTTCCTCGCCGAAGGCGATGTTTGTATCTGCCTTCATCAACATTTTGAAGAAGTACAATTCACTTGCATTAGAAATCTTGTCGATTTGGATAACGTTTTCATCATCCTGCAGATTGACAGCGGCAAACAGATTACCATCTGCCCCCATAGAACACAATGTAATCACAATCAAACCATCAGGCCAGGCGGCCAATGTTTCAATGTCAATTCCTTTGTAACGCTTCGCATTGACATCTGTTTCACTTGAGTTCTTTGCTTCTCGTTCAGTCAATTCGTCATCGTATTTATCAAAATCATCGATGCTCATGATAATACGAAGGTTCGGGTTATTTCTGATAGCCTTCGGGATGGCCTTTCTCATAGCCTTCAACTTACCGATCATAGTCTCTTCTTCGCTGTCCACAATGATAAGTTCCTTGTCTTTGGCCATCTGAGTAAGAATACCGTTGAACAAGTGGTCGTCGTCATCACCGTATTCTCCATTTACATAGTGATCACCCAACTCAAACTGTACTTGTTTTGCTAATTCTGCCAAAAGAGCATTTTGGGCTTCAGGTGGCAACTCTGCAAATACAAGGTTACCTTTGGGCTGCCATTTTCTCCAGATGTCTTCAAATGCACGTGGATTAAACACGGTAAAGGCCATGAAGTCCTGCGGATCAAGGCTTTTTTCATCATAGTTGAAATTTCCCTTAGAGTCCTCTACACCTGGATTTTCTTTGCGTTTCTGCAGCATCTTTCCGCTTTTCAGACGCGGCAGACTGATTTTCTTTTCCACTCCGGGAATAACCATGATAAGTCCTTTCTCCACAATCTCGTTCCCGGTGGCAGCGAGTGTCAGAAGTTGTTCAAGAACCTCGCCATTGTAATTGGTGTTTTTTACTACTATTGCCATATCTTTTATTTGTTAAGTTTGTCTTTGATTTCCTTCATTCGCTTACTCCAGGGGCTGTCTCCGCCTAAATCAACTTTAAGGTCCTCCATAACTTTACGCTTTGGGGTAAGTGAGGCGAGGAGCTTCTTTCCTTCTTCCGGATTGGTTTTAAGGATATTTTCATACATGGGACGTGTTTCTGCATTGATACGGCCGTCATTCTCGGCCTTGTCAAGCAAATCCTTATTTGCGGCCTCTTCATCAGCAGCGGCCTTATCCTCAAACTCCTTCAAACGCGCCTTCAGTGTCGCATTTTCTTTGGTCAGACTTCCCACCTGTCCGGCCTCGCTTGCATAGGTTTTTGCTCTGGCAATTACCTCTTCCTCGCTTTTGCAATCCTTAAACGAGGGATGCTTTCTGATTTCATCAAGATTCATTGTTTTTTGATTTTGTGGCTCAATGAGCCGGTTATTGAATAAAGTATATATCTGTTCCGGAGTACTATTCTCTGGTACAGGTTCCGCGTCATAAATGCCATCTATAAATCCGAGTTCAAGGGCTTCACTTGCAGTCAGCCAGTGATCCTCACCGTCAAAATAGGATGCTTTAACCTCATCCTTTGTCATTCCCAATCGAGCCGCATAGATATCCCCAAGACTATCCTCAAGGCTTTCTATTTCTTCTATGCACTTTTGCATCTCTTTTTTGTTGCCGTAACACCCGCCACTAACACTATGTAGCATTAGCCTTGCATACTTACTCATCTCAACGGGCTTACCACATAAGGCTATAACACTGGCCATACTTGCGGCAATGCCATCTACATAAAGATGTACATCAGCCTTACTGTTTTTTATGGCATTATAAATAGCAATGCCACAATACACTTCTCCTCCGTTACTATTGATGCGTACATTGACACGTCGGCTTACCTTCTCAGCTTCCAGAAGTTCCTTGGCAATACGCCCACTCTGAACCTCGCCATAATAATCGCCAATGTCGCCGTAAAGGAAAATGGTACTTACCCCTTTACTATCTGTTTGTATATTAAAAAACTTGCTCATTATCAATCGCGTTTATGATGCAAAAATGCAACAAAACAACGGGGTGTGGAAACTGCATTTTTATCATAAAATGTTATGACGTTATGATGACGCCATAATATTCTATCATGCATAATGACTTTCGTAAAGCGGTCTTTTTGTGGCAATTTTGTAGCATGAAATTCAATAATATAAAGTATTATGGCAGAACTAACAAATGCCCAGAAAAAAGAATGGGCCAAGACATTATACCTGCGTGAGAACCTGACACAACAGGAAATTGCGGAGCGTGTTGGAGTTTCTCGCGTAACTGTATCAAACTGGGTACGCACCGGGAAGTGGGAAGAACAAAAGGTTGGATTAACTCTTACTCGCCAGGAGCAGGTGGCTAACCTGTACCGTCAGGTTGCAGAAATCAACCGTGCCATTTCTCAGCGTCCCGAAGGGGAACGATTTGCTTCATCTAAAGAGGCAGATATCCTTGGAAAGCTATCTGCCTCAATCCGGAACATGGAACAGGAGGTCGGAATTGCTGATACAATCAGTGTGCTTACTGGTTTTATTGAATATGTTCGTGCTGTTGACCTCGAAAAGGCTAAAGAACTTACAAAATTAGCGGATGCATTTATTAAGGATAAGTTATAGGAGGAGATTAAATGAAACAAGTAGATAAACTTGCGCTCCTTGATTGGGATAAATATAAAGAGGAGATTGCAAGGGCAACCCCCGTTGATAAGTCCATGACGACGGCAGAACGTGAAAGGCACCGTTTATATCTTGAAAAACATCCCATAGAGTGGATTAAGTTTTTTTTCCCAAATTATGCCAAGTATGAATTTGCCGATTTTCAGAAAAAAGCCATACGCCGAATTATCTCACACGACGAATGGTTTGAGGTACTTTCCTGGAGTCGTGAGCTTGCCAAATCAACCATTACAATGTTTATTGTTATGTTCCTCACGCTTACAGGGCGTAAGAAAAATGTCATTCTTACCTCAAATAGTAAAGACAACGCGATGCGACTTCTTGCCCCGTATCGGGCAAACCTTGAGGCAAATGGACGAATCATAGCCTACTATGGTAAGCAAGAAATGCCTGGTTCATGGACGGAAGATGAATTTGTCACTAAGGGAAAGGTGTCATTCAGGGCACTCGGTGCCGGACAGTCACCCCGTGGATCGCGAAATGAGGCAATCCGTCCGGACCTGTTACTCGTGGACGATTTCGACACTGACGAGGACACAAAAAATCCGGATATCATTCAGAAAAGGTGGGACTGGTGGGAAAATGCGTTGTACCCCACACGTTCAATTTCTGAGCCGACAGTTGTTATTTTTTGCGGCAATATTATTGCTAAGGATTGCTGTGTGGTACGTGCCGGGGAAATGGCCGATTCATGGGATATAGTCAATATACGTGATAAAAACGGACGTTCCTCATGGCCGGAGAAAAATTCTGAGGAAGATATTGACCGCACAATTTCAAAAATATCTACCAAGGCTGTCCAGGGAGAATATTTCAATAACCCTATTTCTGCGGGTGAGGTATTTGAAACTATTTCTTATGGTAAGATTCCGCCATTATCCAAATTCAAGTTCCTGGTGGCTTATGGCGACCCGGCACCTGGAGAAAGCAAAGGAAAGAAGGGCAAGTCTTTCAAGACTGTTTCGCTGCTTGGAAAGATTGGGAGTAGGCTTTATGTCATTAAAACTTTTCTTGCTAAGGCTTTGAATGCCGAGTTTATTGAATGGTATGTAAAGCTACTGGAGTTCGTAAACGGGAAGGCTACAGTATATTGCTATATGGAAAACAATAAACTTCAGGATCCATTCTTTCAACAGGTTTTCAAGCCACTTGTGGCCAAGGTTAGAAAGGAGCATAAAATATCTCTTTACATCCGAGGTGATGAGCAAAAAAAAACCGATAAGGCCACGCGTATAGAGGCAAATCTTGAACCATTAAACCGGGAAGGTAACCTAATACTGAATGAGGCTGAAAAAGACAATCCGCACATGAAGGAGCTGGAGGATCAATTCAAGTTATTTACCTTATCCCTTCGTTATCCGGCTGACGGGCCTGATGCCGTTGAAGGTGGAAACCGAATAATTGACGAATTAATACGCAAAGCGGAGCCTCCTGTATTTCGAAGCAGAAAGGATTTAAGGAATAGGAACAAACGTAGAATGTAATATTTAACACTAACAATATGAGCCAATTTGTAGAACTGACCGATTATGATGCAAGTATCCATAGGGATATATTAGATGCACTTGTACGAGAGGACGAAACACTCGTTGAGGTCTGTGAAGACAGGGCCATTGCCGAAATGCGATGTTACCTGTCCAAACGATATGACTGCGACAAAATTTTTTCGGCAACAGGAACAGGCCGGAATGAACTTGTACTTATGATGGTAATTGATATAGCAGTATATCATATTTTCTGTATTCATAATCCACAAAAATTGTCCCAAGTACGCAAAGATAGGTATGAACGTGCTGTAGAATGGATGAAAGCTGTTGCAGCAGAAGATATTTCTATTGAGGGAGCACCCTTGCTCCCAGATGACATACGTGCAAGTAATTCATCATTCAGAATAAAAAGCAATCGTAAAAGAGTAAACCATTGGTAATATTAACAATATGAGCAGAAAAAAGAATAAAAATAAGCCTGGGATTATCACAGTTGGTGGTAATTTTATGGCACCTGGACAGAAAAAGCCCAATGTTATTGTACTAACCCAACCCAAACGTTTCGGGCTGGATATAGCGGACTATATGTCTGCCATACGAGCAGCTGAGAATGTGGACTTCTCACGTAGGTATAAGTTATATGACTTATATTCTGACATACTTATGGATACGCATCTCACCTGTGTAATAGAGAAACGTAAGAATGCGGTATTATGCTCCGATATAGAGTTTCAGGTAAATGGGAAGCCGGACGAGACCGTAAATGAACAGATACGTTCGCCCTGGTTCAATAAACTTATTGGGGATATCATAGACGCCAGGTTCTGGGGATTTTCGCTTTGCCAATTCTATAAAGAAGGAGAATGGGTGGACTATGATCTTGTGCCGCGTAAACATGTAGACCCCATCAAAAAACTAATCTTGCGTCACCAGACTGATGTTACGGGATTGCCTTGGGACAAATATACAGATCTCTTATTTATTGGAAGTCCAAGCGATTTAGGGCTGCTTGCAAAAGCCGCTCCCTGGGTCATTTACAAGCGTAACACTACAGGTGACTGGTCACAGTTCTCGGAAATATTTGGAATGCCTATTCAGGAGTATATCTATGATTCAGATGACGAGGAATCCAGACAAAGAGCAATGGAGGATGCGGCTAACACTGGAAGTCTTGCACAGTTTTTCCACGCTAAGGATACCGAATTTAAGCTGACTGAGGCCGGAAACAAAACAGGTTCTGCAGATGTGTACGAACGCCTTTGCGAACGATGCAACAACGAAATATCTAAACTTGTACTCGGTAATACATTGACAACAGAATCTTCTGAAAACGGCACTCAGGCCCTTGGTACCGTACATAAAAAAGTAGAAGATAAAGTTGCTCAAGCTGATAAGAATTATGTGCTTGACATTCTCAATTATGACATGAGCGACATTTTTGCGCACATGGGCATTAACACTGCCGGTGGGGTTTTCTGCTTCCCGGAAAAGAAAGAAACAGACTCTACAACAAAGCTTAATATAATAACCACACTAAAGAAAAACTTCAACTTGCCTGTTTCTGATGAATATCTATATGAAGAATTTGGCATCGAAAAGCCGGACAACTACGAACAGATAAAAAAAGAACAGAATGAGCAGAACCAACACAATAATGTTCCGGCTCAAATATCGGATACGGATAAAGAGGAAAAAAGCGAAGGAAAGACCCAGGAGCCAACCCCGGCGCAAAAAAAGTCCTTCCGTAATTGGATTGCAAGTTTTTTCGGGAAAGCCCCGTCAGGCGACGGGGCAGCTTTAGACTGGTAGTTGATGAACTGTATGGTGTAAAAGGCGAAAGCGTATCCGGTGATTTTGACTTTTCAGAAGATGTATTACGCCGCGCCTTATTGAATATATACAGCAAAGACTTTCATCCTGTTACAGACATTGAAGTAACCCTTTTTAGTGAAATATGGTCACAAATGAACAAGGCCACAAGAAAGGGTTTCAGAAAGTCTAAGGTGACAGATCCGGATGATGATTTTAGGGATGCCGTTATGCGAAACAATGCTGTATTTGCGGCTTTCAAGGTTCATCGTATGCAAAATGATATGGCCAAATTATTATTGGATTCGGATGGCAATCTAAAGCCGTTCGAACAGTGGAGAAAGGAGGTCATGCCTATTGCTTCACACCAGGTGGGAGCCTGGTTGCGGACAGAATATGATACTGCAGTAATACGCGCACATCAGGCTGCAGACTGGCAACAGTTTGAACGGGAAAAGGACGTTCTTCCTAATTTACGCTGGATGCCTTCAACGTCAATTACACCAGGGGCAGATCATAAAAGGTTCTGGGGAACAGTACGCCCAATAGATGATGCCTTTTGGAGCGAACACCGCCCAGGTGACAGGTGGAACTGTAAATGCGGATTATCATCTACTGATGACCCGGTAACACCAATACCAGATTTTGACTCAAGAGATAAAGCACAGGATGGTCTTGAGAACAATCCGGGTAAAGATGGTAAGTTATTTTCAGACAATCATCCCTACCAAAAAAATGCATATCCGAAAGCAGATGATGCGGTAAGTAAACTAAAAAAACGCATTGACGAAATGATAAAGGAAATGCCGGACAACCTGACCATAGATGAAAAAATGGCCATAGCCCGGAACAACCTTGAATTGGAAAAGAGTATCGGAGTAGTCAAAGAGAAAAATATGACTTATGAAGAGGCGAATAAAGGCAAGGAGAACCCAAACTTCTCACAAGACACGTCCTACAAAGTCAATTGTCAAACCTGTGTCCCCGTTCACCTACTTAGAAGACGCGGTTTTAATATAGAAGCTGCTCCTAATAAAGACAACAGTGCCTACAAACTGATGGATAAACAAGGTGTCGAATGGAACAAGAACCTTTTCGTAAACTATGATGGAAGTGATACGAAGTTTACATGGGCAAGGACATGGGCTCTTAAAAACGGAGTAAGGAAAATGACAGAAAAAAAGATAAGCCAATTTTTTCTTGAAAACATGAAAGAAGACGGCTTATATGAGATATATTGCGCATGGAAAGGGGGCGGTGCACATGTATTCTGTGCGGAGACCCAAAACGGAAAGACAAGACTGTTTGATCCACAATCCGGAGACGACAATGTACTCAGATACATTTCAAGTATGTCCGGACAAAGTGTGGGCGTGCTGAGAATTGATAATAAACTGATAAATCCGAAAATATCAGGACTATTTACAAAGAAGAAGTGATATGAAAATCTGTATCACAAACCAGCGAAAGGTTTCCGTTGCGGTCTACGATATAATGAGGCAAACCAGTCGGAAGACTAAAGCCATCCGCATCCACCATTTGGATAGAATAAACAGATTCTTCTTTAGTCTGCTTGACCAACTTCACAGTATTAAAGCCGTAGCTGTTAGCCATCCGTGTTATTTGTTCGGGTACATTCATATTATTTGCTTTAGACATCTATTGCAAAGGTAGAAATTTATTTTCTAAATCAATCGATTATGTATATAAAAGATTTCGCAAAACTGATAGAACAGAAACGTAAGGAGCTTGATAAAATGATGCGCCGAAAAATGCCGGTCATTGCCGGGCGTATGGCAAAGGATCATTTCCAGGAGAATTTTCGGAAAGGCGGATTTGTCAATGGCGGATTGCATCCGTGGCCACAAGCTAAAAGGCTTTCATCTGGAAGAACAGACGCCGCCAGCAATTACGGTACGCTGCTGCCCGGTCGTAATCACTTGTTCAGCTCCATCAAGTACATCCCTTCTGATTATCGGGTGAAAGTATCCAACGAACTCGTATATGCTCCTATACACAACTGGGGCGGAACTGTTTCTGTAACCGTCACAGACCGTATGAGACGCTTTGCATGGGCCAAGTTCTATAAGGCTTCAGGTCACAGAAGAAAAGCGAACACAGGGCAAAAGAAGGGCACGAAACGGCGTGGAAAACAGACAAAGGATAATCCGCAGGCGTCATTTTGGAAAGGGCTTGCACTTACCAAAAAAAAGAAGCTCAATATTCACATACCTCAAAGGCAGTTCTTGGGGGAAAGTAAGGAGTTAACAGATAAAATAAACGAAAGAATAGAGAAAGAAATAAGAACCATATTAAACTCATAACATCATGGAAGAAATTTTTATTGAAATTATGGAGCAGATTGCTCGCGAAATGCCGGAACTTTCCCTGATTGACGAAGATTACGGACAGTTGGAAATGGGAGCCGAAGAGGATCATTACCCAGTTACGTTCCCCTGTGCGTTAATAGGCGATACGAGCTCAGATTGGCACGATTTAGGTGGAGGGGCACAAAATAGTGATTCTTTAATAACGGTTCGCCTTGCCATTGATTGTTACGATGATACAAGTTTCGCCTCCGGAACTTACGATAAAGTCCGCGAACGACAAAAGATGGCAAATAAATTATATAAGGCATTACAGTGTCTGGAATGTTCGGATAATTCATCTCCACTTATCAGGGAAAAGAGTAGAAGTTATTCATTACCCGGTTATATCAAAGTATTTGAATTTACTTTTTCTTTCACAATGCATGACGAATCAGCAATGGAACTATAAGGCCTTAAATAACTCAAGTTGTGCAGCGGTCAATTTAGGAACCTTAATCTTGGGAAGGGGTTTGATACTTTTATCTATCCCTTCTCTTGACTTTTTACGGATAATAGTCATTATCCGTTCTTCGGATATGAAGAATTCACGCTCCGATAAAATGCGCAATGCGTCATCGAAGCGTAATCTTTGCACTTCCGTCCAATAATAATAACGTCTGCACAAAGCTTCATCACGTAACCGTATCAGTTCTTTATCTCGTCCTTTACCCATGAGCTATTTCCTATTGCAAAAATAATTGATTTACATCTATTTCAAGCAAAAAGCACCGTAAATATGAACTTTACGGTGCTTTCTGTTTAACACGTCAACAACTTATCTTACAAACGACAAAAACTCGGCTCAATTCGCGTCCAAACACCGTTGTCCGGATTGCGTCTTGAGAAATAATAGTTGGTTGCATTTCGCTGTACCACGTTGGCCTCTTTGAATAAGCGCATGATATCTGCGTACTCTTCATCGAACTTATCTTCCAGCTCGTATAGCTTGGAAATGGACTTATAATCCAAATCACCCATTTTATTACGCTCCAGGAGCGTCATTGCCATCTGATACATCGGGTCATCAGATCCTTTCTCGCTATTTTGCATATAGCGTTTCAGATAGTCTATCAGACGGTCCGCTGCCATATCCGCACGTTCATCAAACCCTTTCACCTTGTTACTCTTTACCTCCAGGCGGAAGTCACCGTCTGTAATGGTATAGCTACGCTGGTCATCACTCTTAACCTGACCGTATTCTCTCATAACCGAAGTGAAGGCTTCGGCTTCTGTCTCCAGCCAATCGCGGAACCCTTTTACGTCAGACACAAGTTCGGTAACCTTGTTTTTAACGTCGTGCATGAACTCCGCACGCAAGGCCTCATAAGTTTCACGGCGTGCAATGCGGTCGTTTTTTTCCTCTTGCTGCAACTGTGCTAATAAAGCGTTTCGCTCCTCTTTACTCATGGATTTTACATCCACATTTTGTTTCTTTACTTCTTCCATTTTTTTGTTTTTTAAGTTAGTTGTTATCTCCGTCTTTCTCATAATCCTGCATCTCAATATCAGGCTCTATAAGACAGGCTTCACTTTGTGCGTATGCCCAATCTGCAAGCTGGTCAAAAAACTCGGCTGCTTCTTCCTGTTCCATATCCAGGCTTGCAGTTCTGGCTTGACCTTCCAGGTCTTTCAAAACTGTTTCTGTTTTTTTGTTCATAGTCAATCATTTTTATGGTTATCTTTTTTTCGTCTTATCACACGTATTTTGGTTAATAGGGCGTCCAGTTCGTCCGGATCCAGATCCCTAAATACTTTTCCCGCCACCCGCTTATCCATACAGAAAGCATTTACCCTATCCCAAGAAGCTGTATCCACCCCAAGTAATTGCATCTGGTGTAATACTGCACTTCGTTTTCTTTTCAGTTCTTTCCGGTACAATTCCCGTCTTTCGTCATATCCGGCAACCCGTTCCATTTCGTTACACATAGATGTGTATTCCTTTACCGTCATAAGATGCAGACTGGTTGTGCGTCCGTTGGTGAACTGATAAACAAGTGTTTCTTTATCCGCCCCGGATAATTTCTTAAGCAATCCATAAAATCGGGCAAAATTGGTTATTTCCTGTGCCATATCATTTTCCGTTTAGGATCATCTCACACTCTGTTGATTTTATACTAACACGACAAACTATCTTATCGGGTATGAGTGATTTTTCCGCGTACTCTTGCTCTGTCTGTTTGTAATAAATTTCTTTGAAATGCTTACCCAACTCAGACAGGATTTTCGTATTGTATTCTCCACAAAATCCTATACGTGAAGAAAGTGTCTCACGGATTCTTCCTTTATACACTGTAGCAGTCAAAGTGATTACCACAACACCGGATTTCATTTTCACATTACCCATATCGTTACATATTAAATTGGTTCTCAAACAACACTTTAATTCCGCAAGAACTGGCCACATCAAGTTCTAACTTTGCCCCTTTTGATAGTTCCCATCCCTGAAGCATATAAATAAAATCACAACCAAGCAATAGGCCTATATCAGCTCTCATGTGATCTCTCCAATGTGCTTCATCTGGTAAACCGTTCTTGAACGGATTTACTGGGATGTAACCTTTCAGACTTAAGAAACGTTCTGCATTGTCAAATGCCTGGCGACGCTCTTCTAAATCATAGTGCGCTATGGCACCACTAATGTAAACTTTGTATTTCATTCTTTCTTTTCTTTAAGATTATTCAAGTCCTTAATATTAACCTGACAGGACGGATGCCAAATTTGTATATTCCTGGCGAACAATACGTCCTTCGTTTCAATCACTACATGACCTTTTGTTTTGGCTTTGCGTAAACGCAAATCACATTCAATATTTCGCTCAACCCAGTCATCAACTATCGCTGATACTTCACTACCTTTCAGTAGCATCTGGAATAGTTTATTCTCTAAACCCATCGTTTTCTATATTATCTTTTAATGCTTTTGCGGCTCCTTCCTCCCATACGACGTATGGAACTCCCGGACGTTCCATAAAACGGCTTTTACACCATGCCTTAAAGCAGCTTACCATGATTTTCACATCGGCATCATACTCAACCTTCCGGGCTGTTCTGCCAGCTGGATGCATCCCTTCCGCGTGACTGATAAATATGAACAGCTTTTTGGGGTTACGCTCTTTTAAGGCCTTATACTCCGGATAACTTAGACCACTATATTGGAAACTGTCAATAATAATCACATTTGGACTACCTCTACGACTCAACCTTTCCTCCAGCTGATCCATTGGTTCGCGGTCAAGTATTATCAGCCGTTTTCTTACCTCATCCATTTTATGTCGCTGAAGGGACATCTGGAACGACCGGCCAACACTTTCTTCCAGGCTGTCATATATCACCTTACCGAAAGAACAAAGGTACTTGGCCAACTGCATTACAAATGATGTTTTGCCGTTTCCACTGGCCCCCCAAATAATCCAGGTTCCACTTTTAGCAGGATTTCCCATTGAATCATACCAAGCGCCGGAAAACTCAAAGCTGGGAATCTTCATATTTAGTACCTCATTGGGGCTATATGCTCGTTTCAGTTTCATTATTGTCCTTATTTTTTTATTCATTAATCAATAGATCTGCCCATTTAACAGCGTTTTTTGCATCATCTTCGACGGAATTTAAGGAAGACCTTACGCTATGTAAGAACAATTCCTTTGCAGTCTCATATCGTCGTTGTTCCCAATTAATCTCATTCGCCTTTTTCATTTCGCGATGGATACCGATAATGGCATCCATCGCTTGCATTTCTATTTTTGTCATCATGCCTGAACCCTCCTTAACTTTTCAATTTCAGTATATACTCTCCGGAGACCTCCACCTGTTGCGTTTACTATTCGGGATATATCCGTTCCTTCTGGAGCATTTACCTTAGCAACGATGGCGGCTTGAGCCTTCAGAAACTTCTCGCGTTCCCTTGCGTCATCCGGGGTAACCTTGCTGTAAGTGTCACCATATCGGCTCAACATTTCAGTATATCCGACCTTCTTGCCCTCAATGGCTCGGTTTATCTTTTCTTTCAATCCGTCCGCTCCCATCATATACCAGGCACAGCAACGTTCAGTAGCGTTCCAAAGGGCTTTCAGCTCCAGGAATGCTTCATACTGCAGGTCTCCGGCTTCATCCAGAACCACCAGCGGTGTATCAATTGTACGTAGGTAAGCTACCAAATCCTCATACACATCACTGTAACGGCCATAGCTTCCAACACCGAATTCCTTGGCAATATAGCGTATCAGTTTGAGCTTTGTTTTCACCTGTGAACAATCCACATATACAGCGTTCTTATGCTGTTTCACGTAAGCCTTTGCCGTGAATGTTTTTCCGATATTCGGCATATCACACAGGATGGCACTAAGCCCGCTGTCTTGGCAAACCTCCATTTGTTTGCTTATAAACACGTATGTCGGTGTTTTAGCCGCAACCCAAGGCATTTCCACACGTAGCTGTACGCCAAGCCTTCTGGCGATACCTATCCAGTTGGCATCGCTCACTTGCTTTTCATAATTTCCTCTCTTAATGGCGTTATATACGCTTGGGGCGATTCCCAATGCCGTTGCATGACGGTTGTCACTGGGATAATTTTCACGATCAGCTGCAATAGCTGATACAATACGTTTCTTAATTTCGTTTGTTATTTCCATTTGAATGCTATTTTAATATTGTTCTAAACTTAAACTTTTGCCAATGCGTCAGCCTCAAAATGTGCCACATCCATATAGGCTGAATAATCTTCCTCTTCATTCGGGACATAGACATCAACAGCTTCTGCTTTTACATTTTCGATAGCTTTTGATTCTTCTTTGCGTAGTATTCCGACCCTCTTGATTTTACCGTCCTTTATCATCTTGTCAAACTTGGCCACATACTTTGCCTGTTCTGTATAGGCTTCCTTATCGGCTTCCGTCTGTTCAGCCGTATTTTCATTGTAGCGTTTTACAGGCTTGCAGGTGGCAATATATCGGTCATGCTGGTATATATATACCTCGGTGATATTTCCGTCTGTGTCGGGCAAGTAATAGGCCTCTACCTTGTAATTGCGGGGCTCCAGCTTGGATATTATCTCAGGATCCGGAAGAATGAAGTTGTTATACTGAACAGTGAAGAAACTGTTGTTCCTGATTGTAGTATCCGTGCGGAATCCGATATAACGGTACAATACGGCTTTGTCCCACGGTGCAAGTTCCGGATTTTGCTTGCAACACAACACGTCCCAACGTGTCATTCCAGGGAATCTCTTCTGGTTTGGATGCAGCTGGCTGTTATACTCGTTTATTGAGCGTATATCATCTGCCACAAGTTCATCGTATGTGTATGACTTCACTTTGTATGTATTGTTTTTCTCGTCATATATTTTCTCTTCCTTGGGGCGATTGGCTTCCAGTTTAGCATACCAACGTCCAATTCCAACCTGGCTACGTTTCTCCACACCATACTTTTTGGCCCTGTTCATGTGCTCAGCTCGTTTTTCTCGGCTGTTTCCAGGGTTACACCAACGAATCATCGGGAAGACTGTTCCGGCTTGCATAAGTCCATCTGCAAAGTCACTGACCAGGTGGTGCTCAACCTCAAGTTCTGCCGGTATATACATTCCGTTCCTGTCAAGAGTCTGAAACATATTACGCATACAATCCAGGAACAGCTCTGCCGTTTTCAATCTGTTATGTGCATATCCAACCACCGCGCCACTGACCACGTCATAAGCATAATAGGCCTTTACTCTGTTGCCGTCCTTCATTGGGCGGGGTAAGTCACGGTCATCAAGGGAAATCTTACTGAGTGAATATTCTCCAACCCGGCGAAGGTGATATGGGCGGTATGCATTATTGAAGTCCCATTGGCTCATGTGCATTTTGGCACGCAAAGCCTTATTCTTGGGATTATTCAGGTAATTTGCTACCGTAGCCGGGCTCAATACGATCGGATTACCGTCCTTATCGGTAAAATCTGCCGGATCAAGTATCTCACCGGTATCAGGGTCAAACAATTCACGCTCACCTTGCACAAATAGGTTATATTCCTCGTAGACCGTTGTATTATATGGCTGCTCCGGCTGTGCATCGATAGCGAGCAACAATTTTTCAATACCGAAGGTTACCTTACGTCTGTTCTGGTTCATGAACTTTCCACTGATAAGGCTTTCGTACCCACGTGTTCTGAACTCATTGACACGACGCTTGAATCGGTTGGCACTCATAGGAAGAGTATGCCCGAATTCAGATTGGTAAAAGCTTATGGCTCCGGCCATTTCGCCCCAGTTCACCGGACCTCCCTTCATGGCCTTGCGCATTAATACTGCATCTTCCATAACCGCAAGTACGGCCTCAATGACAGAAGCGTTTACGGTGTATTCGTTAATATGTTCCGGGGGTAATGCGTCTCCATTTTCAAACCGGAACTTTGTATAGAACTCCCTTGCTTTTGCGTCAATGCGGAAGTTGCTTCCAAACCAGTTTCTGAGTATATCCTCTTTCATGTCTCCGTATTTTTCTTTGATTTTCTCTTGAAATCTTTTCGGCAAGGTGGCAACCTCGACCAAAGCATAATTACCGAGCCCTTTTCCTTGACGTACCACGTTGATTTTACCTGTTGACGACAGCTTCTTGTAATTCGGTACCGACATTATCGGGTTCTCTCCGCAAGTAAGGTCGTGATGTGATATACACAATATCTTTCCGTAGTACTCCATATTCCACTATTTTACAGTGCGGAGGCCATCTGCTGTACTTCGTGCTCTAATTGCAAAAAGTCCGGAATACTTAAGCCTGTATAGCTGGATTTCTTCTGGCCATCCACGTAAACGACAGATTCGTCTGTCTCTCGATCATAAATAATTTTCACTCTCGGTCCGAAAGCCAGCGTAATAGTACGCTCTACTTCCTGGAATGTGGTTTCGCAGTCCGGAATAAAACCATTCGTGAGTTTTCCACCCCTTTTCAAAGCAAGTGTGCGGATGCGTTGTGCCTGTTCACTGTTACGCTCAAAGTTCAAGGCCTGCCATACGGCCTGGCGAGTGCAACCGAATACTTTCATCAGGAAAGTCTTTGTTTCGTTGTCTGTCAAAATCTGCTTTTTCATAATGCTCATTTTTTATTTTCATCGTCACACAAAACATTTATCAAAAGTTGTCCTTTGCTTAACTCATCTGTCAATACCTGTAGCGCCTCCTCACATGCACAGGATACGTTCTCAATCACTCTACAAGCATCGGAATCGTTTATCTGGGCATCAGTCATATATGTTTCCGCCAATTCCTTTGCCTGGTCAGCAATGTTTTGGGTATGCACAACACTACCTATCAAGGTACGCAGTTTCTGCCTGAAGCGCATTTCCATTTTCTTATTCTCCTTTGCCATATTCATATCGGTTAATTAAACATCGTGTAGGGTGCGGGGATTCGAACCCCGTCGGCTGTCTTCTATTTTCGTTATCGCTTTCCAACTTTCCGGCCGTGCCAGCCACCCTTTCCAACCCGTCTTTCCGGGCTGCCAGTTATCCGGCAATCTTTTTGCCTGTGTATTTTATAGCAACTCAATACAATTTTCCGGAACGCACATCAAAGTCCAGACTTCATTTCCCTTCATATACTCAATATCGTATTGAACATCGAATGTGCAGCAGTTATAATCCCAGTCATTTATAATTCCATCAATGGTTTCTCCATTCTTCTTTGTGACGCGAACACGTTGTCCTTTATCAAACTTTGCTTTCATACTCTTTAATCCTTAAAATTCGTTATTCTCAGCCTTTTTCATTATATTTGGCGGCTGTTTACATCTTTAACACGTTGCAAATATACAGAATTTCTGAAATACAGAAAAGAAAAATACAGAAAATCTGAAGTTAAATATTATAATATGGACAAAGATTCAATAAATGAACGATTTATAAAGGCTGTTTCTACACTGTTTCAGGACAAAGGACTAACTAAAGCCGGTATTGCGGAAAGTCTTGGGCTAAAGCCTTCCAAGTTTTCAGAAATTCTGAATAATAGAATGAAGGCTGGAACAGACACTATTGCCGCTTTATGTGAGAAATATAGTTTTTCTCCTTATTGGATTCTAATGGGTGAGGGAACAATGCTTGCACCCGGTGAATTAAAAGGTAGGTCTAAACCAAGTCGTGCAATCCTCCCCCTTTCCTATATTGAGGAATTACAAAAATCTCAAGCGCAAGAGGATTTGATTAGGAAGAGAAAAGCTCAACAAGTAGCAAAAAAGAGCAATGAGGGTATTCCTCTTATTCCATTAAGTGCGATGGCTGGTGCCTTCACTGGTGATACATCTGTGATGGAGTATGAGTGCGAGCGTTATGTTATACCGGCGTTCAAAGGAGCCGATTTCTTGATCCAGGTAAAAGGTGATTCAATGCAGCCGACATACTATTCAGGTGATTTGGTGGCCTGTGAACGTGTTCCGCTTAATGATATTTTCTTTCAATGGAACAAAACATACGTTCTGGACACCAAGCAGGGGCCGCTTATCAAAAGAATTATGCCCGGATCTGACAGTGAACACATACTAATCGTATCCGACAATAACAATTATCCCCCGTTTGAGCTTTCGAAGGATCAATTTTATGGCGTCGCTTTGGTACGTGGCATTGTGCGCCTTGAATAACACTATATAGACACAATCGTCGCTTTATAGGCACGCGCACGGCCTTTTAGACCTAAAATTGAATGAAAACTCACAGAAATACCTATAAATCAGGCAATTTTATATTATATAATAATGTATATCACACAAATAACGTACATTTTTCCGCCTTGAAACGTGAAAAATACGGCAGTTATTTGACTGATATGTTTAGTTTCTTATTTCGTGCATACCTCGTAAAAATCGAAAAAGTAACCCTAAAGGTAACCCTAAACTAATTAAAAAGGTAACCCTAAACAGTAACCCTAAGGGTAACCCTAAATCAAAAAAGGTACAAAATAAGGGGGCAAATTGCCCCCTTATCAGCATTCAAAGGAATAACGCCAGAAAGCCGTTCTAACGGCGTTATTTTATTGTTCTAATCATCTGCCTTCCTGCCACCAGAAATAAGCGTAGATTGCTTGATTATAGCCTTTTTAGTGCATATTGTACCGTTCCCGGATAACCCAGCATGTAGTAAATAGTTCTTAGTTGCGCCGACCTGTTCAGGAGAAAGAACAGTATAGACAGCAGAAATAGAGCTAAAATACCAGTCTTTTCGTCTGGATTCGTCAATGCTATGTAACAAATGCACGTGTATAACCTTTGCCATATCCTATCATTTATATATGCAAATATACCAAATAATTATTATTTGGAAGAAAATCAGCATAACAAAATCAAGAAGAAGCACAAAAAAGGCGGCCAAACCCACCGTATGACCGCCCATGCCTTTTTGCCTATTATACCGCCATATTTGCCATGATTAAACCCCAATGTAAAGATATGAGGCCCGATTTACCCCAGATGGCCCATAAATGTAAAGCAGATGTAAGGCAAATGTAAAGCTGTGAACCGCTTCGAATTATCTGCCCTGCTCAAAGCATCCTCCGTAACTCCCTATAAACAAACGATTTCCGCCATTTTATCCGTTCATCGTAAAAAACCACTTCGTTCTATGCCCCTTATTCGGGGCACCTTGACTTTTGCTTTGGAAGACTACAAGAATTTTATCAAGCTGAACCGTTTGATTGACTTTGATCTGGAGGCTTTTAAGAAACAGATCAAGGATACTATGGTCCGCAAAATCAAAGGCATAGTGACCAACGTGCCGTCGGATTTAGGCATGCCTTTGGTGCAGATGGAACGGAAAATAGACGAGATCAGCGAGGTAGTAGAAAACAAGCTGAGAGACCGTCTGGACGAATTCGGCGTCAAAATGAAGCATCTGGATATAAGCAGTGTAGAGATTGACAAGGAGTCTGAAGGATATCAGGAAGTGAAGGCACTTACCGGCGGACTGACGGCCAAGACCATGCAGGCGCAGGCCGAAACCAATATCAAGAACATGCAGGACATACAGGCCATGAATGCGGAAAATCTGGCAGAGACGATGCGCATTCAACGCGAAGAGGCCCAACGCGCCCAGCGTCTTCAGACCGAAAGCAATTTTATGGGTGCTCATGCGCTTGACCAACAGACCAGTGTGCTTCAGACGGCAGCCGGAAACATGGGACAGATGGGGACCCTGGGTGGCGACGGAAGTATGAACCCTGCCGGCATGATGACCGGCATGATGATGGGAGGCGCCATGGGCGGTCAGATGGCCGGCATGATGAACCAAATGGGACAACAGATGCAGAATGCCATGAACACGCCACCTCCGGTGCCGAACGTGCAATATATGATATACAGCAACGGTCAGCAATCCGGCCCTTACAATATGATGCAGCTGAAGCAGATGGTCCAGACGGGACAACTGACAAGAGATACTTACGTATGGACTCAGAATATGCCGCAATGGGAATTGGCCGGAAAAGTGCCTGATTTGAGCTCTTTGTTTGCTCCGGCCTGTCCTCCGCCACCCACCGGTATGCCGAATCCTCCTCAACCTTAAAACAGAAACGAATATGGATGAAAACAGCTTTTTTTCAATAGACAGGCTGGTGGAATTCGGACTGGGAATGGCTATGGCACAACAGATGATTCAGGTGATGAACCAATCCATGAAGCAGATGTACGTACCCGGTTCCATCCAGTCCATGCCCACCCCATCAGTGCAGACCATCTATGTGGTGATGGACGGACAACCGGTAGGACCCCTGTCCGAGAGTGACTTCTCACAACTTGTGACCCACAGGAAAGTGACCAAAGATACACTGGCCTGGTTGCCGGGAATGCCCGGATGGAAACCGATAGAGCAGATTCCGACGATTCTGAAGATTGTGGCCCTGACACCGCCGCCATTACCCGATAATAGCGTGAAACCATGAAAATGAATATATTTCTGACTTGCATCAGTGTGGCAATGGCCTGTCTGGTCGGTTATCTGGTATATACCTTTGAAGAAGGTCAAAAGGGAGATATACTGTGCAGTATAGGCAGCGCCATTTGTATGACAAGCATTCTGATTCCCATGATGGGATTGCAGTATGATTCAGGAAGACTGGGCGTAAATATCCGGGTCATGTGTCTGGCATTCCTTCTACTTTTCCTGATCAGTCATGTCTGTTTTTTAGTAGTGGGAATAAATGAATCATATTACATTGTGATTAACGGCATTATACTGCTTATCTATTGGTCTGTATTTTACAAGATACAGGGAATGAAAGAAATTTAATACTAACCCAAAATAATTATTATGTTAACACCTGAATTAGAACAGCTTATTCAATTTGCTCTGGAAGACGGCGAGCTGACAGACAAAGAACGCTCCGTATTGATGCGTAAGGCTCAGGAATCTGGAATGGATATGGATGAATTTGAAATGATTCTCAATGCCCGGCTTCATGAACCCCGTAAAAACGCACAGAAGGCTGCCGCGGCGGCCAAGCCTAACACTAAGTATGGAGAAATACGGAAATGCCCGGCATGCGGCGCTATGGTAAATGCTTTCTCCACAACGTGCCCGGAGTGTGGTTATGAATTTAATAATGTGGAAGCTGTAAGATCAGCCAACATACTTTTCGAGAAACTTCAGGAACTGGAAATGGAGAAGGCCCGTGAACTGGCCGCACACGAAGAGTCAAAAAACCGTCAGCTACAAGCCCTCTCGGACCGACACAACGGTGGAGGGGCCATCAAGCAGTTTGCCAATGTGCTCAGTTCAAGCCGTCAGAATGAGGAACGGGATGATCTGGTCAGGACTTTGGAGAAAGGCGCACAACAGATAGAACGTAAATACCTGGATGCCAAAATAAATCTGATTAAAGTCTACGCTGTACCCAACACAAAGGGCGACTTGCTGGAACTGTTGTCCATGGCATCCAGCAGCGCTTATGACAATGACGGAGTAATTGGTCCGGAAGAGGAAGCCTGGTTGCAGAAAACCGACCAGATTTATCAGAAACTCGTAATTTGTGCCGCCGGCGATAAAGAGACACTGGACCAGGCCACGCATATGATTGTTTCGCTGATAAAACGTCTTCCCAAGCCATATAGGAACTTTACCCGTATTCCTAAGGATTTGAAAGCTAAAGTAAATATGGAGCTGAAAGCTCAGATGGCAGAACAGAATTCGGAATTCTGGAAAAGTGTATGGAATGTCATAAAAGGTTGGAGAGGCATTGCCCTGGTCGTGTCTGTTCTGCTGCTGGTGATGGACTTGCTGGTATTTGAAACCATCTTGATTTCCATTGTGGCCATCATTGCCTTCTTTGTTTTTGCTAATCTGATACGGAAAGCTATTAAGAATATTAAGGAGAGTATGTTGGATTAGCGCAATAGAATAAACCCGGCCCATTCGGGCATGGTAAATAATCCGTTGGGCCATGAACTATCTACCTGACATAAAAAATAATAAGAAATGAAAACTATCAGAAAACAAGAAGGTATTGACAAGGGTCGGATACCGGAAAATAAAACCTCATTCGGAGGAGCGTTGTTGCGCTTTGTGATATCTGTTATTTGGCTGATTATCGGTTTGGGAGTCTTGGTAGCCGGGACATATGCAGTGGGTATAGGTTCCATTGCGGATGAATTGGGTTACCAGAAGGGCAGGCTACTGGTTTTTGCAGGCATTTTAATCAGTGTCATTCTCTTTATTCTGACTTTCGCCATCCCGTATCTGCGTAAGAAGGGTACGGTGACCCGGGCCGTCGGATATGGCGCTTTGCTTGATGCCTTGTTCTGGATCTATATTCTGATTACAAATGTATAATTTAATTTCTAACATTAAAAAATTTGTTTTTATGAAAGCATTTAAATTTTTTCTGGTTGCAGCTTTGGCTGTGTTCCTTGTGTCCTGTAAAGGTTCCATGACGCCGATCAGTAAAAAGATCCAGGGACCGCTGGGTGATTATTTCGAGGTGGTGTCCAAAGACTATAAGGCTGTGGACGGAAAGGTGTCTATCGAAATCAAACGTGTGAAGGACGGTTTTCCGGATCCCTGGATAGAAGGCATGGAGGTGGGCTATTTGGGAGGCCAGTTCACCCCGACATTCTCGGTAGAGTTTCAGGATGCCAGTGGCAATGTAATCAGCAAGGATGCTACGGAAATCGTTTCTGACGAGAATGAGCTGGAGGCTGTGGCCGCACTTGCCGTAGGAGAAACCGCCACGATTACCTTTGTTTGCGACAAGGATGCTGACAAGTTTAAGGTAAGCAGCGACTTTGAGGTGTATCCGGAGATTGGTAGCAGCAGTAGTTATTCATCATCAGAAGATGATGATACTTCTTTCAGTGCGGATGAATCTACAGGTTCAGATTCAGAGAGTATGAGTAGCAGTTCTTCTTCCTCTTCAGAGGATTGGGATGCCGTGCTGGATTCATACAGTTCTTATGTAGACCAGTATGTCGCTTTGGTAAAGAAGGCTGCCAAGGGGGATCTTACTGCTATGGGAGAATATGCCTCTTTTCTGGAAAAGTCGGAGGAGCTCTCTGATAAATTGGAACGAGCCAAGAGCGATATGTCCTCATCACAGGTGGCAAGATATATGAAAATCTCTGCTAAAATGCTTAAGGCCGCTTCTGAAATAAAATAATATTCGTGAAGACTTATTGTACTTCCCCCAGGCAAAGTTACGAAGCAAGAAATGAGAAGCGAAGGCTCATGTTGTATGTATGACATTGAAGCACAAGTTCCCGTGTCTATACTGTAACCCCTGCATCAAAGCACAATTCTACAGCAAAGTCTTCAATCTATTATTATGAACCAAATGCTTATAACGTGAGTTTGACGACTTCACGTTATAAGCATTTACCATTCATCGGACTCACGTTATTTACTTCGGGCTCACGCTGAATCAAAAAAACGGAGCATCCCCCAAAGAGCAAAAAAAGAGGCACACCGTTACTCCATTACAGAGCCTGGTGCGCCTCTATGATTACGATTGGCCATTGGGAGGAGCAGTCATTTCGGTGGGCTGACCTACCCTCCAGTCTGGACTATGCTTATTTGCCCTTGAGCACTTTCTTTCCGCTCTTGGTGACGTAAACCCCTTGAGCGGGATGCTGCACGCGGCGGCCCTGCAGGTCGTAGTATTCCTCGGGGGCATTGGCATCCGTCGTGACCGTACCGAGACCGGTGGTGGTGCCGTCGCTATCGTCGAAGGAAATGCTGAAGTAGCGGACGCCGGCGGCTGAAGCCGGGATGTGGCTGTCGGGCAGATAGGCCTTGTTTTCGCCCAGAATCGGGTCGCTGACGTCCACGCGATAGAAGCCTACCGCACCGTTCTTGCTGGCCAGGATGTAGTCGTTGCCGGTCAGCGTAATGGGCAGGTAGCTGCCGTCCAGATCGTTGCGGCCGTCGACAGAAGATTCGTCGCCGTGGGCAGACACCGTCAGGGTGTAGCTCTTGGGCTCGCCTTTGAGGATGACGGCCGTGTGTGCCGGAATCCAGCGGCCGCCCAGCTTATTCAGGATAAGGCGGTATTCAGTGCCTTCCGTACTCACGGTGCCGGTATAGGCCCGGAGACTGCCGTCCTCGGGCAACTGCACGGCAAAGGGGAAATGGGCGGTGGCATACCCGCTCGGCCCGATGGTCACGGTGAGGGTGGGCGCTTCGACCAGATACCACTGCGTGCCCTGCACCTGGTCACCACTGGCCTCGACGCTCTGTCCGTTCAGATGCACGTAAGAGGGGCTGCCTGCTTCGGTGTTGGTGTTCTGCAAATAGAAGCGGGCCTTGCCACCGGACAGCAGGGCAAACTCACCGCGCTGAATCGTCGTGCCGTTCAGGCTCCGCCCTTCCAGACCGAAGTTGTTGTAGGCTCCGTTGCTTTTGGCGGCTCCCACGTATTCGCCCTGCACCTGAATGCGGTAGCGTCCGTTGGGCTGCGGTTCCAGCAGGAAGAGGCTACTGGCCGGTGTCGTGGCGTCGCTCCGGGTGTACAGGAAGCCGTCCGCCTGTGGGGCAATGCTGCTCTGGTTCTCCGCCCCCAGCAGGCAGTAAGCCTTGTCGGGGTTCAGGGTGGTGGCATGGCCAAAGGCGTCCCACACGGCCTGATAGTGATCGGCCGTGGGATGGTTCTGCAGGTTCAGGATAGCTTGCGCCGCGGCATTGCGGTCGGTCGGTTCGCCCACGGCGCCTTGGGGAATGTGCTGCAGCAATTGGCTGAAGGCTGCGGCGGCTTGGGGCAATGCCTGAGCCTCGGTGAGGGCGCTGAGTGCGGTGCCCTGCCGACCGGTCTGACCGAAGACCACCTCGCCGTTACGGAAGCTGAGCAGGCTGTTGCCGCTTTCACTCTGTGCGGTCTGGAAGCAGAAGCTCTGTGCGTTTTCCGCAGCGGCAGCCGGGTCGCGGAGAATCTTCCACACGGCGGCGGGCTGGTCGGCGGCACTCATATTGGCCTTGCCGTTTTCGGTGGTATAGGTTACGGCCGTGGCAGTGCCGGCCTGCTTGTTATAGAGTTTGAAACCGTCGGTCACGTTTCCGCTGATGCACCACATCGTGCTGGCGTCGAGCAAGTTGCCCACGTCGAGCGACACGGCCTTGAGGTGGTCCGGGGCTTGGGAGTCGTACTGCAGGATAGCGGTACCGGCAGGATCCTCCGCACTGAGCTGATACCAATGTGCATCGGTGAAGCCGGTGCCCGATACGGTGGTCACCTCAAACGGCAGCTGGTCGGCATACTGCAGGGTAATGGATGTACCATCCGACTGGGAGGGCAAGATGGTTCCCTGCGAACTGATGGTCAGTTCCTTATCGCCGGCCATGGCCTTGACCACGGTGCGGAACGGATAGGTGGGCAGGGTAATCTCCCGGCCCGGTTCCTGACTGATGGTCTGTGCGTCGAACGACCGGCCGTTGGCATCCTGGCAGGTGATGCTGTATTTTTCCTGCCCCTGCGAGGCAAAGTAGTTCTTCCAGTAGTCCGTTCCCTGATCGTAGGAATAGACGCGTATGATGGGCACCTCGCCCTGTACGATTTCACCGTTGATGCGGGTTTCGGTGGCCATGTAGGGGCTCCAGTTGGTGTCTTCGTGATATTTTACCGCAATCTTGCCCAAGGACAAGTCCTTTCCGGTCAGCGTGTTGTTCCAGGAAGTGGCGGAGTCGCTGTAATAAAGCGCGCAGACATAGCCTTGATCGTCAAACTCAAAGCCCCAACAGGAGATGGCATGACCTCCGGCCATATTTTCTTCGTCGATGGTAATCATCCGGTGGTTTTTGATGGCCTCCTGAATAAACTGGTTGAAGGTACGCCGGTTGCAGGAGGTGATGAAGTTGACCAAGACATGATCGCCAAACACGTCGCGGAACAGACCGCCCTGCCCTTTGGCCGACTCCTGCACATGGTCGTCAATGCCGTTCATAAACCAGTTGAACACCACACTCGGGAAGTTACCCACATTCTGGGTCCACTTGTCCATAAAGAAATGGAAGACGCCCGACACACCCTTCCCCTCGTATTCAAATTCGGGCAGATCGTGCGTCAGGCGGTAACGATCAACATACGCCTTGTTGCGGTCCAGCCACCAATGAATGGCATTGGAAGCGGCTCCGAAGGCGCAGAAGTTCATCCAGTCCTGCACGGCGTCGTACCAACCGCAGCCCGGTTTCCATTCGGCATAGATGTAGTAGGGCTCCGTGCTGGTCACCACCCAGTCCTCCGGGGCGATGTTCACCCCATCGAAGAAGATGGTTTTACCCTTATACTCCTCGCTGTTGCCGCCAATAGACGGGTCCAGAACCGACCAGTAGGCATAAAGCGTGCACGACTCGGTGAAGCGTGCGGTGCCTCCGATACGGAATTGTGCGTAGGCATCGCGTGACGTACAGAAACTCTTGCATTCGTACCCCTCGTCAGGAGCCTGAAAGCGATGGGGCGGAACAATGATCTGCTGGTTCGGCCGCACATAAATCGGCTCCATGCTACCACTGCCGCCGTTGGCGTCGAAGGCAATCTGCAGGGTTGTCTTCGCAGGCTCCCACACGGCATAGAGGTTGGCGTAAGAAGAGGAGAAGAAAGAGAAGTTAGGATACTCGTCCTGAAAGATGGGGTCGTCGCTATCCGGCATGTTGGTCCACCCCACAAAGCGATAGCCGGTGCGGGTGAAGGTGTTGCGGGGAAGTTGGAATTCCTGACCTTCGGTGAGGCCGGTGAGTGGTGGCATGCTGCCGCTACCCCCGTTGCCGTGGAACGTGATGGTGCCGGTGGCGGCGGTATTTTGTATGCCGGTCAGCATTGGAGCAGTCATACCGGCTACGGCCGGGGAAAGCGGACTTTGGGAAGGCTGTTTCGCAGATTCGGCATGCAAGACCGACATGCCGAGCGAAGCCGCGAAAAGTAGAGTTTTGTTCATAAAAAAATAAGGGTTAGCGTTCTTACAAAGAACCATTATACTTGTGTACCTGACAGAATCAGGCAGGCCCGATGAAGTAAGTCATAAAAGCTTGGGCTTTCAGTATCCATTCAGCCGGCTACAAAGGTATACAATATTCACACAGGCGACAACTTAACATACCTTAAAGTACATAAAAAATACCCATCACGATGAAACACCATGCGACTTGTCAGGAAGAACTTCGGGACAACCGGGCATGACGATGAGTGACGGCTAGAGCAGATTCTATCCCAAAGCTCCCCAACCGCACGCCGCTGAGGGAACGAGTTGTAAAAATGTAAAATGTAAAAACGTAAAAACACCTGCCCACTAGACTTACTCCCCAAGTGGTGGGATGTAAAAATGTAAAAATGTAAAAAACATACCCGTACAAGTACATACCGGCACGGGGCGGAAATACCATCCATCCCGACCGCTCTGCGCCACGGGAGGCGAAGAACAATCGGGATGGATGGGAGAAAAAAGGAACGAATCCCGGTGCGGAGGGATTACTTCAGCTTAGCGTAATCCTTGTCGCTCACCGGCTCGAGCCACTCGTTGCTGGTCTGCTCACCGGGCACCTCAATGGCCAAATGGGAGAACCAGCTGTCGGGGGCAGCGCCATGCCAATGTTTGACGCCGGCGGGAATGAAAACGGCATCACCCGGATGCAGCTCCACGGGTTCCTTGCCCCACTCCTGATAGTAACCGCGACCACCTACGCACACGAGGGTCTGGCCTCCGCCCCGAGTGGCATGGTGTACGTGCCAGTTGTTGCGGCAGCCGGGCTCGAAGGTGACGTTGTAGACGGGCACACCGTCCGTCACGACGGGCGCCAGATAGCTCTGGCCCACAAAATATTGGGCATAGGCATCGTTGGGCTGACCAATGGGGAAAAAGATGGACTGTGCATAGACGTCGCGCGGCGTGGTGGACAGGCTGTCGGAAGTCCACACCTCCTTGGCCATGCGAAAGGCTGCCCAGGCCTTGGGCCAGCCGGCATAGAAGGCAGCATGGGTAAGAATTTCGGCCATCTCCGTCTTCGTCACGCCATTTTTCTTTGCACTTTCCAAATGGAACTTGAATGAAGAATCTGTCAATCCCTGCGACATCAAGGAAACCACCGTTACAATGGAGCGGTCGCGAAGCGACAACAAATGATTGCGACTCCAAACCTCACCAAAAAGGATATCATCGTTTAAATGTGCAAATTCCGGAGCAAACTCTCCCAATGCATCCCGACCGGCCGTCTGCTGAACTTTTACTTGTGATTTTGCCATAACTGGAAATATTAAAACAAACAACAATAAGAATCTTATGTTTATGCTCATCTTGCTTATAATTTAAAAATTAAAAACTCGATGCAAATATAAAACTTCGCCTGCATATTCGCTTTGCCAGGAAGCTCAATGAGCTTTGCTGAAAAGTTCATACCAAAGTTGAAGGGGAAATACCGAAAAACTCCTTGTACAGTCGGGAAAAATGTGACAGGTTCTTAAACCCGACGTCATAGCAGATTTCAGTAACACTCTTTTCGCCCTTGCGTATCATATCCCGCGCAGCTTCCAATCGTCGCCTGAAAATCCATTTTTGAGGTGTCAAGTCGCTGATTTTTGCAAAATCCCGTTTAAAAGTAGATAGGCTTCGCCCCGTATAACCGGCTATCTCAACCATTGAAAGGTTCAACATGTAATTCTCGTTCAGATAGTCCAGGATATCTATTTTCCACGGCTCTACGAAATCAAAAAGCGATGCATACAGAGCCGGATCCGTATTTAACAGGACATACACCCCCTCAATCATTTTCAATTTCAGGACCTCGTCAGTTGGCTGTTCGCCCATTTCAAAATAAGGTATGACCGACTCAAACAAAGAGCGCATGTCGGCCCTGTTTTTAGGAAGAAGTCTGAGACTGTCCTTCTCACGTTGCGAATTAAACGGTATTTGTTCTCTATTGAGTTTCTGATAAAACTCGCGCAGGAATGACCTTGAAAATTTTAATACCACAGAATGATACGGACGGTCTTTTTCCGGCTTTTTCTGTAACCACAGGCGGTTGTCTCTTCTCATGAAAGCGCAGTCGCCGGGATGCAACACGGTTTTACGTCCCCTTTCAGTTATTTCCAGTTCACCAGACAACAAATAAATCAGAGTATGCTCTTTATTTTCATGCGCACATCCGAAGTCATTGTTAAAGTAACTTCCGATAAGGACATTGGAACAATCAAAAACTTTATAATTCTCCATAACACGTTTCCTAAGCCCTACAAAATTACATTTTCTTATCCCATTAATCTTTGCTATAAAGACCATTTTTTTGCAAGGCCGCAAACTTTAACCATAATCATATTCTCCTCATGGCTCATATACACAGTAATGGAATCATGGAAGATTCCTGAAGCTTGAATGTTTGTTCAACAGTATCCATAGCCAGGATAAACAAAAACCGACTCTACATTTCAGAATGTAAAGTCGGTAACTTTTTGCGGTGTGTACGGGACTCGAACCCGTGACCCCATGCGTGACAGGCATGTATTCTAACCAGCTGAACTAACACACCAAAATTTATTTTTTCAAGCCTTTCCGTTGAAAAGCAGTGCAAAGATATGATATTATTTTTACACAAGCAAATTTTTCTTCGTTTTTTTACAAAAACTTTTGCAACAGATATACATTATGGTATGCGCCATCCTCGTAAATCCAATCTTTTAATGTAGCAACAATGTCAAACCCTGCACACTGAAACAATTTTATGCTTCGCTCATTGCTCGTTTTTACATAAGCATACAACTGGTGCATGCGAAATTTGTCGTTTGCCAATTGGATCAACTCTTCCAGCGCTTTTCTGGCATACCCTTTCCGTTCTTCCTTTTTCAGTAGCGCTATTCCAACTTCAGCTTTTAAGGCAACAGGACTATACCCATATAAATCGGCTACTCCCACGGCATTTCCCGAATACGAATCCTGAATCGTCAAGCGCAGTTCACTACTCTGAAAAATATCCGCGGGCTGCATTGACAAATACTGCTTAAGCACATATTTGGAATAAGGAATACCACTTGAACTGACCCGCCACGCTGAACGTTCGCTCTCAATCTGGTACAACACCGCCAGATCCTCGGGCTCCATCGGACGCAATATTACCTCTGGCATGGCAAAATCAAGGTTTTTCCTTTGGCCAGCAAAAGACCGAGGCCAACATAGAAATCAAAAAACAAAACGACAATTGACTATTCAACGTGGCATAATACAGGAAAAGATTATAAAGTATCGGAACTGCAATGACCACCACTCTGAAAAGCCCCTGCTGATGATAATTACGCGCATCTATGTCATTTGTCATCCGCCGCTTCACAAATGAAAATTTGTACCACTTCAAACTCACATATATACAGGCAAGCGTCAATACAATTCCAACCAACTGAATGACATACTGCCCCGTTGCATCCAAGCGAACATACGCAACTGGAAACACGCCCAGTTCAGACAGTACAGCCTGCATGCACGCTATAATCCATACCACGACAAAACATATTCTGGACCAAAGCAAAATCTTCATATCTTTCCTTTTAAAGTTGTTTCAGTTCTGTTCTCGCCAAGATTGAGCGCCCTAACGTTACCTCATCTGCATACTCCAAATCATCCCCAACGCTAATGCCACGCGACAAAGCTGTCAGCCGAATTGAAAGATGGCTGAGTTTGCGCTGTATATAGAAATTGGTCGTATCCCCTTCCATTGTCGGACTTAAAGCAAAAATGATTTCCTCAATGGGTTCTTTTTCGGCACGCTCAACGAGCGAATCTATTTGCAAGTCGCCAGGGCCGATGCCATCCATGGGCGAAATCAATCCCCCCAGTACATGATACAACCCCTTATATTGCCCGGTGTTCTCAATCGCCAACACGCTTTGTACGTTTTCCACTACACAAATAATGGTCTGATCACGCAACGTGTTGCTACATATTTGGCAGACTTCAGTGTCGGAAATATTATGGCAACGCCTGCAATACATTATATTCTCACGCAAACGTATCAGACTATTTCCCAAAGCCAAAGTCTGCTCCTTGTTCTGACGTAACAGATGAAGCACAAACCGTAAGGCGGTTTTTTTTCCAACTCCGGGCAATTTCGAAAGTTCGTCAATCGCCTTTTCCAACAAAACAGACGGAAGCCTTTCTGCCATAACCCAAATCAGAATTATCCTTCTTGCAAGGCAGGCAAGTTGATGTATGAAAATGCAAAGTTACTACCCCTTGCTGACGGGAACTGACTACGCAAATCCACATCTTGCCGGTTTTTCAAATAGGCAATCATCTTTTCATAGCAGTCCAAGCCACTATTGGCTCTAACGTAAGCAGAAAATACGGTATCCTGATATTGAAATTTCAATGTTCCGGGAATAGGAATCACACGTTTAAACGTAATCTTACCTTCATACCATCCCTCTCGCTGAATTGAAAGCATATTAATCTTTGCCTCCTTTTTACTCAATGCTTCCCCATTACCGGCTCCAACACTATTTTCCTTTTTGTTCGCCTTAAATTCTTCTAAACTTGAGGCCTGAGTCTTAATGACAATAAAATACACACGCGGACGTACCTTATATCGCTTAGGATACATATACGACCCTACTGCATACTCGCTAATATCATCAATTAAAGCCTGATCAACAACTAAATCCGGGATTGAACTTAAAAAAGTAAAAACTTGCTCAAGGGAAGTGGCCAGCGTTTCTTGCTCAAAATATCTTACGTATAAATTCATATATGAAACATGTGAATGCGTATTTACTTCCTGCAAACACCTTTGTTTATAAAGAAACTTCTATAAAAATATTTTATAGATAGAGCGGAAAACGAGACTCGAACTCGCGACCCCAACCTTGGCAAGGTTGTGCTCT
>ERZ772861.408-NODE-408-length-48957-cov-6.690647_pt1 | contig 48957 bp, 33 predicted proteins | sample MGYA00512135_ERZ772861 | MGnify/ENA primary metagenome ERZ772861 (study PRJEB29015, sample SAMEA2737700) | human gut metagenome | biome: human gut; feature: human-associated habitat; material: faeces | place: China | collected 2012 ...
CCCGGGGGAAGCCAAGGGGTGCTAACTTTTAGCGTGTACGCTCTAGTAGGGGTCGGCGAGTATGTCGACCCCTACAGGACGTGTGCGTTCATCCGGGTGCTTGCAAAAATCCTGGGTTGCGGGCATCTGTAGCCGCCCCTCTGGAAAGTGCTCAGCATAAACGAACTGCCACAAGGGTTTCTCCTTGCGGCAGCTTGTTGTTATTACAGGCCAGCCTGCTCCAGCAGGGCAGGAATCTTAGATTCCCAGCCCAAACTCATGATATGCACACCCTGGCAATAGGGCTTGCATTCCCGGATGATACGGGCGGCAATCTCCACGCCGGTAATACCGGCCTTGGTTTTTTCCTTATCGGCCTGCAGCTCCGCAATCAGCTCGTCGGGGATGTGGACACCGGCCACATTGTTGTTCATGAACTTGCACATACCGGCAGACTTGGGAATGATGATGCCCACCTGCACAGGCTTGCCAAACTGCTTGGCCTGCTCCATGAACTTGATGAACTTTTCAGGCTCAAAGACAGCCTGGGTCTGGAAGTACTCAGCACCAGCCATCACCTTGCGCTCCATCTTCACCAGCTGCGCATCCACGGAATCAGAGCAAGGGGACACCACAGCGCCCTTGGCAAACTTGGGAGGCTCACCTACCAGCTCGTTGCCGCCCAGATCCTTGCCGCTTTCCAGCACGCTGGCAGCATGGAGCAGGGAAACGGAGTCCAGGTCGAACACCGGCTTTGCCTGGGGATGGTCGCCCAGCTTGGTGTGGTCGCCGGTCAGGCACAGAATGTTATCGATGCCCAGCATGGCGGCGCTGAGCAGGTCGGACTGCAAGGCAATGCGGTTGCGGTCGCGGCAGGTCAGCTGGAAGATGGGGGTCATGCCTGCATCCTTCAGCACCTTGCAGGTTGCCAGAGAGCCCAGGCGCATGACGGAGGACTGGTTATCGGTGACGTTGACAAAGTTGACCTTCTGGAGGTACTTCTTGGCCTCCTCCACCATGCCATCAATGTGAATACCTTTGGGAGGGCCGACCTCGGCAGAAACAACAAATTCGCCGTTATCGAACAATTCAGTGATTCTCATATTCTTTTGCTCCTCATTCTCGTTTAAGATTCTTTGGTGGCTTTGGTGGCTTCATCGGTATTGAAGTCATGGAGCTGGACGCTGCATTTCAGCACGTCCAGACGACCCTGCGCCTTCAGGCGCTGAATAATCCGCTCCCAGCCGCACTCCATATCGGGGCAGACCTCGCACTTGCCGTTTTTGGTGCCGCCGCAGGGACCGTTGACCAGGCTCTTGGAGCAGGCAGTAATGGGGCAGATGCCGCCGGTGAGATTCAGATAGCATTCGCCGCACTGGCCGCAGTCGTAATTCAGGGGGGTGACACCCTGGAAACCGGGCAGCTCGATGGTGTCGCAGCAGGCGTACACCTTCATGTCTTCCAGCTCCTGGGAGATGGTCTGCACGCCCACGCCGCAGGAGAACACCAGCACAGCATCAGCCTCGCTGATGGCGGCCATGCAGGAGCGCAGCCGCAGCCGCAGCTCATCGGGGTTGCAGATATAGTCAGTGGTCAGCGTGCCGACAACCTTACCCTGGGAGGCCAGTTCCTTTTGCAGCGCCTCAGCCTCCTGTTCGGGGAAGCCCACTTCCTTACAGCCGTGGCAGTTGACAATAAACACCTTGCCGGAAGCCAGGGAAGCAATCGTCTCTTTCGATTTCAGTTTCGTCATTAACATAGTTTCTCAGCTCCCTTATTTCTTCTTCAGCAGAGGCATCACAAGTCCCTTTGCAGCAGCCATCTTGGATACCAGAGGAATCTTGGACGAGCAGATGTATTCGCAGCACTTGCAGGAGAAGCAGTCCATCACACCCAGGCTCAGCACCTTTTCGGCATCGCCCAGAGCGGCATACTTCACAATATCCAGAGGAGCCAGCTCCATGGGACACACATCCACGCAGCGGCCGCACTTGATGCATTCCTTCTCCTCGGTGTGGTCGGTGGCAATGGCGATGATGCCGTTGCTGCCCTTGATGATGGGCACATTGGTATCCTTAATGGGAGCGCCCATCATGGGGCCGCCCATCTTGAGGGTTGCGTCTTCGCCGGTGACACCGCCGCAATAGTCGATAATCTCCTGGACATTGGTACCCAGCTTCACCATGAAGTTGCCGGGATGAGCCATCAGTTCGCCGGTGACGGAAACGGCACGCTCCACCAGGGGCATCCCCTTCTGAATGGCATCGGAAATGGCCTTTGCGGTGGAGGCGTTGGACACCACGCAGCCCACATCGGCAGGCAGCTTGCCGCTGGGAACCGCACGACCCATGACCTTCTTGATGAGCATCTTTTCAGCGCCCTCGGGGTACTGGGTCTTGGCAGCGCACACCCGGATGTTATCATAGGGAGCAACCTTCTCCTCCATGATGGCAATGGCATCGGGCTTGTTGTCCTCAATGAGAATCACGCCCTCGGGGGCAGCGACAGCCTTCATCATGGCACGCAGACCATAAACAATCTCATCGGCGTACTCCAGCAGCATCCGATGGTCGGCGGTGAGATAGGGCTCACACTCGGAGCCGTTAATCAGCACGGCATCAATGGGCTTGCCGGGCTTGAGCTTGACATAAGTGGGGAAGGTAGCGCCGCCCATGCCGACGATGCCCTTCTGCTTGACAATCTCCACAATCTCGTCGGGGGTCAGCTCCTCCAGGGGCTTGCCGGGAACGACGGACTCGTGAAGCTCGTTCTTTTTATCATTCTTGATGACCACGCTCAGCACGCCGGGCCCCTTATTGGGATGGGTGTGAGGTGCAACCTCCACAACGGTACCGCTGACGCTGGAATGGACGGGAGCGCTGATAAAGCCAGCCTGCTCACCGATGACCTGACCCACCTTCACATGGTCGCCCGCCTGGACAACGGGGGTTGCGGGAGCGCCGATGTGCATGGCAAGGGGAATCACCACGGTGTCGGGCTGGGGGAACTGCACCAGAGGCAGATGCTCGGTAAATTCCTTGTGCTCCACGGGATGAACACCGCCGTAGAAGCCCTCATAGCGCTTGGCGCGAGCTTCGGCAACGTAAGACTTGATTTCCTCCACATTGACCTTGGAGTAGTCCCGGAGCTGAACCTCCTGATTCAGGAACTCCTGGGTACGACCCTGCTTGGCAAGACGCTGGTTGATTTTCTCCCAGGCGCAGTCCTTCTTGGGGTCGATTTCGCACTTGCCATTCTTGGCACCGCCGCACTGACCGTTCACCAGACCCTTGGAGCAGTCCACAATGGGGCAGATGCCGCCGGTGACGTTCAGATAGCACTGGGCGCAAGCGCCGCAGGTCTTCTGGGTCAGCGCCATGCCATGATGGCCGGTGTAGTTCAGGGAGTTGGTTGCAGTAAAGGTAGGAACGGAAGCAAGATCCGCTACCGTCTGCACACCCAGACCGCAGGAGATAACCACCACATTCTCGGTTCCCTGGGGAATCAGAGAAGCCAGCTTCTTCTCGGTCTGCACCTGGTTGCACAGGAAGCTGACCTGGGCAGTACCGGTAACGGTTTTGCCCAGAGAGGCGGCAAGGGCTGCCACCTGCTCAACCTCCGGCTCCTGCACGGTGTCGAACTCTTTGAAGCACTTGTTGCACGCTACCAAGAACAGGTTGTCCTTCCCGGTCAGCAGCGTAGTAAGCTCCTCGCCAGACTTTAACTCATACTTGGTATAATCCACCAAATATCACCCTCTTATCGTTTTGTTCGTTTGCAAGCAAACGGATACTGATTGGATTATACCATATTTCCCTGAGTGCTGTCCAGTAGTCCCCACCATTTTTTGTATGTTTTTAGGGAAAAATACAGTTCGCATATGCTAACTGCAAACAATTCCGTGGAAATTTCTCTGGCAGCCACCCCTCCTTGCAGGATGTATGCCATTCAACCTGGGGGCTTAAAATCAGGAAGCAAGCATCGGCAGCCGCCTTTACGGTTCGCGTCCCCGTCACCCGGCGGCGCTTCCGCCCCAAAAAAGCCGCACGCGGAAAAATCCGCGTGCGGCAAAATGCTATGGGATGGGATTATTTCTTCTTTTTCTTGTTCTCACCGAGGATATCCAGCACCAGCAGCAGGGCGGAGAGAACCGTCAGGGCTGCAAAGGTGTACTCGGCGTAGTTGATAGCAGCCTGCCACCAGGGAGTGACGGAAACAACCTTCATGTTGGCGCTGATGCCATCCATGCCGCGGGAATGCAGCACGGTGTACAGCACCCGCTTGGAGGACTCCCGCATGGCCTGAACCACGGCGGCGTTGGCAGCGGAGCCGCCCTCAGCGTACTTATTCAGGGAGTAGCCATTGCTCAGCAGCTCGCCATCGGGCAGGTCGTTACCGGCCACAATCTCATTGACACCCACCATGTAGGAATAGTCATACATATCAGTGACCGCGAAGCCGCTCATGCCGGCCTCACCGCGCAGCCAGCTGGTCAGCAGGTTGTAGTAAGCACCTGCCCAATGCACGCCCAGACGGCTGTAGGAGGTCATGACGCACTTGGCATCGGCATCCACGATGGGCAGCTCGAAAGCGCGCAGGTAGATTTCACGCAGCGCCTGCTCGTTGCACCAGGTGCCGATACCGGCGCGGTTCTCCTCCTGGTCGTTGAGGACAAAGTGCTTGTTGTAGACGTAAACGCCCTTGGACTGGATGCCCAGCGTCTCGGCGCTGTCAATCAGGCCGGTGAGCATTCCATCCTCGGAGTAATACTCGAAGACACGGCCGGAGTAAGGCGTGCGGTGGATGTTCAGGCCGGTGCCGTACAGACCGGCGTAGCCAGCCCACATGGCATCCTCGCCAATCAGCTCGCCCACTTCACGCACCAGCTTGTCGTTGAAGGTAGCGGCAACAATGCCGTTGCAGGGATAGCAGGTGCCCTTCATGTTCTTGTCGGGGTCATTCTCCACCACGGCATAGCCGTTGCCGGACTCCAGATAAGCGTACTTCTGGGTCACGCCGGAGGGGCCGTTGTGGTCAACGGTGTAGGGCTTGCCAATGGCCTGAACGGCAGCGGTCTCCCGCAGGCCGGTGCAGGTCAGCACAGCCATTTCGTCAAAGGTCAGCTGATCCATGAAGGTGTCCCACATGGGGTCATCGTAGCCATACTCCAGCATATTGATCAGCTGGAGGTCGGCATTCTCGCCGGTCTTGGGGAACTCCAGATCCTTGCCGTCGGGCAGGTCGCTGTCGGTCAGCACCACGTCCTCGGCCATCTTGGCGGTCATGTTCAGCTTGACCGTGCCGGGGGTGACGGTGCCTTCCCAGTCGTTCCGGGAATAATAGGTGATGGTCTGGCCTTCTGCGCCCTCGTAGCGGTTCATGTCCGCATCGGCAAACAGGGCGGAAACCGCGTTGCCGGTGCCATAGGCCACAGCGTAGGTATCCTTGTCGAAGGTCTGCTCGAAGCTGTAAACCAGGGCATCGTTGCCGTCGCTGGTCATGCCGTCTTTGGTGGTGTAGCCCTTGGCAGCCAGGATGTTGTTGACAGCGGCATGGGAGTTATCGGCGGCAGTCAGGAAGTAAGTGCCGTCCTCCAGGATGTACACGCCGGTGCCATAGGTGTCAAAAGAGGTCAGGTAGTACTCAGGGATGGAGACGGTGACGGTTTCAGTCTCACCGGGCTTCAGAATCCCAGTCTTGCCGTAGCCCACCAGCTCCACGCTGGCCTTTTCAATCTGATTTGCCTTGTCGTAATCGGTGTAGGGCTTCTGTGCGTAAACCTGCACAGTCTTCTTGCCGGAAGCCTTGCCCACGTTCTTCACGTCAACGGTGACCGCGTAGGTGGTGTCCTGGCCGGAACCGGTCTTTTCCACCTTCATGTCGGACATTTCAAAGTCGGAGTAGCTCAGGCCGAAGCCGAAGGGGAAGGAAACGGTTCTGCTCCAATTGAACTTTCCGGCCTTGGGGGTACCCATGACCACGTCCTCATAGCGGGTTTCGGTGTACTTGTAGCCCAGGTAGATGCCTTCCTGGTAGACGACATACTTGGTGAAAGCGGTGTCGCCGCCGGGGAAGTAAGTACCGGCCTCGCCATAGGTGTAAGCGGCAAAATTATTCATGACGGGGTTTGCCATGTTGTCCATCCACCAGGTATCGGGCAGAGAACCGGAGGGATTGACAATACCGGCAACCACATCGCCCACGGCGTACAGACCGGTCTGACCCACGGAGCCAACCCACATGGCAGCGTCCACGCCCAGCTCCTCGTCAAACAGGAAGCCGGTGGAGATGGGGTTCGCGGAGTTGATGATGACGGTGATGGACTTAATCACGCCATCGTCCTTCAGCCCCTTCAGGCCCTCCAGCATTTCCTTCTCGTCTTCGTTCAGGGACAGATAATCCTCGCCGTCATTGGCGGCATCTTCCTTGTTGGCGCCTCTGGTCATATCGGAGCCTTCGCCGCCGACACGACCCACCACGAAGAAAGCATCGGTGCCTTCCACCTGGCTGTTGTCATCGCCCAGATTCTTCTTGACCTTCTTCCAGGCACCCTCGCCAATGGCGTAGTTGTTGCGGCCCAGGTTTTCGTCGGCCTTCTGGGAGGTGTAATACTCCACCAGGTCGGTGTTCTTCACGGTCAAGCCGGACTGCTCAAATACATCAACATAGTTGGGTGCGCCCGCTGCGTCCACAGCACCGGAGCCGGTGCCGCCGTAGACGGGGTCAATGGTAGTAATGCCGAACAGGGAAACCTCGCTTCCGGCAGCCAGGGGCAGGGTGTTTGCTTCATTTTTCAGCAGGACGATGCCTTCTGCTTCCACTTCCTGCACCTTGGCAAGACCGGCGGCTTTCAGCTCGGCAACGGACTTGAAGGCGCTCTCGAAGTAGCGGGGGTAATCCTCTTCCAGATTCTCATCAATTTTGATGGTTTTGGAGGTGGAAGTACCCAGGAAAGCATTGATTTGGCCAGCATTTTCCGCCGCAACCAGATTGCCCACATAAGCAATGGTGAGCAGGGCGGCGGAAACGTTCAAGAATACCTTTTTCAACGTTCTTTTCGTTGAAGGCTTCATGGATGAATTCTCCTTTCAAGGCAGCAATTTTCAGAACCGCTCAGGCCATGCGGGGCCCGCAGCGGAAGCCGCATTCTGCCGCCTTTTCAGGGGATGCTTCCCGAAAAAGGGCAAAATATGACCATATTCTCATGTCTATATTATACGATAAGGGGGAACATGAAAAGCACCTTGTCGCACATAACATTTTTTATTCCGTGAACATGATTATTATCTGTTTGCGACGTAATTCATTCGTGAATATGACTTTTCATTTTTTTACATTGAAAAAATACCGTGAAAATTTTTTTCTTCCAAAAACAGCCGAAACCAATCGTGAAAGCCCATTGCATCCGTCCGTCCGGTATGTCATAATATAGGCAGTGTGAGTTGGGATACTCTGCTTTTGGCGGCGGAATGCGGTCTGCGGCCAAAGGATGGATGCTTTCCCCTTCCGCCGGTTGTTTCTGACCGGCGCCCTGTCACCTGGTCGATGGGGGAAATGGGCTTCCCTGTTTTCCACGCTGAAAAAACGGAAAGGAGTTCGTTTCATGAGCAATACCTCCACCAAGAAAAAATTTGGTTTCTTTGCAGTCATTGTTGCTGCAGTTCTCTGTCTGGCTGCCGGTGCGTACTATAAGTACGTCAACGGCTATTTCGGTCTGGCACAGTCCAGCCACAAGGATAATTTCTCCCCGGTGGTCTTTTGGCTGCTGATTGGCGGCGCAGTTGTGTGTGCTCTTTGCATCGCCCTGAAGAAGTACGGCTTGGCCTCCGCGGTGGTTACCGCCGCCTCCGGCGTGTCCGTCGCTCTGTTCGTCCACAAGTGCTACTGGTATGTGGTTGATGTGCTGTACGGCATTGACGAGAAGCAGTTCGACCCCAAGTTCTTCACCTTTGTTGGTTTGATGGCTGCTGCGTTCGTGGTGAGTGAAATCTCCCTGTACACCAAGAAGACCGCTTGATTTTCCCCGGCTCTAACCCCTGCCGCCGCAGTTCCATACTGCGGCGGTTTTTTGCCGTTGATGGAGACTTCCAAAAAAAGTAATAATTTTTTAATGAGCAAACTGCTTGCATTTATTGTCCATATATGTTATATTTTATAAGGATTAACCAAACCGAAAAGGAGACATGAATCATGAAGAAACTTTTTGCTTTTGCGCTGGCCGGCGCGATGCTGGTTGGCTGCGCCGCCGCTGCTGTTGCTGATGGTGTCCTGGAATTCGTCACCGAAGGCTCCGAGAAGACCAATTCCTTCGTAGAAACCTGGGCCGGCGAGTACAAGCTGGTTGGCTACTATGTGGGCGAGGAGTTCGCCGATGACAACGATGTCAAGACCACCGGTGTTGTGGAGCTGGAGTCCGAGGCAACCCTGAACGTTGTTGCTAATATGGACGGCAGCGCCACCGGTTCCGATGCCGGTGTCATGGTTGACCAGGCCGCTTACTACCACGCCCATGTTTACGACGCAGATGCTACCCTGACCATCGGTGAGGACGAGTACGAGGTCAAGTGCCCCTGGGACGGCTGGACCTACGAAGTGCCCGAAGAAGGCGCTTGCAACTACCTGTCCAGCATCGGCAAGCTGAGCAAGGCCGTCAAGGGTGAGCAGTTCATGGAGCTGACCGGTGAAGACAACGAGGCTTTTGACGAGAACATGAAGTACATCGGCATGACCACCGACGGTCAGCTGATTATCTGCTATGCTGACGCTAACCTCTGCAAGAAGGGTAACGATGCCGAAATCGGCTTTGCTCTGATTTTCGCCCCCGTGGTCGAGGGCGAGGCTGAGGCCAAGTAATTTCCCCTTTTCAAAGAAAGCAGCCACCGAGAAATCGGTGGCTGCTTTCTTTTGCGGCAGTTCCGCCGGTGGAAAATCCCGTCAGCGGTATTCTTGCTTATTTCGCGGCAACGGAAGTCTGCCAGCTTCTTGCCAAGGCGGTTGCATCATCGTCAGAGGTGATGGCACCCAGGATGAAGCCATAGCGGTACACCGGTGCGTGGGGGCGGTACTGCTCATGGGTGACCAGTCTCGTCCAGCCGTCATCGCCGCCCACGCCAATCTGGATGGCGTTCAGGCGCAATGTGGTGTCCGCCTCCGCTTGCAGCTCATAGGGGTGAACCGCCCGGTCAAGCTCCTCCGCCGTGTAGTGCAGGGCGGAAAACTCCATAGTCTCCTGCGCCGCCGCCATGAGGCCGAAGCCCGTTTCGTCCGTCAGCGCCACATAGCGCACGCCCACATGGTTGCCGGTTTCGGAAGACTGGACATAGGGGAAGAAATTGTCCGTCACGGTACTTTCCCACTTACCCACCGTCGTTCCCTTCCAGCGGTCAATGTAGGTTTCCTCCGGCCCGTTTCCCAGCCAGGTCAGCTGTTCATAGCCCTGGGGCACCTGCATGGTCATGCCCGCCACCGGCAGATAGACCAGCTCCTCGCTATAGTTGGGAATAATCTCAACCTCCACCCCCACATAGCCGTCCCCATAGACAGTGTAAACCGCGTTCAGCGCCATGTAGTTCAGGTTCGGATAACCGCCCCGGACGGTAACCGTCACGGTTCCGTCCTCCTGCTGGGCAGCTTCCACCGACTGCACCTTGTATTCACCCTTGTCCCGCCACATACCGATGTAGATATTCTGTCCGGCACCAAAGGCTCGGTCATTGTCGGTACTGGCACGGAAGAAATCTCCCTGGGGGCCTTCGCCGGGAACCAGCAGGTCACGCCACTGTGTACCGTCCCATCCCTGCAAAGAGGTAATCCGCCCCAGCGTCTCGTCAAATTTCACCCGGAGGGTCTGGGTCTGGGCAAGCAGAATGTCCCCCTCCTGGCTGAGGGTCACCGGAGGCTGGGCGGCCTCCTCCGCCATCTGATTGACTTCCGGGACGATTGTAAATTGCTCCCGGGCAACCCGGTAGCCCGCCGGAAGTCCCTTCTCCCCTTCCTTCAGGCATAGGGAGAGATTCAGGAAATATTCGCTGCCCGGGCGCAGGTCACTTTCGGTCAGGGTAACGGGAATCTGGACCTCCCCTACTCCCGGCTGGTTGGTCAGACTGTCCACGCAGGGAATATCCAGTTGCGCCGCATCCAGCATTCCCTCCCGGAGAATGGCATCATCCCGCTGAATAGACCAGTGCAGCTCATATTTTTCCGCAATATCCGTGAAAAGGCAGAAGTTTTTCAACAAAACTCTGCCATGGGAGGCATCTACATTCTGAAATTTTATCTGCTGATAATGGTAGCGCACCTCAGCCATTTCCGGCTGCACCGTGCGGTCGGGCAGCAGCAAGCCGTTGGCGCAGAAATTGTCATCATGCACGTTTTCCCCATAGTCGCCGCCATAGCCAAAATACCGGGTTCCGTCCGCCGCCGTCAGGTAGATGGACTGGTCTACAAAGTCCCAGATAAAGCCGCCCTGCAAATTGCGGTAGGTGTCGAAGGCATCCCAGTATTCATCAAAATTGCCCTCGGAGTTGCCCATGGCGTGCTCATATTCGCACTCAATCATGGGAAGGGCTGCATCATTTTTTCCGTATTCCACCAGCACCTCCGGGCGGTAGTACATCCCGGAATACACATCAATGCCCGTCTCGGTCATGAGCTTTGCCTGCTCATAATGCCAGGGGCGGTCGGCAGTTTCGGCGTGAAGCACCCGCATGATTCCCTCCGGGTCCGGGTAGGACTGTACCAGGATGGTGCGCAGTATCTGCGGGTTTTTGCACTCATTGCCCAGGGACCACATGACCACGCTGGGGTGGTTTTTATCCCGCCGTACCATGTTATATTCCCGGTCGATGATGGAGGCCGAGAGATAGTCGGTGATGCGCTCATTTTCATAAATCATGTTGGAGTGGCACTCCACATTTGCTTCATCCACCACATAAATGCCGTATTTATCGCACAGATAATACCAGTAGGGGGAATTGGGATAATGGGAGGTGCGGACGGCATTGATGTTGTTTTCCAGCATCACGCGGATGTCCTCCTCCATCACTTCTTTTGGGATGGCGTAGCCATATTCCGGGTGGGTCTCGTGCCGGTCAACGCCCCGGAAGCAGATGGGCTGGCCATTGATGCGAATCAGGTCGGCATCGTCGGTGCTGCCCTCAAACCAGCCGGAGGACGTGGTCTTATAGGTGATTTTGCGGAAGCCCACCTGGGCGGATTCATAAACCGTTCCGCTCTGGGTGCACTCCTCCAGCACCAACGTATAGAGGTAAGGGTCTTCGGCGCTCCACTTGCGGGGCTGGGCTACCGGAACGCGAAAAGAAACCGTCTGCTCCGTTCCTCCGGCAGCCGTTCCCGCCTGACGGCAATTTTCTTCCGCCAGGGGCACTTCCTTGCCGTCGGCATCCATCAGGTGCAGGGTGATTTCCCAGGGCTGGGAATCAGCAGTGTAATTTTTAACCGCCGCTTCCACCCGGAGCGTGCTGTTCACAAAAGCGCCGTCGAAATCGGTGACAATGGAATAGTCCCGCACCCGGGTCTGAGGAGCTGCGTAGCAGTACACATCCCGGAAGATGCCGGACAGGTCAAAGAAGTCCTGGTCTTCCAGCCAGGAGCCATCACACCAGCGGTATACCTTGACAGCAATGGTGTTTTCTTCCCCCATGCGGACGTAATCCGTGATGTCAAATTCATCGGTGGTGAAGGAATCCTCCCCATACCCAACCTGAACGCCGTTGACCCAGAGGTAAAAGGCGGAATCCACTCCCTCAAAATCCAAATAAACCCGCCGTCCTGCCCAGTCCGCCGGAATCTGGAAGCGATGGCGATACAGGCCGATGGGGTTATACACTGTTGGTGCTTTAGGCAAGTCACGGGGATAGCCAATGTCCTCGTTTCCGAAATTGCGGGCGAACTTCTGGGTGGTATTGGTGTAGATGGGATGGTCATAGCCCTGGGTCTGCCAGACCGAGGGGACGAAAATTTCATCCCAGTCGGAATCATCAAAATCCTCCCGATAGAATTCCACATCCGCTCCTGCGTCAAAGTCGGCAGGGCAGTCATAGTAGGAAAATTGCCATTGGGTCTGGCTCAGAAGCAGATAATAGGGGGACAGGGATTTGTCATAGTCCTGCGCCGCCCGCACTGCCGACTGAAAATCCCCATAGGGGATGGAATCGGTTCTGGCGGGCTCCCGGCCGATGGACACGATGTCGCAGCTGCGCTCCCCCACCGCACCGGAACTGTCGCCATTCCATTCCGTCCCCGTCCAGCTGACCGCATTGCAGGGAAGGGTCAAAAGCAATGCGGCAAGCGCCGCCAAAAAAAGCTTTCCTTTCATCCGTGTGTCCTCCTTCTTTATTTTGTGACTGTAGAATTTTCGATAGTGTCCAGATGAACGCACACGTTATCTGTAGGGTGCAAACCGGTTTCTGAGTGGCAGTATCACTAAAAGTGTAGCAAATTGGGTACATACTGTCAACATCCCGGAGCCGGGAAAGCCCGACTCCGGGATGTTAAAATGGCTTTTATTCGTTGATGCGCTTTTCGGTCTCCGGGTCAAACAAATGGAGCTTCGCCATATTGGGAGTCAGCAGCAGCTCCTGCTCCTTGGGTGCGGTTTCCCCGGCGCACTTGAACACGACCACCTTTTCGCCCACCCGAACGTAAATCAGGTAAGCATCACCCAGAGGTTCGATGGAATCCACATGGGCGCGGATGGCATTGGCGCTGTCACCGGTCAGTTCAAAATCGGAGGGGCGGATGCCCAGGTCAACCTTTTTCCCGGCGTAGGAAGCCAGGCATTTTTTCAGATGCTCCGGGATTTTCAGCTGGAAGGAGCCGCCGTCCAGCACATCCCCCTTGACGGTGCAGGGGAAAATGTTAATCTGGGGCGTGCCCAGAAATCCTGCAACGAACTCATTGGCCGGATGGTCATACAGGTCGTTGGGGGTTCCCTGCTGCATAATGTGACCATCCCGCATGAGTACAATGTGGTCTGCCATGGTCATGGCCTCGGTCTGGTCGTGGGTGACGTAGATGGTGGTGATGCCCAGTTTCTCCTGAATCTTTTTCAGCTCATAGCGCACCTGATCCCGAAGCTTGGCATCCAGGTTGCCCAGCGGCTCATCCAGCAGGAACACCTGGGGGTCACGCACCAGGGCGCGTCCCAGCGCCACCCGCTGCCGCTGACCGCCGGAAAGCTCGGCGGGCTTGCGATCCAGCAGCTGCTCGATGGAGAGCATTTTTGCCATGTAATCTACCCGCTTGTCAATTTCCTCCTTGGGTGCCTTTTTGGTTTTCAGGGCGAAGGACATATTTTCCCGCACGGTCATGTTGGGGTACAGGGCATACTCCTGAAACACCATTGCAATATTCCGCTCCTGGGGCGGAACGAAGGTTTTGTCCTTGCCCTTGCCGCCCGCAGCGGTCATCACGGCATCCCCGAAGCGGATTTCTCCGTTCATGGGGTGGAGCAGTCCGGCGATACAGTGCATGGCAGTGGACTTGCCGCAGCCGGAAGGACCCAGGAACACGCAGAACTCGCCGTCCTTGATTTCCAGGTTCAGTTTGTCCAGCACATAGGATTTTCCTTTGTTATAGGATACGCTCATATCCTTGATGGTAATCGAAGCCATTTTCCCATTCCTCTCTTTCCGGTGTTATGCACCGAAGGACTCCGTCTCAATTCCGAAGCCATACTCGTACAGGGGGTTTTCAATGTCCTTGGGCATATCCTCCCGCTGATTCAAAACCTGCTCCATGTCGGCGGGAATCTGGAAGGGCAGCTTGCCGGTGATGGCGGTTTCGCCAAACAGGGCATCCGCCACTGCCTCTGCACCGCAGGTGATGCCGGGGCGGTAGACCAGCAGCACGCTGTCGGAAGCGTCACTGATGGGTGTCAGCACATAGGCACGGTTCATAATCACAACGCTGACCACATTGGCTCCCGCAGCCTTCAGCGCCTGCACCAGCTCCGTCTGCTCCTGGGGGAATTCCAGGCTTGCCGCCGTCCACTCCGGGTCATGGGTGCCGCTCTTTTCGCCCACTACCACAATGGCGGTGGTGCCGCTCAGGTCGGTGGGAACATCGGCGGCGGTTTCAACATAGGTCACATTGTCTGCGCCGGCCTTGGCCGTCAGGGCATCCAGGATGGTGGTGCCGGTTATCTCAATCGGCTCCTTGGCCGTCCAGCCGCTGTTCAGCGCACGGATATTCTGCGCCAGAGAACCGGCAACCACAATCTTCTGCCCGGTCAGCGGCGCGGCATTGTCATATTTCACCAGGGTGAAGGAGCGGGCTGCCGCTTCCTTGGCAGCGGCCTTGTGTTCCGCCGTACCTACATGGTCATACACGGCATCCTCGTCCACATAGGGGTTCTCAAAGATGCCCAGCTGGAACTTGGCATTCAGGATCCGGCGGCAGGCATCGGTGAGCCGCTCCTCGTCCACCTCGTCCACCAGCTGTGTGCTGGAGCGAACGCCCATGCCGCCCAGAATGTCGGCACCTGCGTTGGTCGCACCCACAAAATTCAGACCCCAATCAGTCTGAATGATGCCGGTGTAGCCCAGCTGTCCCCGCAGCAGGTCGGTCATGACCACGGCGGACTGGTCGGCGGAATTATCCACGGCATCGCCGCCCAACATGGGAACGGTGGAATAGCCGTAAGGCATCACGGCAGCCGCACCCGCTGCAATGCCGGCCTTGAAGCCCGCCAGATGCAGCTCCAGGGAATCCTCCTGAATGGTCAGGGGCGTTCCGTCCACGCCGCCGGTCTGTGCGCCTGCGCCGGGAAAATGCTTGATGGTGGCAATCACGGAATCACCGGACAGCTCTGCACCGCCCTGGAGTGCCTGGACGGCAGCCGCAATCAAGCGCTGCACCACCTCGGTGTCCTCGCTGTAGCATTCCTGATTGCGTCCCCAGCGGGGGTCGGTGATCAGGTCGGCATCCGGCGACAGCGCCATGCGGATGCCCACCGCCTTCAGCTCCTCCTTCAGCACCGTGTTCAGCTGCGCCACCAGCGCCGCATCATTGGCAGCGCCCTGGTTCACCTCGTCCGGCAGGAAGGTAGCGTCGCTGACGAAGGCAGCGCCCGCCTCGGTATCCATGGAGAACACCACGGGGATGCCCAGCTCGCTGGCCTCACTCAACTCCTGAATTTCATTGGTGCGCTGGGCGGCATCGGCTGCGGAGTCAAAGGCATATTCATAAATCAAGGCGAAGCCCACATTGCTGTTGGAGAACCAGCCGTCTTTCTTACTAACCAAGGTCAAGTGCACCATCTGGGCGGCCTTCTGCTCCGGGGTCATCTGGCTGAGCAGGTCTTCGGTGCGCTCCTGGGCGGAGAGCCGCCAGTCTTCATAGGGGTCGAGCACACCGTTGTCATTGAGGTCTTTGAAGGAATAGCCGTCCGCTTCGATGATGTTTTTCACCCGTGCCACCAGTTCCGGCTGCTGAAGGGTGTCCTCTGCATGAGCAGGCAGGGCGGAAAGGCTCAGGATTGCCGCCACAGACAGGGCGGTCAGCTTTTTCAGAGTTGTATTCATAAATCCGTCTCTCCTTTTTTGTTTAGGATGCGGTCACAGCGCCGCTCATCTGCCCGGAAATCAGGTATTTTCCCATGAAGATGTACAACACCAGCACCGGCAGTGCCAGAATCAGGGAGCCTGCCATCTGCACGTTGAACTCGGCAGCCATGGTGCCCGCCAGCTCGTTCAGGGCAATGGTAGCAGGCTTGGAATCGTAGCCGCCCAGCACCAGGGCGAACAGCATTTCATTCCAGATGGAGGTACACTGGAACACAAACACAGTGATGGTGGCAATGCGGGTATTGGGCACCACAATCTTGCGGTAAATCTGCCACACGCCGTTGCCGTCAATCATCGCCTGCTTAATAAGGGCATCGGGCACATCGGCATAATAGCCCCGCATCATCACGGTACACATGGGCATACCAAACACCGCATGAACCATCACCAGTCCCCAGATGTTATCGTACAAATCCAGGGCATTGACGGTTTGCAGCAGCGGGATGAGGATGGCCTGGAAGGGCAGATAGGTTGCCGCCACCAGGGCAATGAAAAACACATTGTTGAAGCGGAACTTCCACTTGCTCAATGCGTAGGCACAGATGGAACCCAAAAACACCGATCCGGCAGCACCCAGCAGGGTGACCACCAAGGATGTCAGCAGGGGCACGCCCAGCTCCTCCATGGCGCTGGCGTAGCCCTCCAGCGTCCAGGTGGTAGGCGGGGTGATGGGGGTAGAGGTCATCACCTCACTGTTGGTCTTAAAGGAGGTCATGATGGTTCCCCAGAAGGGCAGCATATAAAAGACCAGAAAGGCTGCCATAATGGCATAGTACACGATGTGCAGCACCGTGGTGTGCCACCTGGGTTTAATCCGCACCGTCTGCGCCTGCTGGGCAGCCTTGGTGCGCTCAATGCTCATATTATCCGGCATAATCAAGACCTCCTGTTTGTCCAATAGGTCAGCGGCAGAATCAGCACCAGTACCAGCGCCAGCAGGAAGCAGCTGATTGCAGCGGAATAGGCAAAATTATTGCTCTGGAATGCTTCGTTGTACATCCAGATGGGCAGCGTCCATGCCGACGAGGTGGTGTAGCCCACCAGGGAAACGATGAAATCGAAGGAACGCAGGGCATACATGGCAAGAATGGTAATGCAGCTGCCCATGGCACCCTTGAGCTGGGGAATGATGAGCTTCATGTAAATCCGGGGCATATAAGCGCCGTCCAGCTTGGCAGCGTTAAGAATGTTGGTAGGCACATTCTTGATGGCTGCCAGAAAGATAACCGCCACATAACCGGAAAATTGCCATACCATAGCAATGATGATGGACAGCATGATGGTCTTGTTGGACGATGCCCACATCAAGTGGCCGTTTTTCATGGCAGCCGCCACATCCACGCCCAGAATGCTCAAAAAGGAATTGAGCACGCCGCCGGTGGGGCGATACATATACGCCCATACCGTACCTGTGACCACGAAGGACAGGGCAAAGGGCAGCAAAATCAGGGTGCGGAACACAGCGGTTCCCCGCAATCCCTGATCCATCAGCAGCGCCAGGCCGAGACCCAGCAGCAGGCACAGCGGAATCAGGCAGAACAGCAGCAGGGTGTTGCGCAGTGCCGGCCAAAAATTGGGACTGGTGAACATTTTTGCATAGTTGCCGAAGCCGCCCCAGCCATAGCTGGCTTCCAGCATTCCGTCGCCCCAGTCGGACACGGAAACCCACAGGTTCCAGCCCAGGGAGACATAAACGAAGTAGATGAGCAGTGCCGCCGGGATGCAAATCCAAATCAGCGGATGATGGTCAAAAAAGGTGGTAACCGGTGCGGTCACGCTGGGTGCAAAGCGCTTTGCCAGCTGATAGCACAGGATAACAGCTGCAAGAACCCCGAAGCCAATCCAGAACTGGGTATTGGAAAAGGTCATGTAGCCGAAATTTTCAAGAAATTCCGATACTTGTTCCATAGGCGAACCCTCCATTTCTTCTGAGGAGGAGACAGGAGTGATGCTCCTGTCTCCTGCCTATTTTTATTCGTAGCTCAGGCCGAAGCCATAATCATACAGGGGATTTTCCAGGTCAAAGGAGACATCTCCCTCCTGGGCATTGACGCTCTCCATATTCCGGGGGAACTGCATGGGGGTCTTGCCGGTGGGATTGTTCATGCCGAATAGCGTTTCGGCAATGGCGATGCCGCCCTTGGCACCGGGGTAGTAGGCTTCCAGAATGGCATTGGTGTTTTCGTCGCACCAGGTCAGAATGTAGGGGCGGCCACCGGTAACAACGGTGATGACAGTCTTGCCGGAGGCAACGGCAGCTTCCAGAATCTCCTGCTGGCTCTGCACGATTTCCAGGGTGTCATAGCCCCAAACCGGGTCATGCTGGTAGCTGGGCTCACCAATGGAGACGATAATCACGTCCGCCTGCTGTGCCAGCTCCTTGATAACCCCTACGTCCTCCTTCTCGGTCAGGACGGTGGTGTTCTCGCCGGCATAGGCGGCAACGGCATCGGCAATGGTCAGGCCGTCCTGGGCAGAGGACCAGCCGCCCACCAGGGAATCCGTGTCAAAGGCGCGGGGGCCGCACACCAAAATGGTCTGCTTGGCATCGGGGTTCAGGGGCAGTGCGCCATCGTTTTTCAGCAGGGTCATGGCCTCCCGGGCAGCCTGGAGATTCACCTTCTGGTTTTCCTCATTGCCCACGAAGGAAACGGCGTAGTCCACATCACAATAGGGATTCTCGAACATTCCCATCTCGAACTTGACCTTCACAATGCGGGTAGCCGCAGCGGTCAGAATGGCCTCGTCAATCTTACCCTCCTGGGTGTATTCCTCCATCAAGTCAATCAGGCGGATGGATTCGCCGCCGATGCCATCCACGCGGCTCTGGGTCACACCAATGAGAATGGCTTCTTCATCGGAGACTTCCTCGCCGGTCATGGTTCCCAGCGCTTCCTGAATGGCCCAAATCATGCCCCAGTCGGTCTGGATAATCCCGGTAAAGCCCATTTTATCCCGCAGCAAATCCTGCAAGGTGGCCTTGGAACCGATGGCGGAATTTTCCATATCCAGTGCCAGCGGCACGGAGTAGTAGGGCATAATGGAAGCCACATTCACTTCCAGGGCTGCATAGTAGGGCTTCAGGTGAATTTGCAGGGTTTCCTCGCTGGAAATAATGGGAGAGGTGTCCTTGCCCTCCATCTGGGGGCCTGCGCCGGGGAAGTGCTTCATGCAAGCCACGATGGAGCCGGTATTCAGGCCATCCCTGCCGTTCTGGAAGGCTACCACCTGGGCAGTAACCATCTGGGTCACCAGGTCGGGATCTTCACCGAAGGTCTCCATCACGCGACCCCAGCGGGGTTCGGAGGCGATGTCCGCCTCAGGAGACAATGTCATGCGGACACCAACCGCCAGATGCTCGTCCCGGGCAATCTCAGCAAGCTTGGTGACCAGGGCTTCATCCCGGGTAGCCGCCAATGCCAGGTTGTGGGGGGTGACGGTGGCACCGGAGACATAGCTCAGGCCGTGGACAGAATCCATGGACACCAGCACCGGAACACCCAGCCGGGAAGATTCGGCGTACTCCTGAATGGTATTCATGGTGGTGGCAGCTGCCTCCACACTGTTCAGCTCCCGGATCAGCAGCATACCGATGCCATATTCGCTGCAATAGTTCTTCAGATAGGGTGCAATCTTGCCGTCTGCCCGGGGCAGGTAGGTGGGATGCTGCATCTGGGCAATTTTTTCCCGCACGGTCATCTGGCTCACCAGGTCACCCGCACGCGTCTCGGCATCCTGCCGCCAGTCCTCATAAACGTCCAGCTTGCCGTTGGCGTTGAGGTCGATGAACTGGTAGCCGTCCACCTCAAGGACGGATTTGGAATGGGGGTTCAATGTGGGCTGGGTGTAGGTTTCGCCCTCGGCAAAGGAAATGCCGGTGAGCATACTGGCGGTCATGGCGGCTGCGCCCAGCAGGGAAATGCCGCGCTTCCAAATATTCTTAGTCAACAAGGTTCCAGTCTCCTTTCACGCTGGCTTCTTTCAGCACGTTTACAATCTTGTTTGCAAAATATTCCGCATCATGGTCAGAGGAGGTTGCAAATTCCTGAATCTGGGTCTGCAAGCTGGTGGAGGCACTCCACGGCAGCGCCGTGCCATGAGTAAAGCTGGGGTACACCTTGATGCTGTCGCTCATGAGCTGCTCCTTGAACTTCAGCGTCAGGGGGCAATAGGTATCATCGGGGGTATCACTGTAGGGGGAGATGGATTCCTTCAAGGCAGAGAAGGAAGTCTGCACCTCCTGGGTGGATACGTTGTAGGCCCAACGGACACCGGCCTCCACATCGGCGGAGTCATTGCTGACCACGAAGCCGTCAATGCACATTCCGAACCACCCCTCCGTGCCGGGGAAGGTGAAGATGCCATAGTCTTTGTCGTACTCCTGTCCCATGCTGGTCATCAGCGGCTGCATCCATGCACCCATAATCTGCATGGCATAGGTGCCCGCCACCACCTGACCGGAGGCCTCATACCAGTCCCGGCTGGAATGATCGGGTGCCACATAGTCCATCAGCTTCGCATAGGTGGACAGCACCTTTGTCACGTCCTCCACATTGTAGATGCCGTTGATGAAGTCCTCATAAATCTGGGGGTCTGTACCCAGCATAATGTCCTCGAACACCTGGCTGGCAGGCCAGCCCTTGCGGTCGCCCAGATCGATGGGATAGCGTCCATCAGGCAGCTTCTCCGCCAACTGGTCGCACAGGCTCCAAAATTCCTCCCAGGTAATATCCTCATGGTCGGGAAGCGCAATGCCCAGTTCCTCAAACACATGGATGTTATAGAAAATAACATTGGACTTGTGGATGCCGATGGGCACAATGTACTTGTTGCCGTCAGAGGCGGTACACAGCTCCTCCAGGCCGGGCAGGGCACGCTCACTGAGCTTTCCATAATCCCAAACCTGATTCAGATTCAGCAGCATACCGGACTGGAGGTACGGCTCAATTTCCTGGCCGGGGTGTGCCTGGAAGGTCTCAGGGCTTTTTCCCGCCTGCTGCAATACCTTCACCTTCATCACCATCGCGCCGCCGGCACCGCCGGGGATGGCGTTGGACTTGGCCTTGATTTTGCTGTAGACATTCTTAAAGCCATCCACCACGCTCTCGATGGCGTTCTTTTCACCGCCGGCTGTCCACCAATGGTAAACGTTCACCGTTCCCTTTTCATCGGTGGTTTGCAGGATGGCGGGAATGTCCATGTCATCGGCGTTTTTCTTGGGGTTCTTCGCTGCGGAGGCGCTCAGGGGCAGGGCAGAAATTGCCAGTGCCGCCGCCAGCGCCAGGGCACATAACTTTTTCAGCTTCATTGTCTCGCTCCTTTATCAGTCCACGAAGGTCAGCGTGCCCCACAGGCTGGGGTTCTCGTCCACATTGTACATGGCAGGGGTACGATCCTTGCCGGTGAGATTGGCAGAGGACTGCATCCGCAGGCTGTGAATGCCGGGGCAGGGCAGGTCAACGTCCAGAATGGAGAAGTCAAAGCCGATGCTCTTGCCCGCCTCGGGAATCAGCTGGGCAATCTGGTCGTTGGAGAAGTTGTGCAGGGGAATCTTGCTCTCCCACACGATGCCGCCGTCGATGGAGACAATGGCAGCCTCGTAATCGTCAAACACCTGCTCGTCGCCGTACTCGCCCTGGGTCTCCCAGCCCTTGTTGTCCGCAATCATTTCCCGGTCAATGTAGTTAAAGAAGTCGTACTGGTCCTTGTACTTGTCAGCAGACTGCACCAGCCGCCAGTCGGTGGCTTCATAGGCAGTGCGGTTGGGGTCAGCATCGGGGTTGGTGCTGAGGAACAGAATAACGGCATCCAACTCATCCAGAGGGAAGCCCTCCCGGTAAACCAGCGGGGTGTCGTCCAGAATCTTCATGGCGAAATACAGGTTTTCTTCGTCCCACATGGCATACAGTTCAACGGAGCAGTCCGCCGCGCCGTCCCAGTGCTCAATCTGGTCAACAATCTGATTGTCGGAGTCAATACGCAGACATTTTTCGGTGTCCCACTCGCTCAGGTCGCCATCTATCACGACCTCCCTCGCCTTGGGTGCCTCCAGATTTTTCTCGGAGTATGCGCAGGCATTTGCTGCAAGCCCCAGCACCACGGTCAGCGCCAGCAGCATGGAAACGATTTTCTTCATAGTCATTTACCTCCTTAATTTGTGGGGGATAACCCATCCCCGCCTCTTTCGTGTTTTATTATAAATTAGTTCCCGCTTTTTCACTCAAAAGGATTCTGCACCCTTATATGCAAAAATACGGCATTCGTCTCACAATTGGGAATATCCAGCACAATCTCACAAAATATCCGGCACAGCTTCATTGGGACTAGGATATTTTTCACAACTATGTTATAATCGGGGTATCAATATTAGGTGGTGTTTCCATGCGTCTGAGCACGAAGATGATTTTGCTGTACTCCGTGGTGATTGCAGCAGCCCTGAGTATTTTTCTCTCCTATACCATTCAGTCCACCATGGAAGGAGCCAATATGTTTACCGCCGCCCGCTTCGCCAACATGAGCGCCAGCATCAGTCTGGATATTCAGCAGGACATCGACATGATGCGCATTACCCTGGAAACTCTGGCAGACAACACTTCCTTTCTCTCCGCCCTGAACCAATATGTGCGGGATGACAGCGGTGATAGGAAAATGGGTACGGCTGCCCGGACGGCAGCCCTGCAACAGCTGTATCAGTCCCCGCTGGTGGATCGGTACTACTGTGTTGCCTTCTTCAACGACCAGGGGCAGTATTTTTCCAGCTCCTCCGACAAAGACAGTGAGCAGCCGGATACCCGTGCCCTGCTGGATGCCCTCTCCGCCATTCCCGGCACCTATCTTCTCTCCCCCAACCAGCAGCTCATCACCCTTGACCCGCGGATACAGGTTTACGGCCTGATAGAACCCATCTTTTTCCACGGGAAGCTGCTGGGCTACCTGGCCGCCCTGAGCGAAATCAGCGCCTTTGACCACGTTCTGACCTTTGTTGACAACAGCAGTGAAGTAAACGTGGAGGTATTCACAGATGACGGCGCTCTGTTCTATTCCAGCCGGGGGCAGACCGTCCCCTTCCCCCTGGCGCTGCCCCAGAACGAAATACAGGACTGGACGGATCCGGAAACCCAAACCGTTTACAATGTGCTGCACACCTACCTGAATCCGCTGAGTCTCCACTTGTATATTTTACAGGATAATTCCATTTCCGTCCAGGGGCAGCAGACAATTATAAAAACCGCGCTGGAGCGGGGGCTTCTGATTGCACTGCCAGCCCTGGTGCTCATCACCCTGCTGTCCCTGAGCCTCACCCGCTCCATCCGCCGCCTGACCCAAAAGGTGCGCAAAACCTCCTCCAAGGGATTGCTGCTCAGTGACCCAGCCGCATTGGAAGCCCTCAACAACACTGTCACCTCCCCCCGGGACAAGGAGATTTATGCTCTGGAAATTGCCTACATTCAAATGATGGCAAAGCTGCGGGAGAATGCCGTCAATGAGCTTGCCTTGCGGGAGGGTGCGCTTCAGGCGCAGCTCAGCGCCCTGCAAACCCAGATTAACCCCCACTTTATTTATAACACCCTTAATATCATTTCCGCCAAATCCATGGAAAGCGGCAATCTGGAAATCATTGAGATTTGCAGTCAGTTTGCCTCCATGCTCCGCTACTCCACCGATACCCGCTCCCGTACCGCCACATTGGAGGAGGAGATTGAAAACGTCCGGGATTACCTGATGCTGGCCAAGGCACGGTATGAGGACAATCTGGAATATGTCATTGATGTGCCCCGGTCGCTTTACGGCATTGAGATACCGAAGCTGACCTTGCAGCCGTTGGTAGAAAACGCCCTGAACCACGGCTTTGACGGAAAAAACATTCTGCGCAAACTCTCCATCATCGGCACACTTACCCAGAAGGAGCTGATTCTGACCATCCAGGACAACGGCAACGGTTTCTCGGCTGATATGCTGCATAGCCTCCGCCAGCGCATTGACGAAATTGAGCACGGGCTTGTTTCCATCGAAAAGTCCGGCGGACACATTGGCCTGGTCAATACCTGCCTGCGCCTTTACTACTACAGCAAAGGGGCCATGCACATGAGCATTCACAACGACGGTGGGGCGGTTATCACCCTCACCATGCCGATTCCGTAACCGCCTTGCTTTTCGTCCATCTGCGCAAATACGGGTGCACATTATTGGCACAATTAGATAAAATCCCCTCGAACCGTTCATCTTCGTTTGACATTGTTCGTTTACAAATTTATAATGAATGTCGAATATTGTCGAATTGAAAGAGGGGGGACAGGCGCATGGCACAGGTTAGCGTAATTCTCGTGGGCTTTCTTCCAAACCCCCGGATTGAAAACCGCATCCGCCTGGAACGGACACTTTTTGACCTGCACGTTGTTTGCTGGGATCGGTGCAAAAACATGATGCCCCCACCCCAGGCGGAGGGCTTTCACCTGCACTGCATCCGCATTCCCGCCGAAAACGACCCCATGAAGCGGTTGCTGCCCTACAAGCGGTTCTGTCAGGCAGCAAAACGGCTGCTGCGGGAAATTCAGCCGGACATGATTCATGTTCAGGGGCTGGATATGCTGCGCATTGCCTGCCAAATGAAGCGCGAGAGCAAAAAGCCCCTTGCGGTTCTTTACGAAGTCGCCGACCTGCACCGCCTTTTGGTGGACAGGCAATACGGGCTGCGCCGCCTTGCCCAAACCGTTTTAAAGAAAGCGGACATCCGGTACAGCGAACAAGCCGACCTGATGATCCTCACCTCTGAGCGCTACTATGGCACCTACTTTAAGCACTTTGTCCCCCAGTGCAAGGTGCTGTATCTCCCAAACATTCCAAATCTCTCTGCCTTTGCCGCCTATCGCAAGAAAGACCCCACCCACGATTTTACCGTGGGCTTTATTGGTGGAGTGCGCTACAAGAAACAAATGCGCCACCTGATAGAAGCGGCGCAGCAATGCCATATGCATCTGCTGATTGCAGGCTTTGAAACGGAACCGGCAGAAATTGAGCCGCTGTGCAGGGCTTATGACCGGGGAACATGGGTCGGGCGGTTCGACTACGCCCGGGAGGCCGCCGCCCTGTATGGCAAATGCGATGTGATGTATGCGGTTTATGATGCCGATATGGCAAACGTCCGGGTGGCGCTGCCCAACAAGCTCTATGAGGCGGTCTACTGCGAAATGCCCCTGATTGTCGCCAAGGGAACCTATTTGCAGCAGTTGGTGGAAAGCTGGGGCGTTGGCCTTGCCATTGACCACACCAGCGTCGAAGCGCTGGCCACTGTGCTTTGCAGACTGCGGGAGGATACCGCCCTGTATGCTCAGATTTGCGGCAACTGCCGCAGGCAAAGGCAGCGGCTGAACCCGGAGCAAAATGCCCAGGCGCTCCAAAATCGCCTGACAGAGCTGTGCAGCCTATGAAACGGAAAAAAATTCTTTTTGTGGCCACAAAATTGGAGTTTGGCGGCATCCAGACAGCACTGGTCAATGCCGCCAATGCATTGTGCGGTCAATATGACGTGTCCCTGCTGGTCTATTCCCCCGGCGGCAGTCTGGCTTCCCGGCTGGACAGGCGGGTAACCCTTCTGCCCGTGCCCAGAATGCTCCAAGGGCTGGGGATGTCCCCGGCGGAAGCGGCGAAGAGCGGGGACGCGGGCATTGTGCTGTTCAAGCTTTTTGCGACTCTCTGGGCGAGGCTAACCGACAATCGACTCCCGGTGGCAATGGCAATCCGCACCCTGCCCCGCCTGACAGGCTTCGACCTGGCTGTTGCATTCAGCCATGAAACCTCCAGACACAGAGTCTACACCGGCTGCCCCCGCCTGGTTGCAGCGCGGGTGGAAGCAGCGAAGAAGCTGGCCTGGATTCATTATGACCCAATCAATCAGGACATGGATAAGGAATTTAACCTCCCGTTTTATGCGGAAATGGACGGCATTGTTGCCGTCTCCCAATCCGTGATGGAATCGTGCAAGGCTGCCTTTCCGGTGCTGACCCCGAAACTGGACTGGTGCTACAATTTTATAGATGAGCGTTTTCTAAAACAGCAAGGCAATCTGCCCCAGGCAATCCCCTATGCCCCCGCCGGTTTTTTCTGCTTTTCTGCGTGCAGGCTGGCACGGGAGAAGGGACTGCGCCGTGCCCTGGATGCCCTGGAGAAAACGCTGAAAGAAAATGCCGATGTCCGCTGGTACATTGCCGGGGACGGCTATGAGCGGGCAGCGCTGGAGCACGCCATTACAGAAAAAGGCTTGCAGCGGCAGGTTGTCCTGCTGGGGAAGCAGGACAATCCCTATCCTTACATGAAGCACGCAAACCTATATCTCAGCGTTTCTTTCTGTGAGGCCGCACCGGTCGTTTATGCCGAGGCAAATTTCTTCGGTGTGCCAGTGCTGTCCACCGATACCTGCTCCGCCCGGGAACTGCTGGGAGCGGGCAATTTCGTCTGCGCGAATACGGAAGATGCCTTGCGCTCTGCCTTTGCGGATTTGATAACCCACCGGGACAAAATCACACAGGCAAAGGCCACATTGGCGTATCCCCCATCACAGAACAACTCCGCCATTGAAAAGTTCAACCAATGGCTGAAATAAGGAGTGGATGGAATGCTCTTTGACCTCCCGAAGCTGCCCCGCCTCTGGCGCTGGGGCACAGGGCTTTTGCTCGCCGCGCTGGTGCTGCTGGGCACGAAGTTCTCCCCCTGCTCTCTGGCAGCGCTGGGGATACTGGCGCTGTTTACCCTGACCGGCAATCTATCCGACATTGTCTTTTTCTTTGTGCTGATAACGCCCCTGGCCACCGTGTTCCGCCCCAATGCTTCCGCCCAGTCCTATCTAACCGATATACTCCTGCTGTATGCGCTGGTGTCCATTCTGAATACCCTGTTCATCCGGCGGGAGGTGGATGTGATTTCCGTGCTTCTATTGGTGTTTTTCCTCGCCGCTGTCGCCGGTCAGCTCCTTGCCCCTCCTTTGGACTGGAAGCGAACACTGAAGCTTGCCGCAAATCTCCTGCTCGTCAAGGATGCCATCCGCATTTCGGATGAGGGGGACTGCCGGGATATTTTTCTGGGCTATCTTTTCGGCCTGATAATTGCCTCCGCTGCGGCACTGACAGCACCGGGCTTTCTCGCCATTGCAGACTACGTCACCGCCAAGACCCTGAGTGCCGGGTACGGGTTGGGGACACTGCGCCGCTTTTCCGCCCTATACGCCGACCCCAATTATTACGGCGTGAATATCATCATCGGGCTGTGTCTGCTGGTGGTACTGTATCGGAAAAGGCAGATTGGCCTGCTGCCCCTGTCTTTTTTGGCTGCTGCCCTGTTTTTCTTCGGCATCCTCACCTATAGTAAATCCGTCACCCTGATGCTGGTTGTCCCGGCGGCGCTGCTGACGGTATGCGCCGCCCAGCGGCGGCAATACCTCTTTCTCTCCCTTCTGAGCATCGGCTTTGCCCTTTTTCTGGCCGCAATCATCACAGGCACGGTTTCCGTCTTTGACGTGGTGCTGGTGCGCTTCCAGGCGGGAAACAACAGCCTCAATTCCCTCACCTCCGGGCGCACCGGGATATGGATGGAGTATCTGCAATACTGCTTTCATGATGTCCGCCGTGCCCTCTTTGGCAGCGGACTGGGTGCCGGTTATCTGCCCACCGACAAAGGACTGGCAGCCGCACACAATTTTTATATTGAGTTACTCTACCACCTGGGGCTGCTGGGATTTGGATATTTCTTCACGCTCCTGTGGGCAATGGGACACAGCATTCAGAAGCATATCCGCCGGAATATTCTGAACGGCAGCATTTTTCTGTGCATCGGTATTCTGTATCTGGCGCTGAACCAGCTGTTTAATTTTGAGCTTCCAGTCCATCTTATCGTGGCATTTCTGGTGTGGAATGTGGATATACAGCAGTAACTGCAGCGCGAAGCACCGGGGTCAAATTCAAAACGATAACATTTCCAAAGGGGGACATTCCATGCGCTACAGCATTCTGATTCCGGTTTACAACGCCGCGGCATTTCTGCGTCAGTGCCTGGATTCCGTCCTCTGCCAAGGGCTTTCGGATTACGAGGTCATCCTGGTCAACGACGGCTCCACGGATGCCAGCCCTGCCATCTGTTCAGAATATGCCCGCCTGGACAGTCGTTTTCGTCTCATTCACCAGGAAAACCAGGGGCTGTTGATGGCTCGCAAGGCAGCCATCGCCGCTGCCCGGGGCAGCTATCTGCTCTTTTTGGACGCAGACGACTTCTGGCAGCCAAACCTGCTGGAAACCATCGACCCCATCTTGCAGCAGGAGCAGCCGGACATCCTGATATTTGATATACAGTTCTGTTTCGGCAATGGCCGCCGGCAGCCCTTCGCCCCCTCCTTCCCCGATGGAACCCGCTTTGACCGCGACGGAAAGCGCCTTTTGGCGGTGCACTGGGTTGAGAAAGAGCGCCTCAACGAAATGTGTCGCAAGGTCATCCGGCGCAGCTGCATCCACCTGGATGACCCGTGCTACGCCCGGGCGTACCTCAACTATGGCGAAGATATGCTCCAAACCGCCTATGTGCTGCACCACGCCGCCACCGTTTACTACTGCGGAAAAATTCTATACAACTACCGCATCAACCCCACAAGCATCACCGCCTGCGTCACGCTCACGCAGCTCAAAGAGGTGCATTCCGCGCTTCGGGCAAAGCTCTGGCTGCTTCAGACCGACTACCCGGGGGAGGCAGACCTTTTGAGTGCCTTCTATTTCCGGTATATGCGGCAGCTTCACCGCTGGTCGGTATCCCTTTTTCAAACGGAATCTCTGAATACAGTCCGGCAGTGGGGGAAATTTTTAGGGGAAAATCCCCTGTTTTTGCAGCTATGGGCGCAGCGGCGAAGGCTGCACCTTTCAAAATTTGACCGGCTGCTCCTGGCACTGCTGAGGGCGAATGTTCCGGCGGTTTCCAAGCTGGCAGTCAAGGGCTGCCTGCTTGCCGCCGGTGGAGGGAGAGAAAGCGGTGTTTCGTGAAAAAATCCGGGAGTTGGGGAAGAAAAGCCCCTTTCTCCAAAAACTTTTGGGTGTTCGTCTCCGTCTGAAATTCCGAAAGCGCTTGATGTCCCTGGCAAACTGGAAGCGGACACATCCGGCTGGAGTCTTTCTCTTGCTGACCCCGCAGCACTGCAACCTGGGCGATCACGCCATTGCACTGGCCGAAATCCAACTGCTGCAGGAAATGGGGATAGCGTATTATGAAATTACCGGCAGGGAGTGTCTTTCCCTTCTGGGCATGGGTGGGTTCTCCCTGCTGGACGGTGCGGTTCTCCTGATCAACGGCGGCGGCAACCTGGGCACCCTCTGGCCGGAATGGGAAAACGCCATGCGCCGTATCGTTCTGGCCGCGCCCCATTCCGAGATTTTCTTTTTGCCCAACACCATCTATTACGACTGTACCCCCGCCGGGCAGCAGTCCCTCCGGGAATCTATCCGGGTTTACGGTGCCCACCCTGCCCTGCATTTTTATGCGCGGGAACAGGCTTCCTACGATTTTATGAAAGCCATTTATCCCACCGCAGCCCTGATGCCGGACATGGCGCTGACCCTGCACCCGCCTCACAGCACCGCGCCCCGGGCGGGCTGCCTGCTGCTTCTGCGGAACGACCGGGAGAAAACCATCACCCCCGCCCAGTCCGCAGAAGTGATGGCGCAATGCCACCGGCTCTTTGGGGAGAACGTCACCCTGTCGGACATGGATGCCCCCGCGCCGGTTTCCCCTGCCCAGCGGGAAGCGGCGCTCCGGGAAAAGTGGACGCAGCTGGCGGGGGCAGCGCTGGTGATTACCGACCGGCTGCACGGCATGATTTTTTCCGCCCTCACCGAAACGCCCTGCATCGCCCTGGACAGCAAAAGCCCCAAACTCCGGGGCTGCTATGAATGGATGCGAAAGCTGGACTATATCGCCTTTGCGGACAGCCCAGCCGATATTGGCCTTCTTTATGAGCGGTTAAAGAAAGCACCCCGTCACTACGACAACGCCGATTATCTCCGCCAAATGCAGCCGCTCCGGGCGGACATTTTGCAGGCAATCACAACGCAAAAAAGGGGGTAAGCCGTGGCAACAAGGACGACCAACGCAGTTCGGAACATTTTTTCCGGTCTGGGCAGCCAGGTGCTGACGCTCCTATTGGCCTTTGTCAACAGGACGGTGTTCCTCCGCTGCCTCAGCGTGGACTATCTGGGCATTCAAGGGCTGTTCAGCGACATCCTCACCATGCTCTCCCTGGCAGATTTGGGCTTCGGCACAGCCATGGCCTACAGTATGTACCAGCCTCTTGCAACGGGTGACCGGCAGAGACTTGCCGGGCTTACTGCTCTCTATAAAAGGGTGTATCGGGTCATTGCGGCAACGGTAATTCTGTTGGGACTTATATTGCTGCCGGCGCTGCGGTGGCTTGTGCGGACGGACGCGGAAATCCCCCATCTGGAGCGCTACTATCTGCTATCCTTAGCCAACACGGCGGCTTCCTATTTTGTGGCATACAAGACCTGCATCCTACAGGCAGACCAAAAGAGCTATCTCATCACCCGGAACAACATGGTTTTTTCCGCCGTGTCCAGCATTTTGGGCTGCATTTTTCTGGTACTGACCCGGAATTACACCGTCTACCTGTGCATTCAGGTATTGGTTACCTATCTGCGGAATTTTCGCATTTCCCGGCTGGCAGAGCGGCTGTATCCCTACATTGGAGCGGCGGCAGCCCTCCCGAAAGCGGAAACACGCGCCATTTTCCGCAGCATTCGTGCCGTGTTCCTTTACAAGCTGTCCGGGGTGCTGATTAACGCCACGGACAACACCCTGATTTCCCTCCTCATCGGGACGGAAATGGTTGGCTATTATTCCAATTATTCCATGATAACCGCCAAACTCTATGGCTTTCTCAACACCCTGTTTTATTCCCTCACTGCCAGCCTGGGAAATCTGGTTGTCCGGGAAGATGAAGCAAAGCGATTTGAAATTTTCCAGGTCATGCAAACCGTCAGCATTTTACTGAGTACCTTCTGCGTGGTGTGCCTTGCATTGCTGGTGCAGGATTTCATCCGGGTATGGCTGGGGGAATCGTATGTGCTGGACGGGCTGACGACAGCCGCAGTGGTTTTCAACTTCTATTTTTCCATCGTGCTGATGCCCATCTGGGTCTTCCGGGAGGCCACCGGGCTGTACCGCAAAACCCGCTATGTGATGCTTGCCACAGCGGCAGTCAATCTGATTGCCTCCGTCTGGCTGGGGCGGCGCTGGGGCTTGGGCGGCATTGTGCTGGCCACCTCCCTGGCAAAGCTCTGCACCTACTTCTGGTACGAGCCGAAGCTGCTGTTCCGTGGCTATTTTGGGCGCTCCTGCCGGGTCTACTTTGTGGGCGTGGCAAAAAGTCTGCTGGTAACAGCGGGTGTCCTTTCCCTGTGCGCCGGGGCAGTGGGTTGGATTCCCGTGTACGGCTGGGGAATGCTGCTGGTCAAAGCGCTTTCCGCTGCTCTGCTTTGCATCGCTCTATTGTGGCTGATTTATGGCAGAAGCAACGGGGCAGCGCTGATATTCCAGCGGATCAATGCCTTTTTTCATCGCGTATAAAGCTCCCCCGCAGTAGTGTCGGCAAATTGCCGGTCTGCTGCGGGGGCTATTGCTCAATGGAACTGCCGCCATTTCAGCGGAGAGCATCCGTTCACCCGGTTAAAGCTGCGGATAAAAAAGCTGACGCTGGAGAAGCCGCACTGCTCCGCCACCTCCGTTACGCTCATATCCGTTGTCTCCAGCAGCTTCCTGGCGCAATCCATGCGCAAATGCTCCAGGTACGCCGTAAAGGTCAGGTGAAAGTGTTCCCGGAAGTATCTGGAAAAATACTTTGGGGACAGGTGAAATTGCTTTGCCACATCCGTCAGGGTAATATGCTCCCGATAGTGAATTCGAATGTATTCCAGCATCTCCCGCTGCAATTTATCCACCTCATCCGAATCCACCCGTCGCAACGGGCAAGCCAGCAGCACCGCCATCAGGAAATGAAGCAGCAGAAGCCTTGTCTCCAACTGATACAGCGCGGTTTTATCCTGATTGATTTTAATGACCCGATCCAACAGTCCCAGATTTTCGGATGTCAGCACCGCTGCCGGTACCTGCACCGGCAGAACGCACTGCCCCGTCCGCAGGGGCTGAAACAAGCTCTGCTCCAAATCATCCGTGGTTTGGAAAGAGATAAATTCCATTGGAAACAGCAGGGTATGATAGCGGACATTCAGGTCGTCCGTCCGCATCAGGTGCAGCTGCCGCGGGCTTACCAGCACCACCTGTCCCGCCGTCAGGCTGCACACCGTCCCGCCGACATTCACCCAAAGCCTTCCCTCACACACATAGATAATCTCCACTTCCTCATGCCAGTGAATCGGCACCTGAACATTGCGGCGGACATCCGTAATGGTATAGTGGGAATAGGAATAATGGGGGGAGCCATGACTCTTGTTTTCCCGCAGCGTGCTGTTCATAAAAGCCTCACGTCCTTCCTCTTTCCTCTCATTATACCACAAAGTAGAAATAGTGCAATTATTCGGTGAAAAAAAGCAAGAAATATTCCATGTTTGGTGATACAATGAAATCAGCAACCTGAAAGGAGCACTTCCATGACGGAATATAAAAAGAGCTTGCCACAGCTCTTCTTCCCAATCTTTTTTGAAAATTTCTTTGCCATGCTCACCGGCATGGTGGACACGCTGATGCTTTCCATGGAGGGTGACCAGGCCGTGGGTGCCGTTGGCACCGCCAATACCTACATCAGCATTTTCGTTATCATGTTTTCCATCATTTCCTCCGGCATGATTGCCGTCATGACCCAGTACATCGGTGCCCGCCGCCCCGGCGTTGCGCAGCGCGCCATGCGCCTGGGGCTGCTGTTCAACCTGGCAGTGGGCATCGTCATCAGCGGTGTGCTGTTCTGCTTTGCCGGTTCCATTCTGGGTGCCATCGGCATTGCCCAGCAGCTGTTGCAGCCGGCCACAACTTATTTAAAAACCGTGGGGCTGTTCTGTGTCTGCAACGCTCTGATTCCCATTTATTCCAGCTACCTGCGTGCCTTTGGGCACACTACCCCCACCCTCAGCGCCACAATTTTGTCAAACGTTGCCAACGCAGTGCTCAATGTTCTGTTCCTGCTGGTGTTTCACTGGGGCGTTTTCGGTGTTGCACTGGCCACCGGTTTTTCCCGGGTTATCCACCTGGCCTGGCTCTGGCTGGTGTCCCGGCGGCGTATTGAGCCAGTCAGCGACACCGCTGCCCCCGCCAACCGAGAGCTTCTGCGCAAAATCATTCAGGTGGGTCTTCCGGCTGCCATGGAAACCTCCCTGTATAACCTGGCCATCACCATTGTTATCAGTCTGCTCAACAGCATGGACAGCACCGGAATGCAAGCAACCGCCCGTGCTTATGCCGTTCAGATTTCCAACGTATCTCTCAGCGCCGGTGCAGCGCTTTCTCAGGCAAATGCCATTTTGGCCGGCTGGCACATCGGTGCCGGGCAGATAGAGGCCTGTGACCGGGAGACACACAAAACGGCACTGGTGGGCATCTGTCTGGGTGCAGGCTGCGCAGGGGTTCTTGCCGCCTTTGCACGCCCGCTGCTGCGGATTTTCACCAGTGACCCGGACATGATTCATCTGGTGAGCAAGCTGCTGATTGTAGACATTGCGCTGGAAATAGGACGCATGACCAATCTGGTGTATGGCAGTGCGCTGAAAACCAGCGGCGATGCAGTATATCCCATGGTGATTGCCGTGGTATTCGCCTTTGTCTGTGCAGCCGGCGGCACCTGGCTTTTCGGCATTCATTTCGGCTGGCTGGCCGTGGGTGCCTATGCCGCCATGGCACTGGACGAGTGTACCCGCGCCGTATTTATGTTCCTGCGCTGGAACAGCGGCTGCTGGAAAAATAAAAATTTGTTGTATCAAAGTGAGGAATAACTGATGAATCTGGCTGCCATTCGACACGAAGCCACCCAGGAATACTGCTTCTGCCTGGAACCGGGCAAATTTTTATTCCGTCTGCAAACCGGAAAAGACGACCTGTGCCGGGTCACACTGCACAGCCGTGACAAATACCTGCCCCTGGAGGTAAAAGATACCCGCCGCGCCGTTCCCATGAAGCGGGTGGCCTGCGACGGTCTGCGGGACTACTATGAGGCAGAAATGGAATTCCATGTTGTTTGTCTGCGCTACTGCTTTGAGCTGGAGGATTGCAGCGGCCAGCGGCTGTTTTTTGGCAACGGCGGCTTTACCCAGGAAATCCCGGAGGACACCGAGCGGCTGTTTGACTGCCCCCAAACCCTGCGGGAAGAGGAGCGATTCTGCGTCCCCGACTGGGCAGCCAACAAGGTGGTGTACCAGATTTTCCCCTCTCGTTTTGCAAACCACGAGCCGGTAGCGGACAGCCTCTGGTATCAAGCCCCCATTGACCGGGATACGAATTTGGGCGGCTCCCTGAAGGGCATTACAGCCCACCTGGATTACATCCGGGATTTGGGAGTGGATGTTCTTTACCTGACCCCCATTTTCCGCTCCGATTCCACCCATAAATATGACACCATCGATTACTACACCATCGATCCCTCCTTTGGCACGGCAGATGACCTGAAGGAGCTGGTCAGCCAGGCTCATGCCCGGGGTCTGCGGGTGATTCTGGACGGTGTTTTCAACCATACCTCCCCGAAATTCTTCGCCTTTCAGGACATTGTGGCGCACCAGGAGCATTCCGCCTACAAAGACTGGTACTATATCCGCCAGTTTCCCCTCTGTCAAGAGCCTTACCACCAGAATTACAAGTGCTTCGGCTACTACTGGGGAATGCCCAAGCTGAACCTGCGCTGTCCCGCTGCGGCGGCCTACTTCACCGAGGTAGCGCTGTACTGGCTGCGGGAGGCCGGAGTGGACGGCTGGCGGCTGGATGTGGGCGATGAAATCTCCCACGAGTTCTGGCGGAGCTTCCGCAAGGCCATCAAGGCAGAATTTCCCCAAGCGCTGATTGTGGGAGAAATCTGGCACCATGCGCCGGATTTCTTGCAGGGCGACCAGTGGGACAGCGTGATGAACTACCCCTTCTATCGCAGCGTGCTGGACTTTGCGGCCACCGGCAGCATTCCTGCCTCCGCCTTTTTGGATGCGCTGGGCTTCCAGCGGGGCAATATCCACACTTGTGCCTATCCCCTGCTGTGGAATCTGCTGGGCAGCCACGACACCGCCCGGCTGCTCTATCTGTGCGGCGAGAACCGGCAAAAGCAGAAGCTGGCGGCGGCTTTGCAGCTCCTGCTGCCCGGTATGCCCATGATTTACTACGGCGACGAGATAGGAATGACCGGGGCAAACGACCCGGACTGCCGCCGAGGAATGCTGTGGGACGAAGCCAGACAGGATAAGGGAACGCTCCAATGGTATCGCCGCCTGTTGCAGCTGCGGCGGGAGGAACCCGCCATTGTGAGCGGCCAACCCGTCTGCATCGAGGCAAGGGACGAGGACGGACTGATTTTCATCGTCCGCAAGCTGGCCGGAAAATACGTTATTTTGCTGTTCCACGCCATGGATCATGCAGTTTCCCTGCCTGCCCTGGCCGGCAAATGGGACCTGCTGAACGAGCGGGTGTTTGACGGCACCCTGCGCGGCATCGGTGCCATGGTGCTGACGCTGGACGAAGAGGAATTCGTCTGAGCGCTCGGTTACCGCCGATTCGTTCATGTTTCGCCAGGCCGGTCTTTCACTGGCTCGCTTTATGTAAAATCCCGGAGGGTTTGAGTCCTCCGGGATTTTGTTATTGGGCTGAATGATGCTCAGCAAAAACACAAATAGAGAAAATACACGCCGTAGCAGCCCAGCATGGTAATGCCGCAGGCTTTCCCCAACTGGCGGCGCTTTACCGACCCGGCCAGCAGCAGGGCGGCACTGGCAATGGCGATGCCCGTGTCCACCAGGAAGCGGCTGTCAAAGGGAATCTCGCAGATGACGGATGCAGTGCCCAGGATGAACAGGATGTTGAAAATATTGCTGCCCACAATGTTGCCGATGGCAATGTCCGCGTTTCCCTTGCGGGCGGCCACCACAGAGGTCACCAGTTCCGGCAGCGACGTGCCCAACGCCACGATGGTCAGACCGATGAACCGCTGACTGATGCCGAAGAAAGCCGCCAGCTGGCAGGCACTGTCCACTGCCAAATCGCTGCCCTTGACAACCATCACGCCGCCGAGAATCATGAAAACCAGACTTTTCCACAGGGGGATTTCCTGAACAGACTCCTCCTTCTCTTTTTCTCTTTTCGCCAGCACTGCCAGATAGCCCAGGTAAACCAGGAACAGCGCCAAAAAGATGATGCCCTCCCAGAAGGTAATGGCACTTCCGGTCACACCGAACACCAGCAGCAGCGCCGTCACGGCAATCAAAAAGGGAATTTCAATCCAAAGGGTGGAGGCACGCAGATTAAGGGTGGTCATACAGGCCGTAACACCCAGAATCAGCAGAATGTTCAGAATATTGCTGCCAACCACGTTGCCGATGGCGATGCCCGGCGTGCTGTCCATGGCGGCGGTAACGCTGACGGCAGCCTCCGGCATACTGGTTCCCATGGCTACAATGGTCAGGCCGATGACCAGCTGGGGAATTTTCAGGCGGCGGGCAAGCCCCGCTGCCCCGTCCACGAACCAGTCCGCACCCTTGATCAGCAGTGCAAACCCTACCAGCAAAACAAGTACCTGCAATAACATAAAAATCTTCCTTTCAGAATATGTCGTTGCAGCAGGAATAAAAAAAGACTCCTACTGCACAAGCAGTAAAAGTCTCGCTGTTCCCTCACGCTCCGAGCGGCTTAACGTGGCCGCTGTCCTGACGAAGCCGTGAAACCGGTTACGGTCAGCTACTCCCTTTTATTGGGGTATATTATGCAGGAGCGGCTGGGAAATGTCAATCTTTTTTTCGGTTCAGCCATTGTTTTTCCATCTTGCAAAAAGACCCGCGTTGTCTTTCAGGTAGTCATAGGAAATGCGGACAGCATTTTCCGTGTCCTCCCTGTCCGATGCGAAGATGGGATAGGGATTGCAGCCGCCGGACAGCACGCCCACGTCCTTGCGGCCAAAGGCATTGCCGCAGTTCTGGCAAACCACACTGTCGCCCTTTTCCTCGAAATAAGCCTTGGGGGAGCCGTTGCATACCTGGCAGGTATTGAAGGCCGTGCGCACCGTGCCGTCCTCGTCCTTCGCCGCCAGTACCTCCATTTGCAAACCGTCCACGGTAAAGGAATAAATCTTGATGGAGGAGGAGAGTTCCGACCTGGAAATCTCCAAGGCATCCCCCGCAGGAATCGCCTGGGAAGTGGCTGCCTCCTGCTTGCCGCAGCCGGTGAGCAGCAGCAGAGCCGCCGCCAGAATCAAAAGATACCGTTTCATCATCAAATCTCCTTTATTCAACATAGATTGTTCCGTGAATCATGCCCATCCAGCAGCTATAGGGGTACGTCCCCGGTGCGGTTGGGGTGAACTCCACCACATTTTCTCCAGGTTGGAAGGTCAGGTCGATGGAAAAAGCGCGGCAGAGAATCTGGTTGTTACAGCCGTTGATTTCGTCCGCATCCGCGTGAATCACCCAGCGGACGGGCACCCCGGCAGCCACCCGGATGTCCGCATAGCCCCAGGGGAGAAGCTGGCTTTCCACCACCTGCACATCCCCCTCCATGCGGGCGACATCCACGTTCTCCTGCTCCGGCAGCAGCCGGGGCACACAGGCCAACAGCACCAGCAGCGCCCCGGCGGCACCGGCCTTTTGCCAGCTGCGCAGGGGGAGCTTCCACAAAAACAGGGCAATACACATCCACCCCGCCGCCAGCAGCAGCGCTGTGGGGGTAAACAGGCCGGTCAAACTGCCGCCCTGACTCAGCATGGAAAGGCCGAACACCGCAATCAGCACTGCGCCGCAGGAGAGCACCGCGCCGGTAAATTTCTTTCCCAGCCACGCCGCAAGCGACCCGAAGCCCAGCAGCAGCGGCAGTGTGCCCAAACTGAAGCAAAGCATACTCAGCCCACCCCGGAGGGCACTTCCGCTGGCCAGCGCCAGCAGCAGCATACTCTGCAAAGGGCCGCAGGGCATAAAGCCGTTCAGGAGGCCAATGCAGAAGGGGGACAGCCCCTTTGGCCGCCGGAATTTCACTTTCAGGCCGGGCAATTTCGGCAGTCCCGGCAGAAGGGCAAGCATATTCAGCCCCATAATCAACATTGCCGCACCGGCCAACAGTTTCAGCACTCCCTGGAAGCCATAGCTCAGGCCGCCAATGCTCCCCAGCAGCCCACCCAGCGCACCAAGGATGGCACCCAGGCTGACATAGGAAATCACCCGCCCCAGCTGATAGTGCAGCATAGGAGCAAGGGATGTTTTTTTCACCCCTGCCAGACTTTGGCTCAGGCCGATGCCGCCGCACATGGCAACACAGTGAACCGAGGTAAGCAGCCCTGTCACAAACAGCATTCCATAGCCCATGGAGTCATCTGCCAGCTGGGAGGGAACCAGCGCGTTCAGCAGGCCGAACCGTTCCATCACAAAGTACAGCCCCCACAATGTAGCCAGCGTTGCCGCCAGCTTTCCCAACGCGCGCCCCGGCAGAGCGGTGGACGCACCATAGCCCGCTGCTTCCACCGCTTCGCAGAGCTTCTGCGGGGTCACTTTGGCAGGTTCAAAGAACACCTCCGCCTTCCGTTCGGCAAAATCTACCTGGGCGGCAAATACCCCCGGTTGCTTTTTCAGCACCTCCTCCACCCGTTTGGCGCAAAGGGTGCAGGTCATGCCCTGCAAATAGAGGGTGATTGTCTGTTTTTCATTCATGGCATTGCAACTCATTTCCTGCTTCTAATTACCTACCTGTTAAGTAGGCTGTAATGATAACAAATAGCGGCTCTCTTGTCAATCCTACAAAAATCAATTTTACTTTTTGTTCATATTGCTAGCGGGCAGCAGTAAGAAAACAGCACACGCTTCGCGCCGGAATAGTCGCAAAAATGCCTCCCCGGAGTTTCGGGGAGGCATTCTGAAATGGGGAGATTATGCAGCCTTCTTCGCAGTCTTCTTCTTTTTCAGCAGCCAGCGGACAACCACAGCCAGCTCAATTACAGCGGCAGCAGCGCAAACGCTGACATTGACGGTGGTAAAGAGTCGGGTCATGTTGTCCATGCCTTCCTCCTCCACAATGGCAGTGGGGTCAACGTAGTAGCCGCTGTTGCCCACGGTGTAGAGGATGTTCTTGCAGGCCTGGCGCATTGCCAGCACCAGCGTGGCGGCACCGGTGTCCTCAAACTTATTGCTTTCTGCCATGCCGTAGCCCAGCATCAGGTCGTTTCCGGCACGGACGGCAGCATCGGAAAGCTGATAGCCATAGGAGCCGTTGTAGTCGGAAATCACCGTGCCGACAAAGCCCCATTCGCCCCGGAGTACGTCGGTCAGCAGGTCACGGTTGCTGATGACGGGAACGGTGCCCAGCCAGTTGTAGGAGGTCATCACGCCCAGCACATAGTGATCATAGTCAAAGTTCTTGACCACAATCTCAAAGGGCTTCAGCACGTTCTCGCGGAAGTTCTGCTCGCTCATATAGGTCAGCAGGAAAGCGCAGCGGTTGGTCTCCTGGTCGTTGGCGGCAAAGTGCTTTATGAAAGCGTACACGCCCCACTGAGCAGCGCCGTTGACCTCGGCGGAAGCGAACTTGCCGGACAGCACGCCATCTTCGGAGTAGTACTCGAAGTTACGGCCAGAGAAGGCAGTGCGGTGCAGGTTCATGGCAGGGCCGTACCAGCCATAGTTCTTGGCGTTGGCAAACTCCTGTCCCATGGCAGAGCCAATTTCCTCGGCCAGCTCCTTGTTCCAGGTCTGTGCCATCATCACCTCGGTGGGGAACTGAGTGCCCATGGTGTGGGTCACATAGTTGGACAGACCGGCAGGGCCGTCGCAGTCAGAGGTAGCAACCTTACCAACGGAAGAAATGGCAGCGGTCTTCCAGCCGCCCTCGTTGATGAGCTTTACCATATCCTCCAGACTCAGCTGATCCAGCAGCTGCTCCCACAGGGGGTCATCGTAGCTCTTGCCGGTGAGGTCCGCCAGCTTCAGGCCGTTGTTTGCGCCCAGGGTAGGCATCACATCGTCGGGGTTATCGTGCTTGGCGGGCTTATACCTGGCAACGGAGATTGCTTCAATCGCCTTGGAGGTTTCCTTGCTCATGGCAAAATCCGTATGGACGGCGGTCACGGTTTCGTAATTGGCAAAGCCGTCCTTCCGGGACAGATACTGCATTCCGGCATCCACATAGTCAAAGCGGTTGGTTGCCACAACCTTGTCGGAGGGACGGCCGGTTTCGCTGTAATCCACATCGGCGCTGATTTCAAAGTCCTTGGAATCCAGGACGGTGTGGGAATCAGAGCGGATGGAAAGGTTGTAAGTGCCCGCCTCCAGGATGTAGCCGCCGTTGGCGGTTTTCAGGCAGGAGGAATCATAGGAGGCCAAATCCTCCAGGGGAACGGTAATGGTAATCTTCTGGGAAGCGCCGGGCTTCAGCATATCGGTCTTTTCAAAGTCAACCAGATTCACGGATGCCTTTTCAATGCCGCCGTTGGTATAGGGGGGCGTGAAGTACAGCTCCACGACATCCTTGCCCTCCACATCGCCGGTGTTCTTCACGGTGACTTCCACGGTGAGGGAATCGTCATTCTGCTTGAATCCGGTGATTTCCTGGGTAAAGCTGGTGTAGCTCAGGCCGTAGCCAAAGGGATACTGGACATACTCGTTATAATCAATCAGGCCCTCCTCTGCGGCGGTCTCATAGAACTTGTAGCCCATGTAGATGCCCTCCACATAATCGGTGAAGGAGAACACGCCCTGGAAGCTCAGATCATTCCGGCCAACCTTTTTGATGAGGTCGCCGGTTTCGGTGTAGATGTGATTGCCGGAGTTGCCGGAGTGGTTGTAAGTAGGAGCTTTGGTCAGGTCTTTCAGATAGGTATCCACGGTCTTGCCGGAGGGGTTGACCGTACCGTTCAGAATCTTACCAAGGGCGGTCATGCCGGTGGTGCCAGTGCCGGGAACCAGCAGGACAGCTCCGATGTTGTCATATTTATCAACCCAATCCAGCTCCATGGCATTATTGGCATTGACAATTACGATAACATCTTTAAAATGGGAGCAAACCATGTCAACCAGGTCTTCCTCGGTGCGGGACAGCTCCAGATAGTGCTCGCCCGGCTCGAAGTCGTCATAGTCGCCATTGTTTTTGTAGGTACCGGCGGTGTAGCCGTAGTTCCCTTTGAACTTGGTGTCCACCACATCGGTCTTTGCCACGTCATAGGTGCCGTGGATGACGGCGTTCATGTCGGTGGGCAGGTCGGCGTTCTCGCCGCCGCTGCGGCCAATGACCACCACGGCGGTGTCGGAGAAGGCGGTGGCGGTGCTGAGCATTTCATCGGTGTAAGCGGCGCGGGTGGGTTCGGGCAGCGTCCAATCCTGGCTGTTCATGGAAATGGTGGGACGCTCCTTGCAGTATTCCAGGTAAAGCTTTGTCAGGTCGTCGTTCATCTCAAATCCGGCATCCCGCAGGGACAGCAGCATACTGGTGGGCTGCATGGCATCACCGGCATTGCCGGAGCCTGTACCGGCATAGACGGGGTACACGGAAGCCCAGCCAAACACATTGAGCTTGTTGTCCTCCGCCGCCAGGGGGAGCAGGCCGTTGTTCTTCACCAGAACCATGCCCTCGTCACCCACCTTGGCAATAACTTCCTTGGAGTTGCCCACCACGTCGTCGGACATCTCTGCCTTGGAGGCATTCAGAAAGCCGGACACGATGGAGTTCATGGGGCCATAGCAAATGAGATTGACCACCAGCAGCACCACCAGCACCCAGGCAATGGCGGCAGTCCAGCGGATCACATGGCGATTGCCCTTCTTGGCACAATGGGCAACAACCATCACCACAATCATGGCAAGCAGGGAACCCAGAATCACATAAATATAAGTGCTCAGGGAGGTTAAATAGCTGGCAACGTCCGCTGCACTGGCGCCGAAGTTCACCAGCAGAGGGGTTACCAAATCAATAATCAGTTGAATCATGATTTTATCCTCAAATCAAGTAGTCGGAAAGATGGAATGCGGAGAGCAGAGACACGCTCTGCTCTCCGCAAAGGGGGAAAAGAATGAATGCTAATTACTGAGCGTAGTGGAACTGCATATTCTCAACGTGGGTCAGAGGTGCAGCGGAGTAAGTAGCAACACGCTCGTCATTGATGACACCGGACCAGTTCAGACCGTAAGCGAAGTCATAGGTGTTGCCGTTGGCATCCACATAGCACTCCAGGTCTCTGGACACGTCTTCCATCTCCTGCTCAACGGCCTTCATGGAAGCGGGCTGCTGCTGGCACAGCAGGGCGGAGGGCTCCACCTTACCGGCAATCAGCTCAACAGCTGCATCGTCGGAAACACTGCCATAGCGGTAGAAGACAACGTCGGCCAGAGGCTCGACCTCGCTCCAGACCATCGCACCGGACCTGTTGGCGGACATCACAACCACAATGGGAGCTTCCAGGTTCATTGCCTTGATGGTTTCCAGCTTCTCCAGGTGGGAGATATTGGTGTCATTGCCTGCGGTCTTGTTCCAGTAGGACAGGTTCTGCTTGCGGGAAGATGTCTGCATGGTGTAGCCATCGCTGAAGGTGACAATCTTCACCTCGCCGCCGATGGAGGGGTTGCGGGCACCGGCTGCGGTGTAGGGCTTGTACTGGAGGCTGGGAGCAGTGTACATACCGTACTCCTCATCATTGCTCTCATCGTAATTGGCATCAACAGTGGAAGCGGTGTAGGGGCCAGTCATGGGCACGATAACCAGGTCAACCTTTGCCAGCTCCTCCGCAGAGGGAGCGGTAATGTCGCTGAGCTGCAATTCGGCAGTGCCGTCGGGGGCAGTGCCGGTAGGCGCACCGATGGTATCGGTGATGACGTTGTAGTACTTCTCCAAAGCGGCCAGGCTCATGCCGGGCTTTGCGGAAGCAGGCGTGTACTTGCCGCTCCAGGAATTGGTAGCGCCAGCAGTGAACACAGCGGGAACGTAAACGGTCAGCTTCTCCTCGGAAGCGGTGTTGTCCTTGATGGTGCCGTCGTTCTTCAGCAGAACCATGGCCTTCTTCTGGGTCTCGATGCCGTAGGCCAGAGACTCAGTGGTGCAGTTGGTCTCCATCACCTTTTCGGTGGAGCAGTAGGGATTATCGAACAGGCCCAGGCGCATGGAAGCGATGACGTTCTTGTAAGCGCAGGCACGCATCAGCTCCAGAGCCTCTTCCTCGCCGTGGTCTTCCACCAGCAGCTCCCAGCCTTCGACCATCTCGTCAATGCCGTTGAAGCCGCCCATCTGGTTCATGCCCAGCTCAATCAGGCGCTCGGCACGCTCGGGAGTGGTGTAATCCTTCCAGCCCCAGGAGCCGTTGCCGCCGGAGACGGGAACCCAGTCGGAGATGATGTAGCCATCCCAGCCGGCTTCCTTCAGCAGGTCATACTTGTAGGAGGAGAAAGCGCCGCCGTAGTAGTCTTCGCCCTCGTAGTAGAGCTTGTTGACCAGGTCGGCATTGACGGAGTAGTTCATCATCACGCCGCCGGCAACACCGGTGACGCTGTGGGTCAGCTTGAAAGCGCCGTCCACGAAGGGAATCAGCTGTGCTTCAAAGTTGTGGCCGGGATAAGCGGAGAACTCGGAGGAATGGTCATCGCGGCCACCTTCCTGAGCGCCAGCGCCAACCCAGTGCTTCATGATGGTCATCACGGAATCTTCGCCCCAGCCCAAATCGGTGCCGTCTTCGGCCCAAGTGGACTGCATACCGGAAACGAAGCCCTCGGCAATGTCACGGGACAGAGCGGGGTCTTCACCGTAGGTGCCGCCGCCGCGCTGCATCAGGGGAGAGGAAGCAACGTCAACCTGGGGTCCCAGCATCATGGTGACACCGGCTGCACGGTACTGCTTGGAATACTCCTTGCCGACTGCCACAGCCAGCTCAGGGTCAAAGGTGGAAGCCAGGGACAGGGTCTGCACAATGCCGGACTGACCATTGGGGTCGATGGAGACCATGGCGGGCAGTCCATAGGGCAGCTCCTCGCACAGCTCCTGAATCAAGTTAACCCACTTGGCGTGCTTGACATTGGCTTCCTGGTTGCTGCCCAGGTTGCGGGTCACGCCGCCGCGGCCACCGCCCATGATATATTCCATACCCTTGGCGTTGGTCTCGGTGCTGCGGAAGGTATCGCGGTCATCGGTAAAGGTGCCCCAACCGCCGTGAGTCAGGTAAGGAGCAATTTCTTCGCCGCTCATCTGGTTGACCAGGTCATGGGCACGGGTTTCGTAGCTTTCACGCCAGTCTTCGTAGACATCCAGCTCGCCATCCTTGTCCAGGTCCTTAAAAGCAAAGCCGTCAACCTCCAGCAGCTTGACACCGGAAGTCTTGGAGTAACCCAAGGTCTTGCCGCCCTCGTTGGTAACCAGCATCCAACCGTCGGCGGTTTCGGTTTCGGTCCACTTTGCGCTATCAGCCTTGACACCCTGCACACCGGCAGAGAGAACCATGGCGGCAGCCAGCATCGCGGAGAGCACTCTGTTTGTTCTTTTCATTCGTGTTTTCTCCTTTCAAATTTCGCTTTTGCAGGGGGACAACCCGTGCTTGCGGAATTATCATATCGCAGCTTCGTCAAGCTGTCAGCTTTTTTACGCGAATTGTCATTTCGTTTCGTGAATTGCGGAGGGTGTTTTGTTCAATATGTCATATTGTACAATCATCAAGCTTGCTTTTTGTGTAAAAAATCAACAGTGAAATTCATTTGATTCTTTTGACCGGAACAGCACACAGAAGCTGAACCCATCGGCGTTTTTGCGAAGCAAGCATATTGCGGCTTCGTCATGCTGTCCGCTTTTTACGTGAACTGTCGTTTCATTTCGTGAATTGTAAACAAAATTGCAATCAACATGCTATACTGTTTAATGGTGGAGTATACTCTTTTATGGAAGGACTGAAAACATGACGCATTTAATTGCTCTGGTAGAGGACAGCCCCGCAGAGGCCGAGGTTATCCAGGAGTATTGCAAACGCTACAGCGCAGAAAATTCCGTGAATATTGACGTAAAGTGGTTTCCCAAGGGGGAAACTTTTCTGCGGGACTACCAGCCCGTTTATGACCTGGTGCTGATGGACATCAATTTGCCCGCCCTGAACGGAATGGACACCGCCGCCCGGCTGCGGCGGCTGGATTCCTCGGTGGCACTGATTTTCATCACCAGCATGGCTCGCTACGCCATCCGGGGCTATGAAGTGGATGCCCAGGACTTTCTATTGAAGCCTGTCTCCTACCCCATGTTCTGTACCCGCATTCAGCGGGCGCTGCGCAAAAGCCGTCAGGAGCAGACCCAGACAGTTCTCATCAATATGTCCGATGGTGTCTACCGCATCTCCTCCTCCCGCATCAAATATGTGGAGGTGGCGGATCACTACCTGGTTTATCACACCACCGAGGGCAATCTGAACACCTATGGCAAGCTGAAGGATGTGGAGGAAAAGCTGGACAAGACCCAGTTCATTCGCTGCAACCGATGCTACCTGGTGAACCTGGCTTACGTCCGTGCCATCCGGGGCAATACCCTGGTGGTGGATGGGGACGAGCTTCAAATCAGCCGCCCAAAACGGACAGCAGTAATGGAGGCGCTCAACGATTACTTAGGAGGGAGCGTATGACCTTTTATATGCCGCTTCGTTCGGCAATGCTGTTTACCGGAGAGTTTTACTTCTACTTAATCACCGCCACCCTGCTGTTTCTGGTTCAGCAGAAGCGGCGGCGCTGGATGCCCCTGCGCTTTCTTCTGATTGCCGCAGCGGCACTGAGTTCCATGCTCTATATGGAGTGTGCCATTTACCCATCCCATGAGCGCAATGCTCTGATTTACTCCTCCGCCCTGTTTTTTATGTGGCTGATGAGCTTTGCCTGCTTTGAAATCAGCAGCAGTGAGGCACTGTTCTGTACCCTGGCGGGCTATGGCGTTCAATTTCTGGGGTCAATGATACGGGAGTGCACCCACGCCTTTTTCCCGGCTTCCCCAATGGTGGATTTTGTGCTGTTTCTCGTCACCGCAGGCGTTTATCTGATCTATTATACGGTATACGGTCGCCACTTGCAGCGAGGGCAGAATTTTGACCTGCGGCAAAGTCACCTGCTGGCACTTTCCCTGGTGGTCGTCGCCGTGGAAATCCTCATCTGCTATTGGATGCGGCTGCAATGGCGTGCCAGCGGCGACTGGCTGTATATGCTGTGCGACTCCATTTTGCTGGTTGTCTCCACCGTCTGCATTCTGACCATGCAGTTTAACATCATGCTGCGCCACAATCTGGAAATTGAAATGGAAATCATCACCCAGATGTGGATGAAGGATCAAGAGCAGTACCGCATCTCCAGCGACACCATCGACCAGATTAACCGGAAGTGCCACGATATGCGCCACCAAATCCGCACCATTGGCAGCAGTGCCAAGGTGGATGCCAACGCCCTGAAAGAAATGGAGCAGGCCATCCACATTTACGATTCCATGTTCCAAACCGGCTCCCGGGCGCTGGACGTGATTCTGACGGAAAAGAGCATGGCCTGTCAGGAAAGCGGCATTACCATCGACTGCATTGCCGACGGCAGCGCCTTGGCGCTCATGCAGGATTCCGACATCTATTCCCTGTTTGGCAATCTCTTGGAAAATGCCATCAACGCCGTGAAGAAGCTGGATCCCAGCCTGCGCACCATCGACCTGTCCATCCGCCGCCACGATGAACTGTTGTCCGTCAGCGTCCGCAATTTCTATGAAGGAACCATCGCCATGGAAAATGGTCGCCCCATCACCTCAGGAGACCCCCGGTATCATGGCTTTGGCACCAAGAGTGTGGCTGCCATTGTTAACAAATACGGCGGGGCAATCTCCTTCCGCGCCCAAAACGGCACCTTCTCGGTCAATATGCTCTTCCCCCTGAAAAGGAAAGAGGAATGATACACGCCCCCGGTTCCGCACCGCGCTCTGTGTCGGGTCGACTACCAGTCGACCCCCACAGCTCGAGTGGGGAAGCCGGTTCCATTCATCCAGCCGCGCCCCCCTCAGCTTCGCGCCGTTCGTCGCACTGCTGCTGCACAGGTCGACATTTTTTGTCAACCTGTGCTTTTTTTCGTGAGAATGCACTTCCAATTTGTTCAAAATATGCTATAATAAAAATCGCAGTACCCGGGAAGGAGAGGTCTTTGTGCTTCGGATTGCAATCATTGACAACGATATGGATGCCGCGAAACAGATGGAGGCCTTTATCCACCGCTACGCCCAGACCGAAGGACTGGCAGTTTCCATCGCTGCCTTTGACCGGGCGGATAAGTTCCTATCCCGTTATGAACCGATTTATGACATCATTTTTATGGAAATCGAGCTGCCCGGTCTGGACGGCATGGAGGCTGCCCGGCGGCTGCGGCGGAAGGACAGCGATGTGGTGCTGGTATTCGTCACCGCCTTTGCCCGCCATGCCATCCGCGGATATGAGGTGGACGCACTGGACTTTGTGCTCAAGCCCCTGAGCTTCTACGCCTTCTCTGTGAAGCTGGAACGCTCCATTCAGCGAATCCGAACGCGCACTGGCATCCAGATTGCCCTGAAAACCTCCGACGGCATCCACCGTCTGGAAATCAGCCAGATTTACTATCTGGAAACCAGAAGCCGGATGCTCTACTACCACACCTCCTCCGGCGTTTATTCCGTCCGGAGCAGTCTGCAAAGCGCCGAGCAGGAGCTGGGCGGCTATTCCTTTGCCAAGTGCAACCAATGCTATCTGGTGAATTTACAGTATGTCACCGATATGCGGGACGAGTATGTGATGGTAGCTGACACCAAGCTGGAAATCAGCCGACGAAACCGGAAGTCATTTATGGACGCGGTGATTGCGCATATTGGAGGAACTCGATAATGGATAATCAGCGACTCATCTTTATTCTGGTCAATGCAATAACCATTTTCTGCGCCGGACTGGCCTTCACTCAGCCCCTGCGGAAGCGCTCCCAATGGCTGCTGTGGATGCCATTGTGCTTTGCCCTGTGCCTGGGCAGTTCCTTTTTCTACTTTACCTGCACCGGAAGCTGGATGATTGCAGGAAATATCATTCAGTATCTCAGCCTGGTGTTCCTGGTGGAGCGATTTACCAGAATGTCCCTGGAAGGAAACTGCTACTGCGCTGTGTGGGCTTCCGTTACAGGCGAGGCAATTTATGAAATTTTTCTGTGCCTGTCCCAGCCGTTTCCACGGATGACCTCCTCCGCACTGTGGATTGGCGGAAGCTATCTGGTACTGGCAGCAGGGGTGCTGGTGCTGCTCAACCGGACACTGGCAAGGATAATGCCCCAAAAAGACATCTATCAGATTGGCCCCCGGCAGCTTCTCAGCGCTCTGGTGCTGGGCGGCGCATTTTCCGTGCTGAACTGCTTCCTGCGGGCAACGGATGTGCTCCGCTCCAACCTGCTGCTGGTGCTGCTGGTATGCCAGTTTTACTGCGTCTCCCTGCAATATTTGCAGACGGAGCTGTTCAAAAAAAGCCAGATGCGCCAGGACATGGAAGCCCTGAATCTGCTGTACAGCCGGGAAAAGCAGCAATACGAAACCGTCCGCCAGAACATGGAGATGGTCAACCGCAAATGCGAGGAGCTTGACCGGATGATTGAGAAAATGCAGCAGTACCTCTCCCCCGAGCTGCTGCACGATATGGAAAGCACCATGACCGATGCCATGCACGCCTGCGACACCGTAGTAAAAAGCGGCAACAGCGTGCTGGATACGGTACTGGCCGAAAAAAAGCTGCTGGCCGAGGCCAAGCACATCCCCATCAGCTGTGTGGCAGACGGCAAGCTGCTGGACTTCATGGAAGTGGTGGACATTTACGCCCTGTTTTCCAATGCGCTGGACAACGCCATTGAGGCTGCCGCCAAGCTGCCCGACCCCAGCCAGCGGATGATTGACGTACTGGTGCATGAATCCCAGAATTTTGTGGTCATCAACATCTCCAATCCCCTGAAGGATACCCTGGAGTTTGAGGAAGACCTGCCGGTAACCACCAAGCGCAAGGGCAGCCACGGCTACGGCCTGAAGGTGCTGCGCCGCGCCATTGAAAAATATCACGGGGTCTTCACCGTGGACACCTCCGGCGGGATGTTCACCCTGCGGATTTTGATTCCCCTGCCCAAGAAATAGGCATCTGCGGCGCGAAGCGCCCTTGCCTCTCCCTCTGGGAGAGGTGCTCCAGTGCGCGCACTGGGGCGGAGAGGGTGTCGTG
>ERZ772861.414-NODE-414-length-48458-cov-4.328492_pt1 | contig 48458 bp, 37 predicted proteins | sample MGYA00512135_ERZ772861 | MGnify/ENA primary metagenome ERZ772861 (study PRJEB29015, sample SAMEA2737700) | human gut metagenome | biome: human gut; feature: human-associated habitat; material: faeces | place: China | collected 2012 ...
TATACCATATTATCCAATAAAAAGAAAGCCCGGAGGGTGGCATCTCTCCGGGCATCTTCCGCTATTTGTGATAATTTTCCGTTAAGACTCAGCTTAATAGAAAGTGGCAACCTCCTGCTCCGGTTCCTCAGCCGGGATGCAGGCGCTGACCGCCAGCACCGGGCCGCGCTTGCCGTACACAGTGCTGTACTGGATATTCACATTGGCTGTCACGGTATACCAGCCGCCATTTTCCAGCTTTTCAGGGCTATATCCCGTGCAGGCCAGCCCCATAAAGGTGATATCCTCCACGCAGCAGGTCATCACATGCCGCCCGCACACAAAGCAGTTTTTCAGGCTGCGGTGCTTGGTCACCACACGCCCCTTAAAGCGCACCGTCTTGCCCTGGTACTTTTCCATCTCCTCGGTCAGGTCACGGTACCACACGGCAAAGTCCGCATCAGCGATCTCAATGATCGGGGCCTCAATATCAAAGGGCAGCGGGTCCTCTATCTCATCATAATCAAAGTTGCCGTCCACATAGTCATAGCCGATCTCGGTCCGGCGGCTTACGCCCCGCACCACCTTGTGGATCTCCATTTTATCGGCGCCCACCGGGGCCCGGTTCAGCAGCACCATCTCACAGCTGGTCAGCTTATCCACCATCAGGCTGCGCATATTTGTGTTGTAGCTTAGGAAGGTATTGTAATCCGCTATCATCACTTCCTGGTAGATCATCCAGCCCTGCGGCATCTGCTCGTACAGGCGCTGCAGCTGCCACATGCCGTTATATTCTATCACTACCCGGTCCACCCGGTGGATCTTCTGCCACTCGCCCAGCTTGGCGGTGGTCAGCTCCTCCTCGCTTTCGATGGGCAGGATATGCACATTCTTCATCAGCGGGTGAGAAAGATCGTATTCCTCCTCGCCCTCCTCGCACAGCACCAGCAGGGTGTGCTCCCCGGCATTAAACTTCTTATCCTCCAGCGTTTCCCGGATAAAGCGGGTCTTGCCCCCCTCCAGAAAGCCGGTAAACAGGTAAACCGGGATCTCAACAGCTTTTGCCATTCGTCAGTCCTCCGTTTTTCAGTTCAGGTGGAACAGCGAAGTCAGGGCGTCCTCCTTCAGCTCGGCGCCGATGACGCACAGACGGCCGGTGACACCAGCAGCGCCATTACGGATCTCCACCTCACCGGGAACATAGTCAAAGTGCAGCCACTTGCCGTCCGTACCGGCTACAATGCCCTTGGCCCGCAGCACCTGGCCGTAGTCGCCGGTATCCAGGGCCTCCAGCGCAGCCGCCAATTCCTGCTTCCCGTAGGGGTGGGCGGTCTCTTTGCCCCAGCTGGTGAATACCTCATCGGCATGGTGATGATGGTGGTGGTCATGGTCGCGATCGTGGCAGCCACAGCCGCACTCATCGTCGTCCTCATCGTGATGGTGGTGATGATGATGCTCATGCTCATGGTCGTGACAGCCGCACCCACATTCGTCATCCTCGTCGTGATGGTGGTGATGCTCATGCTCGTGGTCATGGTCATGGTCGTGGCAGCCGCAGCCACACTCATCGTCGTCATGATGATGGTGCTCGTGCTCCTGCTCCTCGGCCAGCTCCTCCAGAGCAGCCGCCAGGGTATCCCGGCGTTCCATGGCCGCCAGCAGCTGCTTGCCGTCCAGTTCGTCCCAAGGGGTCGTCACAATGGTGGCGGTGGGGTTCTTCTCCCGCAGCAGGGCCACACAGGCATCCAGCTTTTCCTGGCTCATCCCGGCCGTACGGCTCAAAATAATGGCGCTGGCGTGCTCCACCTGATTATTGAAAAACTCGCCGAAGTTTCTCATATACATCTTGGCCTTGGTGGCATCCACCACGGTGGTAAAACCGTTCAGCACCACATCGCGCATTTCCAGGTTCTGCACCGCCCGGATGACATCGCTAAGTTTGCCCACACCAGAGGGTTCAATGAGGATACGGTCGGGGTGATAGGTATCCATCACCTGCTGCAGCGCCTTGCCGAAATCGCCCACCAGACTGCAGCAGATGCAGCCGCTGTTCATCTCGGTAATGTTGATGCCCGCCTCCTGCAAAAAGCCGCCGTCAATGCCGATCTCGCCAAACTCATTTTCAATGAGGACGAGCTGCTCGCCGGTATAGGCCTCAGCGATCAGCTTCTTGATGAGGGTCGTTTTGCCAGCGCCCAAAAAGCCGGAGAAAATATCAATTTTAGTCATAGTAACATCTTCTTTCCATGAGAATTATTTGCCGATATAGTATTATACTACTTTTGTCAACTTTCTGCAATATCTCAGCACTCCCCATTTCGCATGTCACTTTCCGATAATAAGCACAAATTTTATATGGTTAAAAGGGCCACAGGATATCCCTATCCCATGACCCCCCACTCTCTTACTTCTATTGGGGTTATATTTCATCATCTTCGATCTTTTCCTCGGGCAAAACGATCCCCTGTGCGGCGAAGTACTCCAAAAGAAAATCAACAAATTCCTGCAGAGCTGAAGAATGTGGAAGATTTTTATTCCAAACGGCTTTTACTGCACTGTTCTGTGGCGGATTAAACGGCAGTACTGCAACATCATCCCAGTCCCTCACAAGATTCTGTGGAAGTAATGCACATAGTATACCTTTGGACACCGCTTCCCTAATAAGGGAGCTGGTGTTGGTGCACAAGCGGATCTGCAGCGGCCAATCTACCGGCAGCTTACTGTTCAGCACTGCAATAGGGCGCTGACGGATATCCAGGAAAGTCACTGAATCCTGCTGTGCCAGCGGATCATTTAATGAAGTGCAAAATATGTTTGCAGTTGGATAGATATTAATGGATTCCATTGCATGAAAGCGCTCTTTAATATCTAAAGGAGTCAATACGATATCTATGCTGCCATCATTTAACCTTTTAACTGCATCATAGCTGGAAATCTCCAGCACAGAGAGTTTAATGTGAGGGTGCCTTTTCTTGAGCGCTTCATACATCTCCAGCGGGAAAACATTCCAGCAGGAAATTGCAAGACCCACCGTTAAGGAATGGTTTTCTCCTGTTTCCTTGAGACTGCTGATTTGTGCCAATAGCGCCGAATAAAATCCCTTAAATTGCGAAAGCAAGTTACGGAGAGTCTTTCCATATTCGGTCAGCTCCATACCATTTCGCCCACGCACAAACAACTGAATGTCCAATTCATCTTCCAGTTCTTGTATCGCTCGCGAAATTACCGAGCGGGAAACATATAATTGCTGGGCAGCAGCAGTCACATTCCCTGCTTGGCATACCGCTTCGTAAAATTCAATCTGTTTGAGGGTCACTGTCATCAACTCCTAAACTCTTGATAATCTTCTGCGGGTGATTAACGATGAAATACAAATACAATATTACATTTGAATTATAACATTAATATGGAGACAGGTGCAAGTATCAATTGTTTTTCAGGAGAGGATCAAACACCATAAAGGCTGTAGCCAACAGTGTATATACCCCCATTAGGACATAGATCGGTGTAAACAGCTTTTCCCCCGTTATACTTCCCAGCATATTTAAATAATAAGCCGATGCAAATCCGCCTAAATTGCTTACACCGGTTACAATTGCAATCGCAAGAGAAGATTGATTGGGCGAAATATACATTCCCAATATGGCATAAGCTGATGTGATCAACAAAACGGAGGTCATTCCCATTATAGCAGATCCAATCATTAGAATTTCCGTCTGTTTTGCAAAGCCTAATATACCAGCACCTGCAGCGGCAATAAAGTATCCAAATACAAGAGTAAGCCGTTTTAGCTTATAAAAAATCTTTCCAAAGAAAAACCCAATGAGACAACCACTGGCACTATAAAGAGAAAGTGCTGTCGCTGCCACGGTGGCGCCTCCGGCATGGCGATGTTCAAACAACAATGAGATATTCATCAGGATAGGATAACTAACCAGCTGCTGCAGAAATAGCAGAAAAGCAGTAAGGGCGGTTGCGATCCTGCCTCGATGATCAAATCCTGCCGATTTAAGTAGTGAATGCTGATAACCGTTTGGTACCTCTGCTGTTACTGTCGGAGCACAGCAGCTTTCTTCCGGCTCTGGTTGGAACACCAGAAGCAGCAGGCTGAATAAACCGAGTAGATGCGCTAAAAAAGTATAGTTCCAGCCGTACTCTGCCAACGAGCCAGCTACCATTTGTAAAAGAACTCCCCCGAAATTACTGATAAGATTACCATAACCCAGCATATCGGCTTGTTCTTTTCCGGTATAGTACTGCATAACAAGCGCATTTCCCAATGAGGCACGCAGACCTACTCCAATGCCAAAAACGGCACGGCAGATCAACAATACAGTAAAGCTTTCAGTTAAAAAGAAAGGTGCGATACCGCCTATCAAAAACAGAAGGATCCCTACAAGAGAGATCGTCCTATAACGAATCTTTTTGCCGGCAACGGCGCCTGCCCACAGGGTAGTCGGAACGATAAACAATGTAGGTAGCGTAGAAATCAGCGCATAATTATTTGACGGAAATTGTGCAGCCAGTTTAGCCATCGCAGGAGAAACCGTTGCAACCCCCATTGATGTAAAAAAAATCGCAAGCAGTGAGATCGACTGTAATGGTGAAAGAACCCCTTTTTTTGTAAAAACAAACATATATATACTTTACCCTTAGTAAATTTGAATGAACGGTGGTACCGAACATACAAATAGGGAAAAACCCATGCATCAGCCATAGGCTTTTCCCTATTGTATTCTATTGGATCATCGTTCACATCGTCCGCAATTATCGCAGTAGCCCTTTGTCTTACAAGCTGGCAGGTGTAGTATTTCATAGAAGTCTTCAGCAGAAAGGCCCGGCGTTCCGCCGTCAGAAACACCTTTTGAAGTCGGCTCCTTGGGCTTTTTTTCGTCATGATCAGTCATGATGACACCTCATTTCATGTGAAATCTTCTATAAAAATGATACAATCGACCGTTCACTGCTGCGAATGGCAGTCGAAGATATGTGCAATCAGTGCTGCGGGGTAGCCTTGATCAAATCCGGATTAAGCTGCGCATCGCCGCCACCCTTAATGCTCTTGCTGTCGGAATCAACGATCTCTCCCTGATTCGCACCAAATTGGCGCACCCCGGAGAGATACCCTGCTTTTTCACGGGCATTTTTGGCAAGCTGGGTATAAAGACCGTATTCATGATCAACAACATTCTGCATGTAGGAAGGATCCGTATATGGGTTGCGGGGCAGCGGGACATCTTGATCGCGTGCCAAAATATCCTGAACCTTCTTGATGTTGACCTTATGCGCAGTGGTTCCATCTGCAATGGCAACGGCAGCAGCTACGCCTGCGGCTTGTCCGGTGCCGACACACTGCGGAATCAAATTGACATAGTCGATCCCAATTTCATCAGCAGAGATATGGCGTCCGGGGCAAAGCAGATTCTCGGTCTTTTTGGGCAGAATCGCACGGTAAGGAATCTCGATGGGGCAGTTATCATTGATAAAGCTGATGGTGGAGTGCCATGCAATAACATCCTCATGCTCTTTCGGGAAAGCAAAATCATTGGGCGTAATGACATATTCGCCGTCCAGACGATAGGAGCAACGGGTGCCCAACTGAGGTGCAATATCATAAAGGAACGCGTTGCGGAATGCAACGGGACACGCCTTACGCAGATACTCCAACGCATTGCGCATGGTATCACGGGTCTCCATTTCAGTCTCGGTCGCATCCTTCAGGTTTGAACAGTCACGTTCAGGGTGCCAGTTGTTGATCCAGCACACATCATTGGTAGGACCGGGCAGCGGCGCCGCACGGAACCCGCAGACTTTGGAGAAGCCCTCATGCAAAGCAGCCGCGGCAGCATGATTGGTTTTTTTCCATTCGCAGAAAAGATCCCAATTGCAACCGCCGATACGCCAAACCAGCGCAGTAGTGGCGCAGCGAGTCAGCTTATCTGCCAGTCCAAAGTAAGGACAACCGGTCTGGCGGAAAATATCGCCGTCTCCGGTGGCGTCGATCACGATCTTCGCCAGTACAGCCTTGCGGCCCTCCTTACTTTCAAAATACACGCCCTTGATGGTGTCACCGTCCATTATAGGACGAGTCCCCCAAGAATGGCACATCACATGGATAGAATCCTTGTGCTCCAGCAGCATCTTGTCCATTTCGATTTTCAACTGGTTTGGCTCAAAGTATACAGATCGAACCAACCGTTCGGGCAGCTTCGCATTGGTACTAAAGCAATCGTGAATGTTCTTCCACGCATTGACAAGGACCGGATCCTCACAACCGATCTCATCGCCGGAGGGTCCAAGAACCGCACCCGGAATACTTTCCATACGAGTGAACCATTCCTCCTGCAGTCCACGGACATACTGTTTGTTATAGAAAGAAAGGCGAGGAACCATAATAACATAGCCGCCGGTAACATCACCGCCCATGTAGCCGTAGCGTTCCATAAGGACAATGTTTTTACAGCCTGCACGGGCTGCCGCTACTGCGGCAGAATGACCAGCTGCACCGCCGCCAACAACAAGAAGATCACATTCGGTATAAACCGGAATTTCTCTCTCACCTTCAAATACAGTTTTTTCTTTTTCGCTCATATAAGGTTTCCTTTCAATAAAGAGGGTCTTTTTTTAGCTGGAGTGGGCCAATACCTTATCGACCCACTCCATCGAGCTATGTTGAGCTATAATAATTACAGAATGTAGGTAAATGCCATGCCGCAAATGTAGCAGATAACCATGAACAGGAATGTCGTTTGAACGCCCTTTGTCCAAACAAACTTCGGGGTGATCTCGGGGCGACCAAGAATAAAGGCTGCGTTGGTGGATGCTGCGACGGTCCAGAAAGCATAGCCGGAGCAGATGTTGGATATGATCAGGATTACATCGGGGTTAATGCCGGTAGTAAGTGCCAGATTGCAAACAAAAGGCGTAACGACCGGGCATACCGCCATCGTAAGCACCAGGCCGTTGGCCACCTGGGTGACCAGGGTGGAGAACAGGATAACAATGGCCATCAAAACCCAAATGTTAGCACCGCCGAACAGAGGGCTGAGAACCTCAACCAACCACTGACGGATACCAAGATTTGCGTCGGAGGTGACCTTGCCCAGCATGACCAGCGCACCGACCAGAGAGATCATTGTCCACATGGATGCTTCCGAGAGGCATTTATTAATAGGAACAATGGACTGCTTGCTGTCCTTGCGGCGGATCAAGGCGCCGATTGCACACATAAGTACCCAAATCCAGGAGTTGCCCATGAAAGTAAAGAAATAACGTCCGGGCGCTTCCTTCGGATAAACGGTTCCGATAAGAATATAAATTACCGGAATGATAATCATGGCAAGGCTTATAATCTGATCACGGTTGAAATGATCAGGGGTATTGCGCATGGCCTCTATTTCATTAAAATCCAAAGACTTCAATGGCTCCATGTTGACCCTATACACTGTCTTCATCAGAATCGTGTAAACGATCAAATAGATCATGGTGATGGAGAACATGCAAAGCATCCAGGTGCCTTCATTAAACGTGCGGCCGAAGGGCTCCATTGCAGAGTTGATCAAAGCGATGGTCATAACCTGCGGGGTCTTGAATGCAAAGAAGAAGATACCGGTGGCAGCAATGTAAACACCAAGCAGAGTCCACTTTACAAAGGGATCGTCTTTATCGTAGCCGCAAACATCACGAATGGATTCTACCAGTCCGAAGAACAAGATGTAGACGGGAGGACCACCAATAAATGCTGCAGCGACATAGGTGGCAAGGAACAGCATTACCATCGTCATAACAGGACGACCATGGCAAAGCTTGCTGCTCAGCAACTTTTTAGCCAAAACATTCATTGCACCCGAATCTCGCAAAGCCAGACACAGGGCACCGCAGAATACCAGCTGAACAGTAAAGACGGAGCCCAGCCATTCGCTCAACAAACCGGAAATGTCATAATACCCATGGAACAGAGTGGCAAGTAGCGCCATCAGCGAACCGCTGAGCAAGTCACCGTTAAAGCAGGTGATAATGATTAGACCAATCAGAACACCCAGCATCTTTACACCAGTTACGGTAACTGTACTGAATGGCTTGACCAGATAGCCAAATAAGAGCATAAATGCCAAGCCAATGACCATGACAATTGCGTAGGTCGAATTGATCTTTCTTTGTTTTGTCATTTTTAACCTCCTACAAATTGATTCCATTTCCTATGCCGGACGTCCACAGCATAGCTTGCAAATAGCTTGCAATTAGAATATAGCATAGAAAGACACAAAATAAGCGATTTAATTCGACACAATACTGTTCATTTTTACTACAGGTGAAAAATGATGCGATTGTTGCTTTGTCTCTATTACACATATCGAGCACACAACTGAAGGGCTTGCTGCCTGCGATTCACAGACAGCAAGCCCTTTCGGTTGCTTGAACAATTTTTACTAAAATATTTTATCCAACTTTTTGGGGTCACTTCAAAATCTTACATCAATTTCAACAACTTTGGCAGGAAAGTAACCAAATCTGGGAAAGCCATGATAAGTACCACCACCGCAACATAAATAATAACGAATGGCCAAATCCTTTTAAAAGCTGATGCAGCGCTTATTTTGGCAACACCGCAGGCTATGAATAGATCTGAGCCAAAAGGCGGCGTAATGGTACCAATGCACATCCAAACAACAAATACTACGCCAAAGTGGACCGGATCAATGCCGATGGCCGTTGCAGCCGGTGCCAAAATGGGGGTAAGAATAACCAGAGCTGGAGAAACCGACATGAACATCCCCAGGAAAAACATAAAGATGCTGAACAGGCCATAGAACATAAGCGGTGTCTTGGCAATACCGATGATCCAGTTGCCAATAAGAGTCGGAATATTATTGCGGGTAAGTACGATGGCAAAGGTTGCAGCTGTCACAATTATCATCATAACCGCAGCAGATGTGCGAGCAGCATTAACAAATGTTTTGGGTATGTCTTTCCACTTTAGCTCCCTGTAAACAAATAGTCCGATGATTAAACCGTAAACCACTGCTACCGCCGCAGCCTCGGTTGGAGTGAAATAACCGCCATAAATGCCGCCTAGAATTATGACAGGCATCAACAACGCCCAAATCGCATCTACAAAAGCCTTCCACAGTTCCTTACCAGTAGGCTTAGGGGAGGTAATCATTTTAAACTTCTTGCTAAATCCACGTGCATACAGGCAGTAGCCAAGTGCGATAAGCAAGCCCGGAATGATGCCGCCGCAGAACAGGGCGGAAACAGAAGTTTTGGCCAGCACGCCGTACAGTACCATTGGAATACTAGGTGGTATGATTGCTCCAAGTGAACCACTAGAAGCCAACAAGCATGTTGTCCATGGGGTGTCATAATCTTTTTCTACCATGGCAGGAATCATAATGCCGCCAATAGCTGCCACTGTGGCAGGTGCCGAGCCGGAAAGCGCACCAAAAAATGCGCAAGCCAATACAGCTACGATAGCCATGCCACCAGGCATCCAGCCCACCAATTTATCAAAGAACTTGATTAGTCTTTTGCTGATCCCTCCGCTGGACATCAGCGCACCGGCAAGCACAAACAACGGGATCGCAAGCAGTGAAAATGACCCATTGGAAGCAAACATTGCCTGTGCAACAGCCTTTAAATCCTTTGTGCTGTACATGGCAAAGGACAGCAAAGAGGAGCCCATCAAAGCCGTAATAATCGGTGTGCCGAAAATCAGTAGCGCAAAAAATGCAATTAACAATACAGCGACCATATGCTACCTCACTCCGTCTTCATGGATACCGGATCAGATTCATCTAGTCCGGCATCTCCATTTCTAATTTTCTTTATGTCCATTACGATATTTACAATACTCCAAAACACCATCAAGCCAAAACCAACTGGCATAGCATAGTATAGAATGTACTGCGGAATGTCGAGGGAGGATGTTGTCATGCCAGTTCTCTTCACTACAGGAATATAGCTTGCCACAATAATTGCGGCATAACCAAATACTACACCAACAATCAGTTCACGTATCATGTCTACATAGGGTTTTATCTTTTCCGGTAAAAAGGTATCGATAATGTCCATACGCATATGGGAGTGAGTTCGCACGCATACACCAGCCCCCAAAAGTGTCATCCAAATAAACAGGTTTACTGCGATTTCCTCAAACGCAGAGGAAAAAGGCAGTGGGGTATATCTTCCAATGACCTGGAAAAAGCAGGCCAAAAGAATAACAGCAAGGAACAGGAACAGAATTCCCTCCTCTATTTTTTTTATAATATTCAGGATTTTACTGCCCATAGTTGCCTCCTTCAAATATGGCAAATGGCGGTATGTCCCCGGGGAGAAAAGTCTTTCTCCCCGGGACAAACAGAGTATAATGAGTTATGTATCAGCGGCATGCTTCTACGGTAGCTGCAAATTTCTCCATAATATCAGCACCTACGCTGTTATTATATGCCTCTTTAACCGCATCTGTATTGCACAGGATTTTAAAAGCATTGCGTTCCTCAGGAGTAAGGGTGTAAACCTCCATACCCTTTTCAGTCAGCTTGGCAATGTAACTCTCATCATCTGCTGCCAGCTGCTCATTGCATTCTTCGGCTGCTGCAGCAACCACTTCCTCAAAAATTTTCTGGTCATCTGCGGAAAGTGTATTCCACAATTCGGAATTGAATATTACAATAGCAGGACTCCAGTTGTAGTTAATGACAGTACAGTATTTCTGAACCTCATAGTAACCGTTGTTATAAATAGTAGAAAGTGCATTCTCCTGACCATCTACAGTATCTTGAGAAAGAGCAACATACAGTTCTCCGGCATTAATGGCAGTAGCATTTGCACCCATAGCAGTAATGGCAGCCATAGTAGTAGCAGCCTGGGGAGTTCTAATCTTCAAGCCCTTCATATCGTCAGGGGTTTTAACTGCATGCTTATTGTTGGTGATTTGGCGGAACCCATTTTCCACATAGGCCATGGAATGCAAGCCATTGGATTCGGTAGCAGCCAGCAGTTCCTTTGCCGTATCGCTATCACATACACGCTTAATGTGGTCACGGTCATCGAACTGGAACGGGAAGCTGAATGCAGAGAACGCTTTTCCTACCAGCGGAGCAGGAGAAATGCCTAAGTCCAGCGTCCCTGTCATGATCTGCTCAGTCATGGTCTTTTCACTGCTCTCTGAAAGAGAGGCATTGTAGTAGACATCAATCTGATAGCGACCATTGGTTTTTTCTTTAATCTGCGCAGCAATGTTGTCCAGACACTTGGACCAAGGATGCTCTGGTGCTGTTGGAGTAGAAGCTCTCAATGTAACGGTTTCATTCTGTGTATTCCCCCCGTTTGAAGCGGGGTTGTCGCCACAGGCTACCAGCACCAAAACCATAATAAGAGCCAGTGCGAAGGAAATCATTTTTTTCATTTTGTTTACCTCACTTTCGTTTTATGAACAACAGTGTTTCTATGCCTGAATTGACATTAGATCATCACTGCAACTCATTAGACATTCATATCCAGTTTTTGTAATCAGGTACGTCTGTCCCCAAAAGATCCCGCTGGAGATTTTTGGGGTAATGATGGATGGGTGCAGAATCACCGCCATTCCTTCCTCCAAAGGGCGGTCATTATCCGGGGTTATGCGCTCCTCGTTTAAATCAATTGCACAGATATGCCCGCAAGGATAAGAAAAAACATATCCAGCTTCCTCTGTCAATTGTTTCAGCTTTGTAGCAATATTACCGATACGGTTCCCAGGCTTTAGTTCTTCCAATGCGCCTTTAATAATGCGACAGGAAACTTCATGCATCTTAATAAAATCCTCATTCGGCTCTCCAACCGATATGGTACGCACCAGCTGTGTCCAATAGCCATTATACCGCGGAGTAATCTCCATCGATATACAATCACCATGAGCTACAACACAATCAAACATAGTCGCAGCGCGAATACATGGAAGCTGATTATCCTCCAGTGAAAACCTCCCTGTAGAAATAAGGGTAAAGTTGTAGTCCGCCCCCATTCCCTGCGTTGCATGTTCCAGCTCTGCCGCCACCTGCTGCTCCGTCATACCTGGCTTAACATTTTTCAGCACTTCTGCATAGCCCGCATCAGCCAATTTGCCGCATTGACGAATTAAAGCAACCTCCTCTGGGCTGTGGTGATTTCGGATACGAAATAGCGGTTCCGATACATCACACAGTACTAATCCGGGCATTTCTCTTTCCAGCGCCATACGCCATGATTGCGGCAGAATGTCCAAGCTGGTGCCCAAGCGACCGCTTGTTATTTCACTTTCTTTCAGCACATCTATAATCGCTTGAATGGGAGTTGTGCTTATCCTGCATTCAGTCACGATTCCAGCATTTTTCAATTCCCCGCAAGATATCTCTGAGTCTACAATACCAACGGGGTTGGAACATGGAAAAAACAATGCAGACTGCAGCCCGTAATACACATTGGCAGCCGTTAAAAAGCGGAAACAACCATACGCATTGGTTCCGACGCATCCATTTCCTATCGTCAACAACACATCTAGCTTTTCGACCTGCATCAGACCTCTTACTGCTTCAACCCTTCTTTTCTTTTCCCCATCGCTGAACATCTGGCCTACCCCTCCACACTTTTAATTATTTTTAGGCTCTTGCCGTCCTCTGTCAAGCATCGTCCTCCTTCTACAGTCACCAAATAGGTATCCCCCCAGCAAAAACCGCAGTCATTTCCATCTTTCAATATAATTGGGCTAAGTATTACCGTCATATCTTTGGTCAGTTTTGTCTCATTTTCTGCAGAAATCGGTTGTTCCCGTAGATCCACCCCGCAAATGTACCCTTGAATGCCCCCAATAGTGTATCCTGCTGCCCTAGCTTCTTCTTCGATTTTTTCGGCAACAGTGCTTACCTTGTTCCCAGGTATTAGGAGCTTAGCCGCTGCGCTTATCCACCCGGCCACTGCCTCATGCATCGCTACCGCCGTTTGGTTTTCTTTCCCTACACATAAAGTGCGCAGCATTTGAACCCAATATCCATTATATCGAGGTGTGATAGCTGCTGCTATGCAGTCACCATACTTTACTGCCTTTTGAGAATTCGCAGCACTATGCAACAGGCCCATGCCGTTTGCATCGTTCAAAAAACCGCAGTTTAGAGTTGTAAGGGTTTCCTCTGCACCTTGCTTTTTCATGGCATAGTCCAACTCAGACACCAGTTTGCTTTCGGTTACATTATTCTGCACCGCTGCACATAGAGCTTCATATCCGCTTAGTGCCAACTCAGCACATTTCTCAACCAATCGACATTCTTCACTACTGCGTTTCTTGCGGATTTCATAAAGATCCATCGTACAATCCACCCATTCAAGCTCTGGATATGCACTATGAATACAATCAAACCATGAAGCAGGAAGTGTTTCCGGGCAATAGCCAATTCGGCCATTGGTAATACCTCTACTACCTAAAATATCTACCAACCCCTCGGCCAATCTATCTCCTACCATCCTCACATCCCAAAAGCCTCTCTCATTCAATGCCTTCAAATGTGTTAGGCTACCGCAACATACCGTCGGGGTTTCATCGGCAACTATCACTAACGCTTGTCTATGGTAATAGACCCTGTTATCTACAAAGTATCTATAAAATCCGTACTCGTTAGTCGCCACAGATCCGTTACCTACAACCAAAATTGAATTTAGGTTCAACCTTTTCATTAGATTGTTCGCTTTTAGTAACCTGTTTTTACGTTCCTCGCATGTAATCAAGATTCTATTCCTCCATAAATTTAAATTACAAATGGAAAGATGTATGGATTTTTCCTAATTTATCTGTTATATTGGTAATGAAATATTTAGGGGAAAATTCTAGACTATCAGTCTAGAATTTAGTTTAGCATCTATATATGTGGCTTGCAAGATGCATTTATGCCAATCTTTAGACAAAAAAATTGGTAGGTATAACAAAAAGCAATCAAACGAGAGGAGAATTATCTTGAAAGTATCCGAAAAGCAATCTATTCGTCGTCGAGAAATCGCTGAAACTATCCGAGACATTCTTACAGAAGGAGGTCTGGAGGAACTGACTGTCGATGATATCTGCAGAGCAAATGGCATATCAAAAGGCACTTTCTACCACTATTTCACAAGTAAGGAACAGCTTTTGGACGAGCTTTCCTGCTACCCAATTGACGATTTTTTTGAGAGTCAGGCAGAGTACTTTATGTCCTGCTCTTCTTTCGTAGATGCTATTGAACAATATGCCAAAACCTATGCCCTATATATTTCCACCACAGGACCATTAACTTGTAAAACAGTCATTCTCTCCATGGGAAGTGACCACAACAGCAAGTTTGTAAGTGAGAGCCGTTCTGTTAACCGCATTCTATGGGATATTATCGTTATGTTTCAAAAAAGTGGTGAGGTTTCCACCCGCTTCTCGATACGAGAAATGGCAGATATGTTGCTAATCACCTGCCGCGGGTATATTCTATATTGTTATGCAACAAATAACTTTACTGACCTGGAAAACAGAATGGCCAGTCATCTTTCCATTTTGGCTTCAGGATTTTGCTGCAATAACGAGTAATATAGGTATGGGACGGTTGCAATTATTTGCAGCCGTCCCTTCATTATATAAAAAAGCAGATTTCTGCATGAGGTTCAAAAGCCTCAATGCAGAAATCTGCGGGTGTTACAGCACCTAGGCGCTGCGAACTTTTCATCGGACATATTGTTGCCCTTTTGGGAGGTTGCTGTTCAAATTCCTTTGTTGAAGGTTTTTATTTGCTCTTACACCACCTGCAAAAGGTAAAATTTCAGATAGTCGGTCTCCGGAACCTCCGGCAAAATGGGATGATCCGGGGCCTGCTGCCGTGCCTCGATTTGCCGCAGTGTCACACCGGCATCCAGCGCTGCTTCCTGCAGCATTTTGCGGAACATCTCGTCCGTCATAAAGTGCGAGCAGGAACAGGTCGCCAGATATCCGCCGCGGGGCAGCAGCCGCATCGCCTTCCTATTGATCTCCTTATAGCCGTGATAGGCGTTTTTGGCGGTCGCGCGGCTCTTGGTAAAGGCAGGCGGGTCCAGAATAATATAGTCATAGTCGCACTTTTTCTCTTTGGCCATCTCGGTCAGCAGGTCAAAAACATCGGCGCACTTATAGTCCAGATTGGTCAATCCATTGCGCTTTCCGTTTTCGGCGGCCAGCTCCAGCGCAAAGGCCGAAACATCTACCGCCGTCACATGCTCCGCCCCCGCCGCTGCCGCATTCAGCGCAAAAGCCCCAGTATGCGTAAAGCAATCCAGCACCCGGCGTCCGCGGGCCAGCTTGGCCGCCGCCTGCCGGTTGTACTTTTGGTCCAGAAAAAAACCGGTCTTTTGCCCCTCGATGTAGTCCACATCATATTTTATCCCGTTTTCGGTAATGGTCACATGCCCGCTCAGGTCGGTTCTCAGCCCCTCCATCTGGTAAAAGCCCTTTCCCTGCTCCAGTCCTTCCAGCGTTCTTATGGCCACATCATTTCGCTCGTAGATCGCGTCAATCTGCTCACCGTCCTCCCGCAGCAGTTCCACCAGCGCCCGGTACACCCAGTCTTTGCGGCGCTCCATGCCCAGGGAAAGCACCTGCGTCACCAATATGTTTTCAAAGCGATCCACCGTCAGCCCCGGGAACTGATCCGCCTCGCCAAAAATAAGGCGGCAGCAGCGGTAATCCACCGGGCCCATCACCGTTTTACGGTAATTCAGCGCATAGCACACCCTCCGCCGGAAAAACGCCTCATCAAAGGTATCATTGGCATTGCGGCTGATGATCCGCACCCTGATTTTGGAGTGATCATTCACCCAGCCGGTGCCCAGGTACCGCCCTTTATTACTCACCACATCCACAATATCACCATTTTGGTAAGCGCCCTCCACGGCGGTCACTTCCTCCCCATACACCCAGGGGTGGCCGGCCCGCAGGCTGCGCTCCGCCTTAGGGGTAACGGTAAATACCGGATATTCTCTTGCTGTCATAGTATCTCTCCCACTCGCTAAAAATCTCCCTTTATCATAGCGGTTTTTCCGTCAAAAAGCAACACTTGCTCCCCATTCGCAAAAGGTCTATAATCATGCTGTACGGCGGCCGCCAAAAGCACCCGCATGGCGGCGTCACTGCCCTTGACAGGCGCCAGCCCGCCTTGCGTCGGGCGTCAGCCTGCCTGCGGGCGTTCCTGGCCCTGTGGGCGTTCCTGGCCCTGTGGGCGTTTTGCTCGCCGCCTGTCCCCTGCTCCTGCACCACTTTATCACTTTCCCCAAGGAGGCTCCCACATGAAAACCGCCATCTGTTATTATTCCCGCCACCACGGCAATACCCTCAAGGTCCTGGAAGCCATGGCTGAAGCCGCCGAGATCGATCTCATCGATGTCACCAGCCGCATGGCCGCCCGCCTGCCGCAGTATGACCGCATCGGCTTCGCCTCCGGCATCTATTACTCCAAATTCCACGATACCGTGGTCCATTACGCCGCCCAGTACCTGCCCGAGGGCAAAGAAACCTTTTTCGTCTGTACCCACGGCTCCACCGCCTGCCCCGAAAAGTATTATGCCGCCATCACCGAAGCAGTAAAGGCCAAAAATTACCCCATTCTTGGCACCTTCTCCTGCCGCGGTTATGATACCTTTGGCCCGTTTAAGCTCATCGGCGGCATGGCCAAGGGCCACCCGGATGCGGATGACCTGCAAAGGGCCCGTGTCTTTATCCAGGCCCTGTAAAAGCCAAAAACACCGGCAGCTCGCTCCCTGTCCCGCGGAGCTCGCTGCCGGCCTTTTCTTTTTTTTATACACCTTATACCGCGTACTGACTGGTATACAGCCGATAGTAGAAGCCCTGCTTCTCCAGCAGGCCCTCATGGGTACCGGCCTCCACAATCTGTCCGTCATTGATGACCAGGATCAGATCGGCATCCACTATGGTGGAGAGCCGATGCGCGATGACAAAGCAGGTGCGTCCCCGCATCAGCTTATCCATCGCCTTTTGCAGCAATATCTCGGTGCGGGTATCCACATTGGAGGTCGCCTCATCCAGGATGAGCAGCCGCCGGTTGGCCAGCAGCGCCCGCGCGATGGTCAGGAGCTGCTTCTGTCCGCCGGAAATATTGATGGAATCCTCGCTCACCACAGTGTCGTAACCCTGCGGCAGCGTGCGGATGAAATGATCGCAGTAGGCCTCATCGCAGGCGGTGATGATCTCCTCGCGGGTCGCCTCCGGCTTGCCGTAGGCCACATTATCGGCCACAGTCCCGCCAAACAGCCAGGTATCCTGCAGCACCATGCCAAAGAGCCCCCGCACATCCTCACGGCTCACAGCGGCTATATCATGGCCGTCTATCGTGATCTTCCCGCTTTGGATATCATAGAACCGCATCAGCAGGTTCACCAGCGTGGTCTTGCCCGCGCCGGTGGGCCCTACAATGGCCACCTTCTGCCCATGCTTTACCTTCACAGTGAAGTCCCGAATCAGCGGCGTTTCTGGATCGTAGCTGAAATTCACATTTTCAAAATCCACATCGCCCTTTATTTCCTCCGGCAGGTGCCCCTCGATGGGCTCCTCCTCCGGGGCGTCCTGCATCTCATACACCCGTCGGGCGGCGGCGCAGATGCGCTGGATAGACCCCAGCACCTCGGCGATCTGCTCCAGCGGCGCGGAAAACTGCCGGGAGTACAGCAGCACCGTTACCACGGCACCCACACCCAGGGCTCCCTGTACTGTTAGGTAGCCGCCGATGAGAGCGACCAGAATATACGCCAATGCATTGGCAGCGGTAATGCACGGTGTGATCAGTCCCTGCAGAAAGATTGCCTTTGCCTCGGCGTCCTTCTGCCGCTTGTTCGCCGCGGCGTGCGCCGCAATGGTGGTCTCCTCGTAGTTATATGCCTTCGTGGTCTGGTAGCTGGCGTAGCTTTCCTCCACAATGGAGTACATCTTGCCGCTCTCCTCAAACAAGCGGCGGAAATAGGTGCCGCAGGCGGCGGAAATCCGGGAAGAAATCACGATGGATAGCGGCATCAGCAGCAGGACCGCCAGTCCCATCCGCCAGTTTTCCCGCAGCATCATCACAGCGATGACCACGATCTGCATAAAGCCCATTACTGTCACATCCACAATGTTGTGGATACTGCCGCCCATATTGGAAACGTCCTCCTGGATCCGGTCGATGATCTGTCCTGCCGGGGTCTTATCAATAAAGCTGATGGGCAGCCGGGATAGTTTATCCGAAAGCTTGATGCGCAGTGTGCAGGTATAGTACTTACTCACCACATTGTTCATCAGGACCATCTTTCCGGTGTCCACGATACTCTTCAGCAGGTACACCCCCGCCAGTGCTCCGCAGATCGGCAGCAGCGCTTCGGTCAGACCGGCTTTGGGCCGTTCTCCGGCCCAGGCATCGTACAGCAGCTGGATGCCCTGACCCAGGAGCTTCGGGGCGATGACGGTACACGCCACCACTATACCACCCAGCAGGGCGCCCAGCAGCAGCCAGCCGTAAATGGGCCGGGCGTCCCGCACCAGTCGGTGGAATACCTCCCAGGTGCTCATTTTTACTTCCTCAGTCGGTTTCTTTTTGCGGTTCATCGGCGCTCACCTCCCGTCTGGGAAAGATAAATCTCCCGGTATACCTTGCAGCGCTCCAGCAGCTCCCGGTGGGTGCCGCTATCCACCAGCCGCCCGCCGTCCATTACAAAGATCTGGTCGCTGCTCATGGCGCTGGTCACTCGCTGCGTCACCACGATCTGAGTCCTCCCGGCCGCCTTTTCGGCCAGCGCCCGCCGCAGGTTCGCCTCGGTCATAAAGTCCAGCGCCGAAAAGCTGTCGTCAAAGAGATAGATCGGCGCGTTTTTCAGCACAGCCCGGGCAATACTCACCCGCTGCTTCTGCCCGCCGGAAAGGTTCTTGCCGGCCTGCTCCAGCCGGTGGTCCAGCCCCTCCGGCTGCGCTTTGATGTAATCCGCCATCTGGGCCACCGCCGCGGCTTCCATCAGTTCCTCCTCGGAAGCGCCGGGGCGCCCCATGGCGATATTTTCCCGGATGGTGCCGCTGTAAATGCCGGCGCGCTGCAATACACAGCTGATATTGTGCCGGATGGTACGGCGGCTTAGGGTGGCGGCATCACGCCCGTCAAAGTAGATCTTCCCCTCGGTGGGCAGCCGGAAGGCCATCAGCAACTGCACCAGCGTGGATTTACCGCTGCCGGTCCCGCCGATGATAGCTACCTTCTGTCCCGCGGCGATATGCAGCGAAATATCTCTTACCGCCGCGGCGTCAGCACCCTCATACCGAAAGGTCACATTCTCCATGCGGATGTCCCCGGCAAAGGTGATATTGTCATCCTCCTCGGCGGTCTCGGTCATCATGTTGGCGTCCATCACTTCACCGATGCGGCCCGCGGCCACCTTGGCATGGGGGTACATCACCAGGGCAAAGGCCGCCATAACGATACCGTTCATTACCAGAGCCACATACTGCACCATGGCAAAGATATCGCCGCCGGAAGCGGCGGAAATCCCGCTTTGCATCCGGCTGCCGCCAAAGTACAGGATCGCGACCGCCACCAGGTTCATCAAGGCGATGGCAATGGGCGCCACCAGGCCCATCTTTGTATTCGCTTCAATGATATGCTCGGCCATCACACGGGTGGCCTCAGCTATGCGGCCCTGTTCCTGCTCCTCCCTGTTAAAGGCCCGGATGACGCGGATGCCGTGCAGCCGCTCCCGCACCAGGTCGTTCTGCTTATCGCAGAACTGGTCGCTGATCTTCCACAGTGGCTCCACCCTGCGGCCAATAGCCAGCACCAGCAGCGTAATGATGGGCATAGCCACCAGGATAATGAGCGCCAGCGTGCTGTCCTTGGAAAAGGCCAGCACCACCCCGCCGAAAAACAGCACCGGAATGGTGATGATGTTGCTGGAAAGCATATCGGCCACCCAGGCCAGCGTCCCCACATCGTGGGTGGAACGGGTAAGCAGCGCCGAGGTGCCGATGCGGCTGACTTCTTCAAAGGTCAGGGCATTCACCCGGCCAAAAACCGCCGCGCGCAGGTCGGCGCAAAAGCCGGAAACAACTTGGGTGCGGCACCAGGTACCGGCCGCCACCGCCCCCAGCGAGAGCAGCGTGACCAGCAGCATTCTGCCGCAGCAGCGCAGGATATAGTCCCAATCGGAGGTGTAGATGCCGCCGTCCAGGATATCACTCATGATGGTGGGCAGCAGCAGCGAACAGACGCTGGAAACGGCAATCAGCAGCATGCCCAGCAGCATTTTCCCTCGGTAGGGCTTAAGATATGGCAAAATTCGTTTCATAATTTCTCCGTCAGTTTATGGGTTCCGCTCTCTCCCCCGATCTTGAAAAAAGGCGCAAAAAGGCCGGGAGCAACAGAAACTCCCGGCGAGCGTAATAGCACCTTGGTTCAGGCGGACTTACAGAGAGAGCTGCTGTGCAGGTATTCGGTTGATTCCAGTGCGGAACTTGTTCATCTTGTTGTTGTGCAAAAAGTACATTTCAGCAGCTCCTTTCTTTCATATTTGGCATCGAAAAGAGTATAGCATACCGAAGGTTCGATTGCAAGCACTTTTTCCCGTCCCTGCATTCCGGCGGCACGCCTCCACTTTGTCTCGGGGCGCCGTTTGTGCCAAACCGGTCACCCCTCGCCCGCTCCGTCGCGCCGCCTGCCTTGTCTTTCATTCCACCAGGTACCCCACGCCAAAGCGGGTGCGGATAAACTCGGAAAGCCCAGCAGCCTCCAGCTTTTTGCGCAGGCGGTTCACATTCACGGTCAGCGTGTTTTCATCCACAAAGCTGTCGGTCTCCCACAGCCGCTGCATCAGCAGCTCGCGGCTCACTACCTGGCCCTTGCGTTCCATCAGGCACAGCAGGATGCGGTATTCATTTTTGGTCAGGTCGATGGCTTTTCCCTCATACTGCAGGGTCTGGTCGGCAGTATTCAGCACCGCTCCCCGGCACTCCGGCGCCGGCAGGACAGTCTCCAACCGATAGCTGCGCCGCAGCATGGCCTGCACCTTGGCCACCAGCACACTGCCGTCAAAGGGCTTGGCGATGAAATCATCGCCGCCCATGTTCATCGCCATCACGATGTTCATGTTGTCAGCCGCCGAGGAGATGAAAATGATGGGCGCCGCAGTCCTCTGCCGCAGCTGGCCGCACCAATAGTAGCCGTCGTAGCTGGGCAGCTTGATATCCAGTAGGATGAGATGAGGCTGATAGGTCTCGAACTCCCCGGTAATGTTGCGGAAATCCTGCACCTGCCGCGCCTCCATCCCCCATTGCTCCAGCAGGCTCTGGATGCCCTCGGCAATGCCGCGGTCGTCCTCCACAATGAGTATTTTGAACATTTGGCCCCTCCTCGCTATGCGGTAAATCTCTCCTCCCAGTATCGCACATTCCGGCTAAAAAATCCACCCGAAGATGTTTAAGATTTCTTGATTTTTATGGTCACTGGCGGCATTCCGAGGACTGCCGCAGTCGACTGCCCGACGAAATCAGCATAACGCTGTCCCGCCGCAAATGCCAGCAACAGCTGGTTGAGTGGGTCAGATTCAACCACCAATTGAGTCCCACAACCACAGCGTCACCAAAAAAGCCCTCTCCGGCCGGACAGGGCTCTACTTTGCGGCAATTGGCCTAATTTACAAGAGCATTCCATATCCAACAAATTCAGACTTCCAGCTCGTCCTCCATCGGAGGCAGCTGCTCCTCCGGGAACAGGGCGGCAGACTGCTCCTCCGGCAAACTGGCCACCCCCCGCAGCTTCCGCTGGATCTGCCGGGTGCGGACACCGACCAGCTTATCCAGCTCGCTGCTGGCCTGCTCCAGCCGGGTTTGGGTCATGGTCAGGGCATCAGCAAATTTATCAAACTCGGTCTTAACGGCGCCCAGGATATTCCAAACTTCCCCGCTGCGCCGCTGGATGGCAATGGTCCGGAAGCTCATTTGCAGAGAATTGAGCAGAGCTGCCATAGTGCTGGGCCCCGCAATATTGACCCGGTACTCCCGCTGCAAAACCTCCACCATACCCCGGCTGACCACCTCGGCATACAGCCCCTCAAATGGCAAAAACAGGATGCCAAATTCGGTGGTCTCGGGCGGGCAAAGGTACTTTTCGCGGATATCCTTAGCTTCCATCCGGACGGTAAGCAGCAGCTGCCGCACCGCCGCTTGAATCGCCGCCTGGTCACCGGAATCATAGGCGTCCCGGAGGGCAGCGTAGCTATCCCCAGGGAATTTGGCATCAATGGGCAGCCAAATAAAGCTGCCATCCTCCGCAGGAAGTTTGACAGCGTATTCCACCACATTGCGGCTGCCGGGAACCGTTGCCACATTTTTGCCGTACTGCTCCGGAGTGAGAATGTCCTCCAGGATAGCGCCAAGCTGCACTTCCCCCAGGATGCCGCGGGTCTTTACATTGCTGAGGACCTTTTTGAGGTCGCCGACGCCCTGGGCCAGCGACTGCATTTCGCCCAGGCCGCGGTAAACCTGCTCCAGCCGGTCATTCACCAGGCGGAAGGACTCGGTCATGCGGTCATTGAGGGTCTTTTGCAGCTTTTCATCGACGGTTTGGCGCATTTCGTCCAATTTGGCATTGTTATCCTGGCGAATGGTGGAAAGCTGGCGTTCCATGGACGCACGCACATCCTCCAGCGCGCGCGTGGACTGCTGGGAGAATGTGGATAGTCTGTTCTCGAACTGGGTGAGCTTCTCCAGCAGGGCCCGGCTTTCGCTTTGCGACTGGGACTGCTGGGACTGCATGAGGTACTTGCCGAGGGTGAGAATATCGGCCTGCACCGAACGCTCCAGATCGCTTTGCAGGCGCTGGAGCTGGGTGGAAATATCATTTTGGCAGGACTTTTTGACCTGCGTAAGCAGGCAGATGAGCAGAGCAAGGATGAGGACGGCCGCCCCCAACAGCACCCAGCCCATGGTTTGCTGATCCATAGGTTTTCTCTCCTGAATTTGGCCAAATGCGAACTGTTGTTCTTCTATGATTTCCATTGTAGCACAAATGTTCGATGATGTAAAGGGGCGAACAAAAGTTTGTATGAGTGAACGAAAATTCTAACAATTTGGGGGCTTGACAATGGGCATGGTGCATAGAAAAAGCCCCCCGGTGGGGGGGGCTTTTCTTGAGAAAGATCTTAATCCTTGCGGAGAATGATGGCGGAGCCGGCGAGCGCGAGGGCCGCGGCGGCGACGGCGACAGCAACGAGGTCATTGGCGCCGGTGGTGGGGTTCTTCTGGTCATCGGTCTTGGGGGTGTCCTGGGTAGGGCTGATGATGACGATGGTGGTGGGGCCTTCCTCCTTGACGGGGGTGATGGTGCCATTGGCATCAGCTGTTACCTTGCCGGTAATGGGAGTAGGTTTATCTTTAATACCACTATTTCTTACTTTGGTGGTACCGTTAGGTGTGATAGTGGCAGTAAAATTATTTGAGGTTTCACCTTCACGATAGTCACCCAACAGGATATCACCATTATTGCCGACAGTGCCAGTAAAGGTATTGTTTTCAATGGTTGCATCCAGAGAGCCAGTGCCGCTGTTAACGAAGCGGACCGGAGCTGCAAATGCACTCCACTCACCTGCATCACCGCAGTTGGTGAAGGTGCTGTTCTTCACGGTGACAGTCTGTTTGCCATCTGCTTTGTGATTGAAGTTTACGGGAACTTGGCCATCGTTGAATGTGCAGTTATCAATGACAACCGTGCCGTCCGCATTAGAGTAGAGGGCAGTTGCCTTGGTGAGAAAGTTGCAGCCTGTTACGGTGATGTTATTGACACCGGCAGTACCGCTGATGTATACACGCTGCAAATTAACGGGGGCTTTTCCATCGCAATTGGTGAGATTGATATTCACTATATGGTTTGTATGCCGCTCGCCCCAAACGCCGAGATTATAAAGATTGGAGGCAGTGATGGTGATATCCTTTTCGAGATAAGCGCCATCTTCGGCCTGTTGGCCGGTGGTACGACTATACTTATAGGTATCAACTTCAAGGTCGCACTCGCCACCGGAAATATAAGCGCCGTTGCCAATAATGGTAATATTATCTGCAACATGGCCGTGGGTCAAAGAACCGACATCGGAATCAGGGCGGCAGGTGATGATGATATCACCCTTAGCCATATAAGCGGCCTTCAAAGCTTCGGCCAGAGTGGCGGTTTGACCAGAAGTATCGCCCGCCTGCCAATAAACATTTTTACTTTCTACCCAGGTGATTTCATCAGCCATGGAAACGACAGGCAGCATGACGGCCAGCAGGAGGAGGGCCAGCGCTAGGCTAAGGAGCTTTTTCATAAGACATTACCTCTTTCTTTTTGGGGTTTCCCCTCTTTATTTCCGGCAGGTGAATCACGCCCGCGAGTAAATGAATCATGTTTGCCCGCAAACATGAAATCCCCCATATGGGGGATGCCGGTAATGTTATTTTAGCAATTCAAGCGAATAAAGTCAAGAAAACAGTGGAAGTTTTTTCATCTTTGTAGGAGTTGCCAAAAGCGAAGAGGGAAATTTATGCAAAAAAGCAGAGGCCCGGTGAGGGACCCCTGCTGGGAAAATCATTCCTCCCGCTTTTTGCGGGTGGCACGGACGATATTGAGGGCAATGATGCCCGCCACGCACGCCCCGAGGAACATGGGCATGATCATGGCGCTGTATTTTTCATCGGCCGTAAGGACCTCGGCCCACTTGCTGTCGATATAGAGGGACAACTCCGGGCCGATATAGGTGTAGTAGCCGCAGTGGGCCAGGGACTCCTCATCGGGGTAGGCGGTGGGGTCGGTTTTTGTCTCCTCATCCAGCAGCTCGTACACCTTCGTATTGGGGGTGGAATAGCCGATGGCCTCGGTATTGGCAAGGCCGACCTCCGGCTCCAGCATAAAGTTGATATACATTTCCGCCAGCTCCCTCTTTTGACTCTCCTTGGGAATGCACAGGCAATCGGTGAAAAGATTGCTGCCCTCCACGGGGATGGAGAAGGCAAGATCAGGGTTGTCCGCTATCATGGTGACGGCATCGCCGTTATAATAGGGCGCCATGGCCGCTTCCCCGCCGATCATTTTATCGAATACCTCATCGGCGACATAGGCCTGAATGACCTTTTTCTGCTCCTTCAGCAGCACCACGGCCTTATCCACCTGCTCGGTGCTTTCGGCATTAAGGGGCAGCCCCAAATAGGCAAAGGTGATGCCGAAGGCGTCCTTGGAGTTATTGATCATTAGGATATTATCCATATAGGCTTCGCTCCACAGGGCGCCCCAGCTGGCCACCACCGCTTCGTCCTCTACCATTTTGGTATTGTAGATGAGCCCCAGCACGCCCCAGGTATAGGGCACCGAATACTCATTGGTGGGATCGTAGGACTGGTAAAGGTACTTTTCATCGATGTTTTTCAGGTTGGGGATATTGGACATATCCAGCTTTTGCAGCATCCCCTCGGCGATCATACGGGATATCATGTAATCGGAGGGGACAACGATATCATAGACGGCGCCGCCTGTCTTCAGCTTGGCGTACATCGATTCATTGGTATCGTAATTGGAATAGATGACCCGGATGCCGGTGACCTCCTCAAAGGCCTTGTTGACATCCAGTCCGCCATCGGCACCGTCGGAGATATACTCGCCGCAATTATAGACGCTGATGGAATAGCCCTTATCCTTGTACCGGCCGTAGTACTCCATATCTAGAGCTGAGGTATCAATGCCGGTTTCCGCTGCCAAAGCGGCAACCGGAAGCAGAAGGACAACCATCATCAGCGCCAAAAGGAGGGAAAGAATACGCTTTTTCATGCCGCAGGTTCCTCCTTTCGCATCATCTGCTTTTCCTTGCGGGCAGAGTAATAGTTGCTGAGAAGCAGCAGCGCCAGCACCACCACAAATATGATGGCGGTAAGGGCATTGATCTCCGGGCTGACGCGCTTGCGCACCATCGAGAAGATGGTGACGGGCAGAGTCTGCGAGGAGGCGCTGGACACAAAGTAGCTGATGACGAAGTCATCCAGCGAGTAGGTGAACGCCATGAGGAAGCCGGACACCATACCGGGCATGATCTCCGGGATGACGACCTTATAGAAGGCCAGCTTGGGGCTGCAGCCCAGATCCTGCGCAGCCTCGAAGGTGAAGCGATCCATCTGACGGAGCTTCGGGAGGACATTGAGGATGACATAGGGCGTGCAGAAGGTGACATGCGCGATGATGAGCGTCACGAAGCCGAGCTGCATTTCCGGCAGCTGAAGGAACGAAAGTGCGGTGCCGCCGATCCAGTTATTGAACTTCTGGATGCCATTGCCGAAGGAAACGAACAAAAGCAGCATGGAAACACCGGTAACGATCTCAGGATTAAGAATGGGCAGATAGGTGATGTTCATCACCAGTGATTTGAACCACTTACGGCGCATGGCATAAATGCCGACCGCCGCCATGGTGCCCAGCACCAGCGCGATGACAGACGCCGCCAGCGCGATGATCAAGGTATTGCGCAGCGAGGAGAGGATCAGCTCATTGTGGAACAGCTCCTTATACCAATGGAAGGAAAAGCCGGTCCAGCTGGCGCGGGATTTGGATTCATTGAAGCTGAACGCAATGAGTACGATGATGGGCAGATACAGGAAGATGAATACCAGACGGGTATAAAGCTTGGCATACCATTTCATATGAGCATCCCTCCTCTGTCATCATTGTCCTCAAACTGGTTCATGAGGCTCATAACAAGCAGGATGAATACCATCAATACCAGCGAGATGGCGGAGCCGAGATTGGGATTGTAGGCATTGCCGAGGAACTGGGTCTCGATGAGGTCACCGACCATCATATTGGAGCCGCCGCCCAGCATACGGGAAATGATAAAGGTGGACACCGACGGCACAAACACCATGGTGATGCCGGTGGTGATACCGGGCACCGAAAGGGGCAGCACCACCCGGGTAAAGGTATTCCACGGGTTGGCGCCGAGGTCCCCGGCAGCTTCCAGCGTGTAGGGTTCGATCTTGGTCATGATGGAATAGAGCGGAATGACCATAAAGGGCAGGTAATTATACACCATGCCCAGCACCACGGCACCCTGGGTGTAGATCATCTTGAAGGGGCCGATGCCGAAGAACTCCAGGATGCTATTGATGACGCCGTTATTTTCCAGCAGGGTCATCCAGGCGTAGGTGCGCAGCAGGAAGTTGGTCCACATCGGCAGCATGACCAGCATAACCAGCGTGCGCTGATTATTGGCATTGTAGCGGCTCATGATAAAGCCGAGAGGATAGGCGATGACAAGGCAGATGGCAGTGGCCACCAGCGAAAGCCAGATGGAACGGACAAACACCGCGGTGTAATCCGAGACCTTGGCGACATTGGCGAAGGTGAACTGGCCATCACTGGTGGAAAGGCCGAACACCGCCACCAGAATGAGCGGTACGACGACAAAAATCACCGACCAAACAATATAGGGGACGGAAGAAAAGCGAAATTTCATGGCTTTATTCCTCCGTGCGCTTCATGATATGAATATCCATAGGCGCGACATCCATGCCGATGAGGGTACCGGGCTCCACATACTGGGTGGTGTGGATCTTCCATTTATACCCCATGGCGTCTACCATGATCTCGTAGTGGACGCCCTTGAAGATGATGGATTCCACAATGCCGGAAATTTTGCCCTTATCGGCGGGAACGATCTTGAAGTCCTCCGGACGGACAACGACCTGAACACGCTCCTTGAGGGAAAATCCCTTATCCACACAGTCAAAGTAATCGTTGGCGAATTCCACAAGGTAATCCTTGTGCATGATGCCATCGATGATATTGCTTTCACCGATGAAATCGGCCACGAAGGCATTGCAGGGCTCATTGTAGATATCCTGCGGGGTACCGATCTGAAGGATGTTGCCATCCCGCATGACGACGACGCGGTCGGACATGGTGAGCGCTTCTTCCTGATCGTGGGTGACATAGATGAAGGTGATCTCCAATGCCTGCTGGATGCGCTTTAGCTCGATCTGCATTTCCTTGCGCAGCTTGAGATCCAATGCGCCGAGAGGTTCGTCCAGCAGCAGCACCTTGGGACGGTTGACCAGCGCACGGGCGATGGCAACACGCTGCTGCTGACCGCCGGAAAGCTGGTTGACATGACGCCTGTCGTAGCCGGAAAGACCGACCAGCTTGAGCATTTCCTTGACGCTCTGGCGGCGTTCCTTTTCCGGCACCTTGGCGATCTTCAGGCCGAATTCGACATTTTCGTACACATTGAGGTGCGGGAACAGCGCATACCGCTGGAATACCGTATTCACCTCACGCTTGTAGGGGGGCAGGTCATTGATGCGGACACCACCAAAAAAAACATCACCCTCCTTGGGTTGGATAAATCCGCCGATGATGCGCAAGGTAGTTGTCTTGCCACAACCGGACGGCCCAAGAAAAGTAATGAATTCCTTGTCCATGATGTCAAGGTCGATCCCCTTGAGGACCGGCTCGTCATCAAAATCGACTCTGATGCCGCGCAGGCTGATCAAAGCATTTTTGTTCATTTCAACATCCTCCTTTTGCGGTAAATCTGCAGGCCCTCACACCTGCCGCAGCCGCTATTGCACCGTCCCCGCAAAAGGTTTTTAGGATACCCCGAAGATTGGGGTTCTTTCAGATGGGCATATACGAGCCGCCTTTTTATTGAATTGAATGGTCAAAATGACAGATATCAATATATCATATTTTGTCGTAATGTCAATGCTAAATTTCAAGATTTATTAGAGTTTTTCAGAAAATTTCTGCGTCTTTTGGGCAGAGCTTATGATGAACTTTGAAATACTCCTGATTTCTCCGTTTTTCTCTAAATATCTTAAATTCATGTTTTGGGGGATTTTTCTCCCCGCAGCAGCGAAAAAAGCCAGGAAAGCTCCTCCCGCCGCAGTGCCCCGCAAAGCAGCAGCGCCGCCCCGTAGCAGGCCAGGTAGAGGAACACCAGCAACAGGAGAATAAGCGGCTGCCCGGTCCGGGACAACAGCCTACCAAAGATCAGGCGCAGCAGCCACCAGCCCCCAACTGCCGCTGCCGCCGTAAGCAGCCAGCAGAGCGGCTGGAGCCGGAACACCGTGACCCGGGTAAGCCGCGCGGCACTGAGGGCGAAATTGAGGAGCTCGGTGGCGGAGATGGAGAAAAGATAGCCGGCCACCCCATACCGGGGCAGCAGCAGCCAAACGAGCAGCAGGCCGGTGGCGGCATCGATGATATTGTACCGCATATTGGCGCGGTACTCCCCTACCCCCTTCAGCATGCCATCCACGAGGGTATCCATATACATGATAGGCACCAGCGGCGCCAAAAGGCGTATGTACTGCCCGGCGGCGGGCTCGGAATAGATGAGCTCGCCCAGGGGATGGGCGAAGAAAAAGCAGGCCCCAGCGACGGCCATCGAAAAGAAAAGCCCCAACCGGTAAAGGCGCTCCAGCATGTAGCCAAGACCCCGCAGCCGGCCCTGTACCTGGGCTTCGGTCAGCTCGGGAACGATGAGATCCGCAATGACGGCGATGAGCGCTGCCGGGAACAGCAAAATGGGCAGGGACATGCCTTGGATCACGCCATAGGCGGCCAGCGCCGCCTGAGCCCCGCCGCCAAAAAGGCGAAGCCCCCGCGGGACAAGCAGGTGCTGGGCGGTACTAAGTGCCGACCGTGCGTAGCTGCTGAGGGAAAGCGGCACCGTAATACGCAAAAGAGACGGCAGCATAGGGGTGCGGCAGCGGCCCTCCCGGCGAGGGAGGGAGGCAAGCAGCAAAAGCAGCAGCGCCAGGAAGGAAAAGAACTCCGAGGCGAGCATACCGAGAGTAAGGGCGCCGCAGGCGTACTCCAGGCCGTAGCCGCCCAGCCGCAGCAGCGCCAAAACGGTGCAGCCGATGCGGATGAACTGCTCCGAAAGCTGAACGAGGGACATTTTGACCGACTGGTGCATGGCAATGAAGTAGCCGCCCATGGCACCGGATGCAGCAACAAAGGGCAGGGCGAATGCCAGCACCCGCAGGGAGAGGATAATGCGGTCATCCCCAACCCAGGCGGCCGCCGCAGGCGCCAGATAATAGAGCAGCAGTAAGGCAGCCATGCCGAAAAAAGCGGCATATCCCATGGCGCAGCCGGTGGCCCGGCGGATGGCGGCACCATCGCCGCGACCGGTCTGCTGGGCAATGAGCCGGGTGGCGGCCAGCCGCACGCCGGAGACCGCCACGGTAATGGCAAGGGTATAGACCGACATCACCAGCTGAAAAAGCCCAATGCCCGCGGCACCGATCCTGCCGGCGACATAGACCTGGAACACCAGGGCGATGGTGCGCATCAGCAGGCTGGTGGCGGTCATGGCGGAGGTATGCAAAAGGAGCTGTTTGGCACGGCGCATATGCGGCTCTCCCCTCCCCTTTTGCGGTATCTCCTTTTATCTTATGGGTGGATGGCGGGAAATAGACGGGCGAGGCGCAGAAGGAAGGTGCGGCCGCAGGCCGTTTCGCCCCTTGGGGCGAAACACACGGGCAAAGCCTGTGGCGGCGGTGCGGAGCGCCGCCGGGCCTGCGGCAGCATCCAGTAAATGGCATAAATTCGGCCCAGGAAAAGGCGGTGGCAGCTACTTTGGCGCGCGAAGGGTGAAGCGATGGTGCAGCAACCCCAGCAGGGCCAGTGCACCCAGTGCTCCGCAAATAGGGTAAACAGTGCCGATGAGCTTCCCGAAGCCGAAAAGGCTGCACAGCCATGCGGGGATAGCCAACAGAAGGACAAAGCTGAAGCGGCGGTTCGCCATGGTGGAAAAGCGAACCATGCAGTAATGGCGGAGAGCAACGGCGCAGGAAAGCGCGGTACCGAGCATGGCACAGAGCAGCAGCACCCCATAGAGGTAGTACCAGCCCCCGCCCAGCGCACCGGCAGCGGCCAGCATGGGCAGCGGCGCCTCTACCACGGTGGGAAGCGTCTCCATGGTGAGGAATATGCCCAGCGCGATGGAAATGAGAATAATGCAGCCAAGCAGTACTCCCCACCAAACTGTGCGGCGGGAGCGCAACTCTTTCCCGACGGGGGCCAAAATACCGATGGAGGAAAAAAGATTATAACTGACAAAAGAGCAGGCGGCAATAGCCCAGTGGGAAAGCAGTGGGCTGACGGATGGGACTGCAGCAATGGTAAGCTGCCAGCCGCAGCGGCGCAGGGTAAGCGCGCTGACCAGCACCGAGCAGATAACCAGCAGCGGCACCACGGTGGAAAAGACATTTACCATGCCGGAGGTGCCGGTAAGGGAAAGCAGCGAAACCAAAAGGCAGAACGCCGCACTGCACCAAAAGGCGGAGGCACCCAGTATCTGCGCGAAAAGCGCCCCCACCCCGGCCGCCATGATGACCAATATCCCGAAGAGGAAAAATAGCTGCAGTAGCCCAACGGCATCCCGCAGGAGCGGGATAGGGCGGCGAATCACAAGGGCATCGGTTTGGTCACAGCCGGTGCGCTGCACCAGCCGCAGCAGCAATACCCCAAAGAAAAAGGAGAGTGCCACCGCCAGCAGCAGGCCCGCTATCCCCTGCCAACCAAAGCAGCCAAAAAACTGCCACAGCTCCTGGCCGGAGACATAGCCCGCCCCCAGGTAACAGCCCGCAAAGGTAAATCCCAGCCGCAGTGCATTCTCTTTCCGTTTCATCAAAAAAAGGACGCCCCCTATCGAGTCATGTATGGTGTGCGTCCTTTTCTTTCGTATTCATTTTGCTTTTTGTTCTATCCGCCAAAGCGTTCCACGGTGATATAGAAACGGCCCTTCTTGGAAAGGCCTCCGATCTCTCTTAAAATCAATCTGCCCTGCCCGCGCACCGAAAGGATATCCCCTTCGGCAAGCTGCCGGTCAGGCTTCAGGCACTCGCAGCCATTCAGGCTGACCCGCCCGGCGGCGATGAGCTCCGCGGCTCTCCCCCGGCTGAGGGAAAAACCGCTGCCAAGAACGGCATCCAACCGCAGTGAAGCGACGGTATCCCGGATGGTCTTTCCATCGGCGGCGGGAATGCGCAGCTCCGAAAGGGGGATCTCCACCGGGTGCAGACCAGTGCGGCCGGCGCTCAGCCAGTTATCCCGCAGGAAGGGAATGCACTCCCGCAGGGCAATGACATCGCAGCCGTTTTCTCCCACTAAAAGGTCGCCCAGCACCTCCCTGCGGACACCCTGTGCCATCAAGCTGCCCAGGATGTCCCGATGGGTAAGCGCCGCGCCATGGCCCCAGTTGACCCGGATAGCTCCAAAGGGCAGCTCCTCCTCCGGGATGTTATCCGCATCCATATAGTCCGGTAGAAAGAGAAACAGGCAGCGCTCGGCATCGGGGTGCCCCCCCATTATCCTATGCGGGGGCGTGCCGCAGCAGACTACCACCTGCTGGGCAATGCCACGCTGGTGTGTGGTAAGAAACATGGTATGGGTCAGGCGGTTCTGACGGGCACACTGTTCCAGCTTATCCGCCACCTGGGCGGCAGTCATGCGGTCTTCTCCGGAAAATGCTCGGAGAAAATCTCGGTCTTTGGACATGGGAGTCTCCTTTGGAGGGTTTGATGGGGTGGGACGGCCCGCAGGGCAAACCGCCGCAGGCGGTTTCGACGGCGGAGCCGTCGGTTTCGGCAAAGCCGAAACGCCCTGCGGGCCGTATGCCTGCGGTTTGCAGGGGGCTGCGGGGAGAAAATGCCGCCCGCTTTCGTCTTGCATCTTACCATACGGCGGGGCAGAATGCAAGAAAGGCAGCGCCCCATCACGGAGAACTGCCTTTCTTGTATGGAAACTGTACCAGAGGAAAGCAAATTTAGCTAAGGGTAGTGCCGGTGGCAAAGCTGGCCACGATGATGATAATGATGCTAATGGGGGCCAGGTACTTCACCAGGAAGCTGTACGCCTTCTTCAGACGGAAGGGCTTGCCATCCAGCTCGATCTCGCGGATGGCGTTTTGGGGCTTCCAGGCCCAGCCAACAAAGAGGCAGGAACCCAATGCACACACAGGGATCATCAGACGGTCAGTGAGGAACTCCATAAAGTCGCCGAAGATGGGGGTGGTAAGACCATTCTTGAAGTCGAACCAGATACCCTTGATATCAAAGGCGGCCTGAGAGCAGGTATAAATGGTACCAAGGAGGAACATCACCACGCACAGAATGATGGTAGTGGGGGTGCGTTTCCATCCAAAGCGCTCAGTAGCGAAGGCAACAACGCCCTCCACTAGGGAAATGCAGGAGGTGAGCGCCGCAAACAGTAGCAGCAGGTAGAACAAAATACCGAAGAACTGGCCGCCGGGCATCTGCTGGAACACACCGGCCAGCGAAGAGAACGCAAAGCCTGCGCCCTTGCCAACGCCTTCTGCGCCGAGGGTAGCAAATACGGCGGGAACAATGATAAAGCCGGCAATCAAGGCTACCAGTGTGTCCATACCACAGATGATAGCGGCGTTTTTGGCGAGGTTTTCTTCCTTTTTAACATAGGAGCCGTAGGTAACCATAATAGCCATACCAAGGCTGAGTGAGAAGAACGCCTGCCCCAGGGCCGAAAGCACGGTGCTGAAGGTGACTTTGCTCCAATCCGGAATCAGCATATATTGCAGGCCTTCCCCGGCGCCGGGCATGGTAAGCGCCCGGATAAGCAGGATAATGAGGATGACAAACAGCGCCGGCATACCGATCTTATTAAAGCGCTCAATGCCGGATTCCACGCCCTTGACGATGATGAAGCAGGTAATGCCCATAAAGATACCCGCGAAGATAACTGCAGTCAGTGGGAACCATGTTTCCCCGGTGACGGCATTGTAGCCCAGCAGCGCATAGAAATATCCCAGCGGATCGGCGTAAACCTTGGTGGCCTCGGTGGCGTAGCTGGCCACATAGCGCAGCACCCAGCCGCCTACATGGCAGTAGTAGCTGGTAATGATAAACGCCACGATAACGCCGAACCAGCCGACCCACTTGTAGCCAGGGTGGCCCAGCTTGCCGTAGCTATCGATGGCATTGGCCTGCGCGCCGCGGCCGATGGTCAGTTCCGAGAGCATGACCGGGATGCCAATGAGGAGTACGATAGCAAGGTAGATGAGGATGTACGCTCCGCCGCCGCCTTCGTAGGCCTTGCCGGGGAACTTCCAGATGTTTCCGAGGCCGACGGCCGAACCGGCTGCCGCCAAAATAAAGCCGATCTTGCTGCCCCATTGGGCTCTTTTAGGTTCCATAGTCATTTTCTCCTTTTCTATGCACACTGTGGTAATTGTTCCAATCATAATACAATTTTTAATGGATAGCAACAAAAATTTTAATGGATTGTAAAATTCCGTCGTTTGTGCTAAAAAACGGAGCTTTTATGGGTATTATTGTGCATGTTAACGGTGTTTTCTGCGCCGCTATTATACATATTGCATAAATTCAATTTATCAATTTTATTATAATAATTAAAATTTATAATTATTTAGGGCAGCAAAAAGCACCGACTGGAACCGGTGCTTTGATTTTTTAGGCATGGTAGAGCTTCTTGGTCTGGTATTTCGGCTCACAGGTCAGGTTGACCCCCAGCTTGTGATAAACATTCTCATCCACGCGGGAAAGAATCACACTGGCATGGGCCTCACACCCGCGCAGCTTACTCAGCTGCTGCATGGCCAGTGCTGCAGTGGGGTTGGTAGCGGCGCATATGGACAGTGCGATAAGGATCTCATCGGAATGCAGGCGAGGATTGTGGTTGCCAAGGTAATCCACCTTTAGGCGCTGGATAGGCTCGATAATGATAGGCGACAGCAGGTGCATCTCATCATTGATGCCGCCCAGCTCCTTCAAGGCGTTGAGCATGAGCGCGGCGGAAGGCCCCAAGAGAGAGCTGGTCTTCCCGGTGACGATGCGGCCATCGGGCAGCTCCAGCGCCATCGCGGGTTGGCCGGTCTCCTCCGCTTTGGCGCAGGCGGCGGCCACCACGGGACGGTCGGCGGACGATACATTCAGCTGGTTCATGATGAGCTCCTGCTTGTGGATCTCAGCAGGCTCGCTGAGCCCCTGACGCACCAGGCAGGCGGTGGCATAGTACCGGCGGATGACCTCCTGCTCGGAAGCACGACGGCAGGCATCGTCATCTATGATGCAGTTGCCCGCCATATTGACGCCCATATCGGTCGGACTTTTGTAGGGAGAAGAGCCGTAAATGCGCTGGAAAATGGCATTGAGCACCGGGAAGATCTCGATATCACGGTTGTAATTGACGGTGGTGACACCGTAGGCTTCCAGGTGGAAAGGATCAATCATATTGACATCGTTGAGGTCGGTGGTGGCGGCCTCATACGCCAGGTTGACAGGGTGCTTGAGGGGGAGGTTCCAAATGGGAAAGGTCTCAAATTTGGCATATCCGGCCTTGACCCCGCGCTTATTTTCGTGGAAGAGCTGGGAAAGGCAGGTGGCCATTTTGCCGCTGCCGGGGCCGGGGGCGGTGACTACCACCAGCGGGCGGGTGGTTTCGATGTATTCATTCTTGCCAAAGCCCTCATCACTAACGATGAGCGGGACATTGGAGGGATAATCGGGGATGATATAGTGGCGGTAGACCTTGACACCCAGGGTCTCCAGGCGCTTCTGGAAGGCATCGGCGGCTGGCTGGGCATGGTAATGGGTGATGCAGACGCTGCCCACATACAGGCCGATCCCACGGAAGGCATCGATGAGACGCAGGACATCCAAATCGTAGGTGATACCCAGATCGCCGCGGCGCTTGTTCTTTTCGATGGCATCAGCGCTGATGACAATGACGATCTCTGCGGAGTCCTTCATCTGCAGCAGCATTTTCACCTTGCTATCCGGCGCAAACCCCGGCAGCACGCGGGAAGCGTGGTAATCATCAAAGAGCTTACCGCCGAATTCCAGGTACAGCTTACCGCCAAACTGACCGATGCGCTCCCGGATCTTATCCGACTGCATTTGCAGGTATTTTTCATTATCAAAGCCAATTTTGAACATGATTTCCTCCTCGTATTATCCTCTGTCACTGCGTTTTTATCGGGGGCTGCCGCCCATCGCCGACAAAAATAAAAAAAGCGCCTTTTGCGAGGCGCTTCTTTTGTTCCCCCTTTGGGGGAGCCCTTACGATTATATCATTAGTGGGCGGGACATGGCAAGTGGAATCGCGTATAATTTATCCCGAAAATTTTAGCGAATAGCGCCAAAATCCATTACTGCGGCCGTTTTTGTCGGCCGGAGATGATAACGCCGCCAATGATAAGCAGCGCCCCCACAATGGCCGTCCAGCTCATGGGCTCTCCCAGCAGGAAGTGGGAGACCACTATAGTGATAAAGGGCTGGAGATAGATATAGTTATTGGCGTGAACGACTCCCAGCCGGTCGATGACAACATTCCACACAGCAAAGCAGACGGCACTGCCCAGCACCGCCAAGAACAGGATGCAGAACAGCGGCTTTGGCTGTGCCAGCGGGGTAAAGTCGATCGAAAGCTCCCCGCGGGCAGCCAGCAGCGGCACCGAGGTAACCGCGCCGTACAGGATGACCCGGCGGGCCAGCAGCGTGCTGTCCACCCGGCCGGAAAGCCGCTTGATAAGGACTGAATAGCAGGCCCAGCTGGCTGCCGCCAAAAAGGCCAGCAGATCGCCTACCGGGCTGAGCTTGAGCACCAGCGCGCCGTTGAGCACCACCAGCACCACACCACTCATGGCCACGGCAAAGCCGACCCAAACGGTGGTGTGGAGCTTTTCATCCCTGGTAAAAAAGTGCGCCAGGATGGAGGTAAGGATGGGCGCCATCGCCACAATGATGCTGACATTGGCGGCAAAGGTATGCTGCAGGGCGGTGTTTTCGGTCCAAAAGTACAAGGTCCCGCCCAAAATGCCCAGCAGCAGGAAGGTCAGCTCTCCCCTGCCCTGCCACGGTAGCGGCCGGGGGCGCAGCAGCCACAGCACAAAATAGGCAAGCACAAAGCGCATCAGCATCACCTGCGCCGGGGTGTAGTACGCCAGCAGTTCCTTACTGCAAACAAAGGTGGTAGCCCAGACGATACATACCAGCAGCGCCATCATATGCGCCCCGATTTGTCGGGATCTGTTTTCACGGTTTGCGGTTGTCATAGGGTTCTGGTTCTCCTTATTGCCCGCCCTGCGGCCGGATGACCGAAAGGGCGCTGTTGGCGGTGTCGTAGTCCTCCCGCAGGCGCTGCTCCAGCTCCTCCACGGTGGTGGAACGCAGTGTTTCCAGCGGGTAGTAGATATCCTTCATGCCCGAAAAATGGGCGGCGGCCATCAGGCCGGCAATGGATTCCGCACGGCCGTAAAGGCCGATGGTGCGGCCGTAATTGGCACGGCGGCAGCGGGCAAAATCCTGCGGCGGGATGCCCTGTCGCTGCAGGGTGGTCACTCGCTCACACAGGGCTTCATAGACAGCCTGTGGCTGACGGCTCTCGCCGTCAAACATCGCACAGATAAAGTCGCGTCCCGCCATCACCTCGCTGCCAAAGGTCGCGTTGATCTCGCCCGCCTCGTACAAACGGCGGTACAGGTCAGTCGTTTCGCCGCAGATGAGGTCAAGCAGCAGTTCATCCAGCAGGCGGTGGCGCATATTTTCCTTTTCGCCGCCCGCCGCCTTAAAACCGACCTGGAACATCGGCGTGGCAATGGGCATTTTCTGCTCGCAGTAGTGCTCCCGCACCGTTCTTGGCTCCCGGATGGTAAGCGGGTTGGCCGCGGTCTTCGCTGTGGGGAAATATTTTTCCGCCAGTTCCAGCACCGCGTCCTCCTCAAAGCACCCGGCAACCGAAAGTACCATATTGCCTGGGCAATAAAAACGCTTGTAGCAGCGGCACAGCAGGGCGGCATCTATGTGGGCGATGGATTCCTCCGTCCCGGCAATATCCTCCCGGATGGGATGAACATGGTACATGGCCTGCAAAAGGTTCGCCGTGACCATCCACTCGGGGCTGTCGCGGTACATGCGCAGCTCCTCGGCAATGATCCCTCTTTCCCGGCGGACGGAAGGCCCGGTAAAATAGGGCGTCGCTACAAAGTCCAGCAGCACCTCCAGCGCCTTGGAAAAGTTTTCGGTACAGCTAAAGTAGTAGGCCGTCTTATCAAAGCTGGTAAAGGCATTGGCGGAAGCGCCCAGCGCGTCAAAGCGCTGCATGGCGTCTCCGTAGGGGCAGTCGAACATCTTGTGTTCCAGGTAGTGGGCCACCCCGGCGGGCAGCGATACCTCCCGGCCCCGCACCCGGTAGCCGGTATCTATGGAACCCACCCCGACGGTGAGCATGGCATACGCCGTTACAAAGCCGGGCATCCGGCACATCTGCACGGTAAGGCCGCTGGGTAGCACCATGGTGCGGGTGCTTTGTCCCAACAGCTCGGAGGTATGGCGTTCATCAATCCTCATCGCACCCATCCTCCTTCCCTACGGCCTGCAAAAAGAACACGGTATCCAGTGTAAGCGCTGCCGCGGCGGCCGCCACCTCTTCCGCGGTGATGGAGGCGATCTCCTCCATATCCTGCTGCGGCGTGATGGGATCCCCCTGCAAAAGCCCGCTGAGATACCAGCCCTCGGTGCGGGTCAGGCTATCCCCAATGGAGCAAAGCGAGCTTTGGAACGCCAGCTTGATGTGAGAAAGCTCCTGCGGGCTGATATGCCCGGCGGCCAGGTCGGCTATCTCGGCCAGGATGGCGCTTTGCAGCCGCTCCCGGTTAGCCTCCTCCAGGCCGCATTCAATAAGCAGTATGCCGGTAAGCAGGTTGACCCGCGCGCCGCAGTAATAGCAGCAGCCCAGCCTTTCCCGTACATTGGTAAAAAGCCGGGAGCCGGTGCTGCCGCCCAGCAGGGCGGTCATCACGCGCAGGGCGGTACGGGCCCGGCGCTGCCGTGGCAGGCCGGTGCGGAAGCCCAGCACCAATTTACTTTGGCTCATGGGCAGCTGCTCGGCCAGCTCCGTTACCCGTTCCGCCCGTAGGGGGAGCCGCTGCGGAGTAGGACAAAGCGGTGCGCGCTCCACCCCGTCAAACAGTTTGGTAAATACCTCCTCGGCATAGTCCGGGCTGCCGCACCCGCTAAAGAAGATCTCTATGCGGGCCGTGCGGATCAGCTCCCGGTAGCGGCCATAGGCCTCTTTCGGTGTGGCAGAAAGCGTCTCCTGCACCGTACCGTAGCGGGGCAGCGCAAACCGACAGCCCCGGCCCATCTCAGCCGTGCAGCGCTGGGCCGCGTAGCTGCGTTTATCGTTGATCTCCGCCTCAATGGTATCAATAAGGTACTGCTGCTCCAGCCGGAAGGCCTCCTCCGGGAAGGCATTGCCCTCCACCTTCGGCTCCAGCAGTATTTCTCCCAGCAGCTCGGCGCAGCCCCGGCTGATGCTCTCCCCCTCCAGTGCAAAGCGGTCATCCGCCCCGGCAATGGAGAAGGTGAGCAGCTGGTTTTCACCGTGGCGGGAAATATCGGTATCCAGCACTGCCCCGTAGAGGTCCGCCAGGCGGCATTCCAGCTCGGTCATATCCCGGCAGCGGCGGCTGCCCATGCGCAGCAGGTATGCCGCCAGCACCGCCGCGGAGGTCTTCCCCTCCGCCAGCGGTGTAATAATAGTGACTGATATGCTGTTATGGTAGAATTTAGGGTCGTGAATGCGGGAAAACCATACGCCATCGGCGATGGCGCGGCGCTGCAGGGGTCCTGTCATATGTATCTCCTGGGGGTGAAATTTTATCAAAGGCCCGTCCCACCAAAAGGCGGGGTGTAGGCGGCATCGGCGGAAGAACGCTGCTGGGTATAGCCCAAAAAGCCCAGCTCCTCCGCCCGCTCGCAGGCCTTGCGGTATTCGTAGGTAAAAATGGGGCGCTGCAATTCCCGGATGGCAATACCGGCAGGCGGAGTATACTGGCTCATCAAGCTCAGCCGGATATCCTCCGGAGAGAAATTATCCGCCAGCCAGTTCAGCAGCCTTAGGCTGTCCTTATGGGCTCCCGGCAGCACCAGGTGCCGCACCACCATACCGCTTTGCAGCATGCCGTTTTCATCAAAGCGCACCGGCCCCACCTGCCGGAACATCTCCCGCAGGGCCTGGCCCGCCACGGCAAAATAATCCGGCGCAGCAGAATACCGGGCGGAAAGCGCGCTGTCGTAATATTTCAGGTCGGGCAGGTAGATCTGCACCCTGCCCTCCAGCAGCCGCAGCATTTCCACCCGCTCGTACCCGCCGGTATTATACAGTACCGGGATCGCCAGGCGTTCGCCGCACAGGTTCAGCGCTTCCAGTATCCACGGCAGATACTGCGTGGGGGTAACCAAATTGATATTGTACGCCCCCTGCGCCTGCAATGCAAGGAAAACTTCCGCCAGCCGTTCGGTGGTGATCTCTTTCCCCTCGCCCCCGTGACTGATGACGCCGTTCTGACAAAAAACACAGCCCAGCGTACATCCGCAGAAAAACACCGTCCCGGAGCCCCGTTCGGGGTCCTCCCCGCTGATGCAGGGCTCCTCCCACCGGTGGAGAGCGGCCCGGGCAGCGCGCAGGGTATTCCCCGCCCCGCAGCGACCGGTTTGGGTACGGCGGTCCACCCCGCAGCGGCGGGGACATAGTTCGCAATGTTCGGGGATTAGTACCGCCATACACTTTACCGCCTTTCAGCACAATGCCGCAGGCAGTCCTGCGGCATCGTGAAATTTAAGATAATAAATTTATTTTGCGATGATGCCATCAAATGCCGCCCAGGGCAGCACACTGTAACCATCGCACACCGTCTCCCGGCTGATGCCGCGGAGATTCTTCAGCAGCTCGGCAAAGTTGCCGCTGATCATGGTTTCGGTCACGGCGCCGGCCAGCTTGCCGTCTTTAATGAGGAAGCTGTTCTTGGCCACGCCGTTAAAGTCGCCGCTGGCGCCGGGCTGGCCGCCGGAGAAGCGGTTGATAAGAATGCCATTTTTGATCCCGGCAATGATCTCCTCCAAACTCTGCTCGCCAGGATGCAGGAAGTAGGCGCCGCTCTGGTTGGCAGCGCGTTTCTGGCCGGTCTTGCGTGCCGCGTATTCGGAAAGGCAGAAGCTCTCCAGCACGCCATCCCGCAGAATAACGCCGTTTTCGCTCTTATAGCCATTGCTGTCAAAGCGTTCACCGCAGACGATGCGCTCATCCAGCGGCCTTGTTTCCAGCGTAATGCCGCTGGAGGCGACCTTTTGGCCCAGCTTATCCTTCCAGATACTCGTATCACTGATGAGGGCATAATCCCCAGCATAGCAGCCTAGCGCGGTGCCCAGGAATTCTCCCATAAAAGCCGGGCTCACCAGCAGCGTCCCCTCAAATTTCTCCGGAACAGGCGCGGCGGTCAGGTCAGCCTCGGCATCCCGCAGCAGGCGCTGCATCATATCCAGCTCCATCAGCGGGCGGTCCAGCTGTTCGGTCAGGTGATAGGTCCCGTTAAAGGAACCCGCCTTCTCCCCCTCGTGGGCGGAGAACATGGTGCTGATGATATACCCGCCGTTCTGGTAGCGCATCTCCACACCGTTGGTGTTCATCAGCAGGATGTCGTCGTGGTCATATTTCGCGATGAGCTGTTCCATATTGATCTTGGGATACTCGGTGTGCAGGGTATCCATGTACTCCTGCAGCCGGTCAAAGAGCTTATCCCGGTCGGGGGTAAGCACCCCGGCGGTAAAGCTCATATTCTCTGCCTTGGGCGCGATGGATTCGGCCTCATCGGGCTGGGCCGCCATCACCGCCGCCATGCAGTCCTTTACCGCGGCGTCTATGGCTTCCTTTTCGCAGGAATTGGTGTGAATATTGCCGGTTTTCTGCTCTTTGATAGCCTTAAGCGAAAGCCCGCTCTTAAAGCCGGAGCGCATTAGGCTGAATTCCCCGCCATCAATGTTCAGTTCGTCTATCTTGCCGCTGGTCACAATCACGGCGGCGTCATCGGCGCCGGCCTCATGCAGCTGTTCCAGCGCGTAGCTGGCTGCGTCCTTCAAATTCATCATGCTGCTTCCCTCACTTTCCCGCTACATTCACTTTGCACTTTACGGCCGGGCCGCCCATGCCCACCGGCATCGGCTGCTTTTTGCCGCAGGTACCGCTGCAGCTCCACACCATGTCGTCGCTCAGCATATCCACGGTTTGCAGCATCTGGAACGCCACCCCGGAAATGGTGGTATCCCGGATGGCCCGTCCCAGCTTGCCGTTCTTGATCTCATACCCCATCATAATACCAAACATGAACTCGCCGGTGGTATCGGCCTGGCCGTTATTGGTCTGGGTAAAGTAGTACCCGTCATCAATGGCGGCGATCATATCCTCCAGCTTGTCCTTGCCGGGCAGGATGGCGGTGTTTCTCATACGGATCAGCGGCTCATCGCTGTACGCATAGCCGCGGGCATTGCCGTGCGGCTCCATGCCAAAGTGCTGGGCGGTCTCACGGCTGTTCATGTAGCCCACCAGGATGCCGTCCTTGATGAGGACTTCATCAGAAGCGGGCGTGCCCTCATCATCTACATACACCGGCAGCGGGGCACGGCTGCCGTTGGGCAGGGTGTGGGCAAAATCCACCAGCGTGACGAGGTCGGTGGCGACCCGCTTGCCCAGGTTGTGCGCGGCCACCGAGCCGCCCAGCACCAGGTCGGCCTCTACGGTGTGGCCCACGGCCTCGTGCGCCAAAATACCGGCCAGCGCCGGAGCCAGCACAACATCCTTCAGCCCCGCGTTGGTAAAGACGCCCTCGCGCTTCTTCATCAGCAGCTCCACCTGCTCGTCCAGCTTTTCGTAGTACTTGCTGGGGTCGGTAAAGTGGTCGGTAAGGACGCCCTCGCCGCCGCCCAGCACATCAAAGATCTCAACCGGCATCCCATCGGGCGCGTCAGCGGTAAGCTGCACGACCAGATGGGTGCGGGGCCGCACGCTGTGGCTGTTGGTGCCGTCGCTGACAGTCAGCAGCTTCTCCATGCAGTCATGGCGCAGCAGTACCCGGCGGCTTAACAGATTGGGGTACTTCTGCTTCAGGTAATCATCCGCCGCCCGTACAAACTCGATGTAGTCCTTCTGCGGCACCTCAATATATTCCTTATCCTTCGCCACCATGCCGCTGGGCAGCACCGGCAGCGCGGGACGGTTCTTCTTCACGCGGGCATCCAGGAAAAGCGCGTTCTCCTCGGCGGCCTTCAGCACGCGGCGCACACTCTCCTCATCGTATTCCACGGCGCTGGCAAAGCCATAAACGCCATTGCGGTACACCCGGGCGGAAACACCGCCCTGCTGGGCGCGGGCATTGCTTTGCAGGTCGCCGTTCAGCATGGCTACCGCGTGGCTGGTGCTGATCTGCGCGCGCAGCTCCACATGGCCGTGCAGCTGCGGTGCAAAGGATGAAAGATAGTCTTTCAGCATATCGGTTCCTCCATATCTAATATCGTTCCGCCGCCGATGACCGACCCGTCGCGGTAGAAAACCACCGCCTGGCCGGGCGCCGGGGCGCGTTGTGCTTCCATAAAGTCCACCCGAACGGTACCGGGGATGGGGCCGGGGCTGATAACCGCCGCGGCCGCCCGGTGGGCATATCTTATCTTCGCTTCCACTTCCAGCGGTCCGTGCAGGTCCTCTATGGCGATCCAGTTGAGGTCATCAGCAAAGATGGTCCTGCGAAACAGCCGGCTTTCCTCGGTGGTCAGCTCCACGGTGTTTTCCGCCGCGTTAATGCGCCGCACAAAGGCATGGCATCCCAGCGAGATGCCCAGCCCCTTGCGCTGACCGATGGTATAGTGAGTAATGCCTTTATTGGGCCCCAGCACAGTGCCGTCCTCCGCCACAAACTGCCCGGCGGGCAGTTCTTTTCCCGTCCAGCGCCGCAGGAATGCATTATAGTCCCCATACGGCACAAAGCAGATATCCTGGCTGTCCGGCTTTTTTGCCACCACCAGCCCGCTTTCCTCCGCTATGGTGCGTATCTCCGGCTTGGAGTACTCCCCCAGCGGCAGCCGCAGCATGGCCAGCTGCTCCTGCGTCAGGTTATACAGCACATAGCTCTGGTCCTTTTCGGGATGAATGGCTCTTTTCAGCTCCCACCGCCCCGTGTCGGCGTTATAGCCGCAGCGGGCATAGTGTCCGGTCGCCATCAGGTTAAAGCCCAGCTCCTTCAGCTTGTGAGAAAAAGCGCCGAATTTGATATACCGGTTGCAGTTGATGCAGGGATTGGGGGTACGCCCGCGCAGGTACTCCTCCGCAAAGGGCGCGACCACCTCCTGCCGGAACAGCTCCTTGTAGTTGATCACATAGTGCGGAATGCCCAGCTGCTGGCACACATAGGCCGCGTCCCGCACATCGTCGGCGCTGCAGCAGCCGGATTCCAGCGTGGGGTCGTCCCACAGCTTAAAGGTCACACCGGTCACCTCATATCCCTGCTTTTTCAGCAGGTACGCCGCAACCGAGCTATCCACTCCGCCGCTCATGCCTACCATGATCTTCCGGGCCATCGGTGTTCCCTCCTTTTCGGTAAAATAAAGTTTTGTCTTATGCCGGGCGTCTCCGGTGGAAACGCTCCGCAATGGCCACCACCACATGGCCCAGCTCCTTCACCCGCAGCAGCAGGCAGGCAATAAAGTAAACGATCATCGCCACTACGATCGCTGCCAGCAGGCTCACCAGCAGCGAGGTCGTCTTGGTAGAAAACCAGTGGTAGAAAGGCAGCGTCGCCGCGGTCATGGCCCCGGCCGCTATTATCATCTTCAGGTAGGTCCCCGCCAGGTACCGGTAGCCCATATGCCCCATCTTGCGCTGCAGCTGAATAATCAGCAGCACGGTGGTAATAAAGCTGGAAAGCGCCGTCGCCAGCGCCAGCCCCTTGTGCTCCATCGTCCGCATCAGCAGCAGATTAATGACGATATTAAGCACGATCGCCAGCAGCGAATTGATGGTCGGCGTCTTGGTATCCTGCAGGGCATAGTACACATTGATGGTCACTTCCTTGATGCTGTAAAAGAGCAGCCCCAGCGAGTAGAAAAACACAACCTCCCCGGTGCGCTGCACATCAAATTCGGTAAACTCCCCGCGGAAAAACAGCAGCTGCACAAATTCCTTGGAGAACATCATCATGCCCGCCGAAATGGGGATGACAAACAGCCCGATGATACCGCAGCTGGAGCGGTAGGTGTGCTTCAGCTGCCGGGTATCGCTGGCGGCGGAAAGCCGGGAGAGCTGCGGGAACAGCGCGGTGGTGATAGAGACCACAAACACCGAGGTCACAAACCCGGTGATGCGGTTGCCGTAATTCAGCACCGAGACCACGCCCTCCGAAAGCAGCGAGGCGATGCTCTTATCAATGATGATATTGATGGAATTGATGGTCTTGCCCAGGAAGATAGGCAGAACCATCACCAGGAATTTACGGATATTATGGTTGCGGAAGGCGATATCCGGGTGGTAGCAGAACTGCCGCCGCAGCGCCACCAGCAGCACCAGCAGGAACTCCCCTGCGTAGCCGATGACAACGCCCCAGCCCAGCATATCGTAGTTCTCTCCGGAAAGGAGAATGGTGGCGATGACCGCGATGTTCAGCGGCACGCTCACCATGCCAACGGTAAAGAAGCAGCCCTTCATCTGCAGGTAGCCCTGCAAAATATAGCCGACCCCCAGGAACACCAGCGAGGCGATCATGATGGAGGAAAGGTTCACCGTCAGGTCCAGCTGCGCGCCCTCAAAGCCCAGCGCGAACAGCCGCACAATGGGATACCGCAGCGCCAGAAACACAGCGATAAAGCCCACCGAGAGCAAAAACGACATGGTGATCACCTGGTCGTGGAACGGCTTTTCCTCACCGGGGCGGTTCTGCTGCAGGTCGGTATAAACGCTGATATAGCTGGTCAGCATAGCGGTACCCAGCCCGGAAAAGAGAATGGTGGGCAGGGTGAACGCCACCACATAGGCGTCACTTACATTGCTGGCACCGTAAGAAAAGGCCAGCGAAAGCTCCCGGCAGAAGCCGAGCACCTTGGCCAGTATCGTGGTCAGCACCATGATGATGGCATGGACAGCGGTCTTGTTCATTTACTCATAGCTCCGTTACGAAATGTGATAAACGCCGCCTTACTGCAGCTTGCCAAAATTACTGAACGGGAAAAGGGTGAAGATCGCCCGTCCCTGGATGGACTCGCCAGAAACATAGGGGTTCTGCCAGTAACGGCTATCCATGGAATTGGCCCGGTTATCGCCCATAAAGAGGTAATACCCCTCCGGGACATCAAACTCACTGGGAATGGCATACTGGTACACCACATAGCTTTCCTGCTGCACTTCCCCATTAATGGTCACAGTGCCGTTTTCATCGATCTCCACATGGTCGCCCGGCAGCCCGATGAGCCGCTTGATGAGTGTGGTGCCGGCCAGCTCCGGGGTCTCCGCCGTAAAGACGATGATATCCCCGCGCTCCAGCTTTTCCAGGTCATGCACCCGCAGCGCGAAAAGCGCGCTGTGATCGGCAATGGTCGGCTCCATGCTGCCCGTGGGCACAATCGGCACAAAGAACACAAATTTCACGATCAAAAACAGTGCCAAAATCTCCAGCCCAAAGGGCAGGATCCACTCCTTATACAGCCGCTTAAAGGTCATGGGCTGCTTTTCTTTCTTTGGGGTATTTTCAGGTTTTTTTTCGCCGGCGGCAGGGACGGTATTCTCCGGCTGGCCAGCATTCTCTATGATATCGGTCATGCTATATCCTCACAGTGTTTCTTTACTTCAGTATTTCCTTCAGGAAGCTCTCTCCGGCGATCTCCGCCTTGACGCCCAGGTATTCCGCCACGGTGGCGGCCAGGTCGGCGTAGGTGCTCCGGGTACCAATATTGACTCCCGGCTTCACTTTTGCGCCGTAGGCCAGCATGGGCACATGCTCTCGGGAATGATCGGTGCTGGGAGTGGAAGGATCGCAGCCGTGGTCTGCCGTGATGAACAGCAGGTCATCGGGCCGCAGCAGCGGCAGCAGCTCCCGCAGCTGCCCATCAAATTCCGTCAGCGCGTTGGCGTAGCCGTCCACATCGTTGCGGTGGCCGTACAGCATATCAAAGTCCACCAGGTTCACAAAGCACAGCCCGTTAAAATCCTTTTTGGCATAATCCAGCGTGTGGTTCATACCGTCGGCGTTGCTCTTGTTGCGCACCATCTCGGTAATGCCCTGCCCGGCAAAGATATCATAGATCTTGCCGACACCAACGGAAGCCAGTCCCGCCGCCTGGATGTAATCCAGCAGCGTTTTCTTCGGCGGCTTCAGCGAAAAATCATGCCGGTTGCTGGTGCGGGTGTAGTTGGGGTATTCCCCCACATACGGCCGCGCAATGACCCGTCCGACCCCCAGCTCAGGCCCCTGCAGCATTTCCCGCGCCTCTTCGCAGATATGATAAAGCTCCTCCACCGGCACATCGGCCTCGTTGGTCGCGATTTGGAACACACTGTCCGCCGAGGTATAGCAGATCAGCCCGCCGGTTTCCTTCTGCTCCCGGCCGTAGTCCTTTATCACCTCGGTCCCGGAATAGGGCTTATTGCACAGCACCTTACGCCCGGTCTTTTCCTCAAAGGCCTTGATAAAGCTCTCCGGGAAACCATCGGGGAAGGTCGGCATCGGCTGGGGCGAAATAACTCCTGCCAGCTCCCAGTGTCCGATGGTGGTATCCTTGCCGCGGCTCTTTTCCGCCATGCGGCCGTAGGCGCCCACCGGGGCCGCCACCGGGGTACCGCAGCCCACCTCATCAATATTAAAGATGCCCATTTTCGTCAGCATCGGGATATCCAGCTTGGAGGAAGTGGTGCAGGCACGCAGGGTATTGCTGCCCGCATCGCCAAAGTCTGCGCTATCTGGCATTTCGCCGCAGCCGCAGCTATCCAGCACAATGAGAAAAACGCGCTTTTCCATAGTCTATACTCCTTGCTCCCCACGCCGCAGCGCGGGGTCAAATTACGGGAGATTTTCCCAATGCTTTATTGTATCACATTTTTGGCATAAAGGGAAGTGAACATTCCTTTAACACTCTTTTTTCTTTCTCCGCCGCGGCCCTGCCTTTTTCACGGAAAAATTCATCGTTCGCTCCTGGCACTTTCCGGTTTTCCCGGGGAAAACCGTGCCCTCCGCGCCAAAAGCGGCCATTTTCCGGCGCTCAAAAAAAGGCCATTTTTTACGGAACCTTTACAATTCTGGGAATGTATGGGCGCATATTGCATGAATACTGGATGGTACAGGATAAGATTGCATCAAATCAGTGAAATATTGCATATGTGGGGGCGGGTTTCACCGGCGTTTCGGGCCGGTTTTCTTTGACAGATGCGGCAAAAAAGACTACAATGAGAATTAGAAATTTGCCGCAAGGAGGCCCCGCCATGAAGCAGTATGTTATCGCCCTGGATCAGGGTACCACCAGTTCCCGCGCCATTCTGTTCGACCGGGAGCAGAATATCATCGCCATGGGACAAAAGGAGTTCCCCCAGCACTACCCCAAGGCCGGCTATGTGGAGCATGACCCCATGGAG